>Ga0209671_1004597_pt1 | contig 13728 bp, 7 predicted proteins | sample WorMetHERISLAND2_2_FD_187401 | JGI IMG/M metagenome (GOLD analysis project Ga0209671, IMG submission 187401) | Marine gutless worms symbiont microbial communities from Max Planck institute for Marine Microbiology, Germany - Olavius geniculatus... | ecosystem: Host-associated > Annelida >... | reverse complement strand
CCCCCCTCACTGCCTACTTCACTTTTCTTTTTCACCTGATCTCAACCTGCAAACAGGATTGAAACTTGTTATATTTACTTCTTAAAACATCAAATTGATAGTTTCGACCTCACCTGTGGTATCAGTCAAAAACTAGAAGATTGAACAAAATGAAATAGAAATTTGGACCTACCTCCCACCATCTAGTTGTACTCATCTCCGTCATAGTTACATTGCATGACACAGTGAATAAATGACCTATCATAAACATCACATTAATAGTTGCCTCGACAAGGGTAACGTATAATGTTATATACAAAACTTCATCTTAGTATGGCTCAACTTCACAATAACAACTGATACCCATCATTACAATAAATGCACCTGAAATGCCTCAACATTTTCCATAATATCCTTGTTCTTCAGCATGTCCGATATCTGCATCTCTTCGACTTTCTGCAAACAAAATTCCACACAACCACGCATAACGTAAACACTTTGCAACATACTAAACGAAACAAATGCATTTAAAATATAAATAAACTACTCATGAAGCATAACACCACTGAAATAAACTATTATTGCTAGGTACGAAACCAACCAGCTGGTAAAAAAGTCATTTGCAGTCCTTATATAAATAGCCGACATCAGGAAAAGGTCACTGACATGCCAAAAGACTGCATTAAGATAACAATACAGAAATAATGCTCATGTACACATATCTGACCAACTTGCTGTGGTTTCCATGGACCACAGTTTCATGCCTTGTAAAAAGAAAACTATGCAATATGGACAAGTAAGTACCCCACCGAGGTCAGCCACCTTGCTGTGGTGGTGGTGCTTAGCACTGATGACCCGAAAGATTTCTAAAATCTGGAGGCGAGGAGCAACTAAGCGCTGACCAAATTCGTGTAGGCAGATTGCTACACGATACCAGTGCTCTTGTGCTGGTTTTGGCTTCACAGCCGACTACAGCTTTATAGCCATATATTTACGGCTTCACAGCCATTACGGCTTTATGGCTGCTACCTGTAACCTTCTGGTGACATTTGGGGACACGCATTGGGCCGAGCTGATACGGCCTCAGTGCTGGGCAGGTGTAAGAGCCTGTCCACCCCGGAGGTAAGGTAAGGTAAGGACAAGTAAGTAAATGAAAAAATTCATGATAGTGCATTATCTGCAAATAACCTCAAGTGTACACGTGTGCTAGTAGAAAGAAAAGTTAAAAAAACATCTGAGATGCTTGTGGTGTTTCTGCAAGTAAAAACCGATACGTATTTAAGTAAGTAAAAGACGAACACAATGCAGCTGAGGGTTGTGATGATAACAGTCAATCCATTGGTGTGCAAGGTCATACTTCTGCTGGCTGCAAAACATGTCCACGGCTCCACTGTCCATACTGCCAATCATGTCTTCTCGACTCACCTGTAACATGCACAGAAACTGCTCAAGCCTCACACTTAATTACATGTTTCATCATAAGCTAGAGTGTAACATCAATCAATGAATAAATCGTCAATCAATCCCAGTTTACTTCAAACACAAATAGGTCAATAGCCAGGGAATAAAGAATGCACAACAGAAGAAATAGAAAAAACACACACACACAAAAGCGTGAATTCTATCTAATACACATGAATAGTTAAACATCATTGTACAATTCTGCTACACAACCTAAAACATTGATCTACAAAAAGAGCACAAAAACTATGCAATAGTAATGAGACATTTACAAACTGACAGTGAAAAATGTGCTTATTTTATAACTGTGAGATATGTGCATGATAAAAAGACGAGAAACACATTTCAATCATCATGCTTGACTAAAGACAGAATTATAAATGGTTATAACACCCCAGACACTGTGGTCAGAAATAGGAAGGCAAAACAATGTCATGAAAAAATACAAAACTCCTCGATACTCTCTTGATATCTGCCTTACTGTCTTTGTGGACTTTTAGTCCTGCCCAAATCGCAGTTTTATTTCGCTACTGACTACTCATTTCTCAACATTAATCAAAAATCAATTTCTGTCTTAGACAGATGCAAAATGACAAAGTCAGCCTTTGGAAAAAAACTGATCCATCACAATAAAAATTATAAAACAACTATGACAGTTATAGAAAAATATGAAGTAGAAACTGCAACAACCTACCACATCCAAGCCGCAGGACAACTGAAATAACGTTGTCGAAGTACTTCTGTCCGAAAACATTCCACTAGTGTCAGACTGCAGCATGTACTACAATGCGAAATCACACATAATTTGTCATGCGTTATGCATTTCCCAAAATCAATGTTCATCAAAACTGCATTCAATGACTTTTCCATGATATCCCAGAAAACCTTTTTAAAACATTTTCTGACATTTCCTGTTCCTTTTGTTGACTTGACATTGCTCACCCACAAAAAACTGAAATGTCTGCCTTTATCACTTCATTAAATTGTAAACATCCACCATCCGTCAAAAAAAGTTATGCTCATTTTAATATTCCACAAAAATAGAAAGCTCATACTTACAAAGAAAAACAGTTTCATGCTGCACGAAAAATGAGATCACATTCGTATAATATTACCTCGGAAAGAAGCTTTTCAGTGACGATGCGCTTTTCCACAACTCGTTTCAACTCAAAACCTTCAACATCAGTGAGACACGACTTCAGCATGTTGACGAATGATGATCGCTCAGTTGCATCAACCTGTGTCAATGTTGACATCAGCAGGCGACACCTGGTGTCAGGATCATGCACCTGGAGTGTGTATGCAGGTGACAGGGAACCAAGTTTAACTGCAGAAATGATGATAAAATCCTGCAAAGTGGCCCACGTGACGCTGTTTCGCACGACAGACGATGGCACAACTTCAGATAATCTCAAAATGTTTTCAACATTGCGAGAGGTCGGTTCACCAGAAAATTTATCGAGTCCAACTGACTGCAGACTGTGCACCTGCAATAGTTGTGAAATGTGACGATAAACATGACAGATGAAGTATCGGTCGGTGAACAGTGATGGCAATAGTGAGCACAAGTCATCGGGAATTTCTCTGGAACACAGCAGCCAGAATGGATCAGAATTAGAGTCCTCGGCCCCAGGCATCAGCGGTGATAAGAACTGGATGAAAAACCGTTTCAAAGTCGGCAACTGGTGCTTCAAACGACGAAAAATGTAGTCTCGCAAGTTTTCGTCTACCTCAGCACTGCTACCATCACCATGAGCAACGTCAAACTCTCTCACAAAGCTACATCCATTATACTGGACAATTTTCGTCGCAATTCTGTTATGGAAACCACTATAGAAATTGATCGGTTTCTCTGGGCCAGAATGATTTGTGGGAGTTTGTCTGTTTTTCCTGCAGGACACGAGGCAGCAGAGCATAGCCAGAATGGTAGAATGCGACTGCAAATAAGCAAGCACACGATTACCAACACGAAACTTGCTTCTCACAATTCTCTCTGAGCTGGAAGGTTCTGAAGTACCGGGATCCAATAATGCTGCTATCATAGATGACGACTTGCTGGTCATCGAGCTTTCTCTTAAGCCCGGCTTTGACATCCACTCAAAATTGATCACGGCAACTTTCTCCGATGATGTTACTTTCACTGTAAATGCTGAAAATAAACCAAAAACACAACACATATGCAGTTTCTAATAAACTGAACAAACACAGCAAATGTACTAAACCACTCACGGTAAAATTATATGACATTTTCCTTCGCCAATACTCTGGAAAATGCATTAAAATGCAACCCAAAAATGTGACCAACTGCTGACTAAATACCACCTATAAATTCTGCCTTAAATCATTGGCTCGAATGCCTTAAAGAGTGTCATTGCCAATATGTTAAGCACTCGTGCTGTATGGACACCAAAAAGCCGACATCAGTCTACACTGGGACACAAGCTGCAACAATCTGCAACTGCCAACCGGCAAATTAAAGAAAATTCCCCAAAAGTTAACCTTTTCTAACAATTTACAATTCAGATTTCTTACAGATTAATTGCCCTTCTGGCACTAGCATAAGACAGGTCAACAGACAAAGTTTTGTCACATATACAGTAAAACTTCTAATAAAACATCAATACTGACCACTGGTCAGCTGATCAGCGAGTGACTGCCAGTGAGGTACCAAGTGTCTGACAGCATGAATCACAGCTTCAGGATGACTCAGCTCTCCAGCAGCGTCGACAAGCACAAAACTTCTTGCATACTCGTAGACTATCTGCGGAATTACCACCTGTATGCATGTATCATCAACCATTAGCTAGATGACACCAACATCTGGCAATATGAGCACACTGGGGGCATTCCAGTCAAAGCAATGGTCAAGTGGTGAAAATTTCATCAACAATTTTGACACCAGTACTGTTATTAATACCTGGAGAGTAACAACACAGCAAGAAAACAAGACTGGAGCTCAAATCTACAGTTAAATATAACTGTATACCGATTCTAACCTGATAACATTGTTGTGCTTATTACTACGTGAAAAGCAAATGAAAATTTCAAATCCCTGCAAAGTACAGTAAGAACCACAGACTAAGATATAAATGGCTTCAATGTTCTTAATAGTTGCTGATATATGCATGACTTGAAGCTAATTAATTAAACAGCATTTAGCAAAGAACAGGCATTGTGAAAATACAATAAAAACTTTCAGAATATAGAAAACTGCAGTGCTAAGGATCAGCATGATCATATGCACTCAATCAAATGTCAACAAATAAACTTATTAGAGCTGACAAATTAACACGTTAATTAACGCATTAATGCGTTAATAAATTAACACACGTTAAAAAAATTAACGCACAATCGCACGTGCGTAAATGTATTTAATTTACTAAATTCTGTGAAGCAAAAGTTCCAATATTCCGCTAAACTGCAGTTATTTGACAATCGAATGAATTCAAGTAACTAAACTGTAGTTGCCGTTCCATCACTACTGCAAATAAATATTATTTAAGTGACAGGCTAATAGTTCTATATACTACAAGCGCGGACCCCCAAACGTCGCAGGGCCCGGGGTAACCCCTCTCCCTATTCTTCCTCTCGACGAGCCTTGGTGTGTTAATAACGCATTAATTAATGCGTAAAAAAATTAACGCTCTGACAGCTCCAAAACTTATCGATCATTAATTTGAAGGCTCTATAAAATATTAATTACTAAATGGTGAAAATGCTTATATTGATGGCATAACGTGTATATGGTTTCGCATTTTTGCATAACTCAACGTTACACTGCATCAAATACTAGGTAGACAAGCTTTCAATGATCACAGCATGATAACCTCATTGTTTTTGACATCCAGCGTGACAGTGCTTGTCAAATAACTTGCAGCATTATTTCTCAGAGAATGGTGCAGCAACTCTGGACTCAGTACCTACATAAACAACAACACACAAACACGCACCGCAACAAGTGCTCAGAGCAATCAACTCATTAACCTAACGGTAAGTTCAGCGACACAAAATGAAACAAAACTGTGAAAGAATTGTCGCAGTTTGCCTCTAGTGGACACTATGAACATGCAGTATTCACACTCGATTGACTGCCAAACGCACTAGAGATTTCTTCGAAATGATAGTGCGCTATAGAAATGTTCACTTATTATTATTATTATTAAAGTAATGTACACAGAGTAACAGCTATATGCCCATTACTCATCATTACAATTACTGCAACTAATGCAATGGCTGAGCACCTTAAAAATCAAGCCACAGATGGCAAAACCACAGGAAACTAAATAACTTTTCCCGAGCTACCTCAGATTAAACCTAGTCTGGCTAGAAGAATCATAAGTGAACTGTTAAGAACTGTTTACAAACGCATCATGTAACTGCACATCACGTACTCTATTGCCAATATTTTGTCCTCACTGTCTTAAGCCCAAATTCCATTACGCCGACTTTGTGATAAAGTCCGCGACAAGTGGACTTGTCTCAGACACAAATCAGGAAAGTCTGCGACACAAATCACGTCACCAACTTTCATGATTTGTGTCTACGACAAGTTCGCGACTTTGTCGGGAACTTGTCGCGAACTTTGTCGCCGACTTTGTCGCTGACTTTCCCCGTGCATTGTAACAGACTAAATTCCATTAGAGCGACACAAACGTGTTTGTCATGGACTTGTCACGGACTTTGTCGCAAACATCTCGATATGTCAAGATGGTTTGTGTAAGCGACTTTCGTGATTTGTGTTGGCGACTTTCACCGAAACTTCATGATTTCATAATATGTCACCGTTTGTGTCCGCGACTTTCATGATTTGTGTCCACAACTTTCCCCACGAGAAAGTTTTGGTGAAAGTCGGCATAATGAATTTTGGGGTATACCAGGAAACAAAACGCTAGCCCATTAACCATGCGAAGCGCCTGCTTGACCTTGTACTACATTACCCTACTAAAACTACAAGTACTGATAAACTCAAACATACACATTACCAAAACTGTTTAACAACCACTTTGTAAGTTTACTATGGTTAACCGATAACTTCTCAAAAATTCCGAACAAAACCTTCAGATAATATCGCTCAAGCTGCTTTATTTACAAAGCAGCTTGAGCAATATTATCTGAAAATTTTGTTCAGAATTTTTGAGAAGTTATCAACTAACCACAGTAAACCTATAAACTGACTGCACACTATTCCTTAGTCAACCAACAGCACCACAGCTGTGACTAAGATTAGTGATAAAACTGGCTTCTCTACAAAGCAATGGTGAAACACACCTGTACAGGTGGCACAGGTGATCCAGGTGAGAGAACAGAGAATGTAAGCAAAGGCTGAGCAGGACAGGTAAACAACGACCATGGATCTTCTTCACTAATTGCTGTTTCAAGAAAAAACAGCCAAAACAAGTCAAAACACCAAAGAATTAAAAATTTATACAGTAACATAAATGTAATGTGAAGTCTTTCTAAAGTGCAATGGCAGAAACCATAAAACAGCACCAGCTCTCAGCCAGACACCAGTTTAGACAGTGAGACCACAAATATGGGGCTACTAGTGCACAGTGTGCCTGCAGACACCACAGCTTTCATTGGTGCTCATAAATGGATGGCCAGGCTGAGTAAGCCTGAGTACGTAGCAACAAAACTGCTAAATTTATACTATACAATTATAGAACAAAAACTACAAAAACACATTTACGGAGCGAGCGAGTGAGTGAGTAGGGTTCAACATCCCGCCCGACACAATATAGGTCATTTCGGGGATGGCCTTGCAGGCAAAATTGCACATACACATAATAACAAAACAAAAAGTTTAACCTTTACAAAACATAAAACACAAAGAACGACCTAAACCTAAACCGAAAATTGTAAGAACTGCTGATTATAATTGTGCATATGTAATGATAATGGCAATTCTAATAATCTTCCGTATTATCCTCCAGACAGTCATCAACATATTCATAGAACACAGAACATGGAAAAAGATTCTTACCATGTGATCGAAGCTGAACTAGGCCAGAGAGAGTCAGCCGACATTGAGGAATGGTGTGCCTCAGTATGAAGTATTTCAGCTCAAATATGCTGCAAGTAACAAACAACACTAAAATGATTTTGCAAATACACACAGGCTGCGAAAACAACTGTCATTAGTTGCCAAACACAAAATCACTGGTAAGCAAAATTCGGCAGTACTACTTAACTACTTACGATCAAACCAAATATCACAAAAATTTGCCGTAAGTTATGTTGCTGCATCAGTTTTTGAAACTCGTGTTTTCAATTTTTCAACACTAATAACACACATATACACACAACACTTGTTCTTCATCTAACTTGAAATAATGCTCCATGTCAAACTATTTCACTTAGGCTGGTCCAAAAAAACTCCCGAGATTTGGTGCAACCGAACTTTACAGATTGCAGAACTGGATTCACTTCTTGATGCCCACACAACAGTTTCAAAGCGCAGAACAAAAAAACGTACAATTAATCAAACAAAATATATTTATATTGTGCTACATGTCGCAAATGAATAAAAAGCAAATAATGGCAAAAAGTACGCTAATTGTTTATGTTCACTACCAGCAATGTCTAATAGCTCAGTTTTTAAATTACGCTTAATACATCAGAACTGACCTGATGACGCCAAGACTTCCGACATTGTAAGACATGATGGACTCCATCAGAGCAACATCAATATCATGGTGCGGTGACCAAATGATCGCACTAGAGAGTGGGTCAGCAGCCAGATCATACACAGCTTCCCACCATCCGCAGCTGCTGACAGGCTTTATACAATCTCGCTGCATCTACATCACAGCAACATACAGGGTGATGCAAAACGCAATGGAAGATATCATTTTCATTTCAGGAAATTTTAAAACTGCAAATCTGGTTTCACCACGAGCTGCACCGTTCATCAAGAAATGCGCACTGCATGAGAAATTTCTCTGGATGATTTGTGTGTCTGGTTGATTCTCTTGACTGCAGATCATTCTGCCAACAACACAATAATAATAACAATAATAATACATTTGTATAAGTAATAGCAGCAGTGTATGTCCCACTTTTTATTCATTATCCGATAGACAATGAATCATCAACAGTTATCAACAGTTATCAACCAGTTATGTTGACTTACTAAAGTTTCATGATGGTTTAATGTTGCGAAAAAGAATGTAAAAACTTTGCACTATACAACTGACACAATCAAGAAAACAACCAAGCAATGCAGTCCAACAGTTAGAGAGCGTGTGGGATGTCTCATACAACTATACTTTCTAGTAACTGTTCCTAGCACAAACTAAATAAAGCCACTGTATAAAAACGGGGTAAGATATCAATGCTGGCTTATACCAGCAACACAAGTATGCGAGTGAAAAAAATTAAAGATGCAGCATAACAGTTATTCACAATGTGACCTATCTCAATAACTATATAACAAGAAATTTGAGCTAAAGCTCACGAGACGCGTGAAAGCCTATAGCAGTTCCGGCTCATGTTAAGTTGATATACAAATACCAAATTCTCCATCTGGATCAACGGATCACATAACGATACTTCTGTCATGGTGCCATCTTGTGAATGATATAGACTTGCGTCGCAGCCTGAAATCGCCAACAAAATCCATAAAACCCCCTATTTTGGCGTTCAAGGTCATTCAAGGTCACTGAGTTCAGCACCAATTGAGAGCGAGCGTACGACTTCCTATTAGTGATCAATAGTAACCTAGGCCCTATCTCGCACAGTAACTGAGATACAGCGACTTATTGGCTAAAAATCGCAAATTTTGCCCACCCCCTCTCATTTAGCAACCTCGTTCGAGGTGACCCCCTTCGAATTCATGGAAAAGCTTTACAGTTCCTGAAACTAGAGTCTTCCAGGCACCCGAAGGTGAAGATTTGGTGATCCTAGCTTGCACCATTTTTGACAGATCCACCCATGTGTCAGACAGACGGACGGATGGACAGACAGAGAGACAGAATTGCGATAGCCAAGACAAAGACACACTGAAAGCAGTAGCTGCTTTCGCACGTAAAAAGTCTTCGCCATCGGCAACACTTGAAACTATTCAAAGTTAATGTTGGCTTGCTTCAGTCTGTTCATCAGCTTCGAGTCTGCACGCAACTCTGTTTTCTTGGACCATTCAAACATGATAAAAATAAATAAATGAAACCTGGGCAATTGGCAAAGCACAGAAGACAGCAAATGCATGTAGTGTCATAAGATTGAGGAGGTTGGCATAGAAACACAATCGCTGATCATCGGTCATCAACCGCTGCAGGTCAACGTCCCGGAGCAATGCCGTATCAGAGAGAACCACGTCAAGACTCTGCGAAGTGATGACTGCTTGCATATCACGTAACATTAGGCTGCCGCTCTGCCGACATGCACCTGACATCACCGCAAACAGATCATCAATTCAACTGCCAGCACACTGATTCACAAGTAAGTAAGTAACATAAACAAACACAGCATCCGAAGTAACAAAGCATCAGAGAGCTTCATAGCAAAGGCACAGTGTAAACTGTGGACTAAAAAATGGGAGAGAACAGACAACAAATGAGTCTTCAGAGGGGACCAAAAGACAGTCACGGGGAGTGCAAAGGTGATGCATTGAAAAGAATTTTTTTAGACGTAAGTCGAAAAGCCTGGTCACAAAATGTTACCATATTCCGGAACATTTGACTTGCACCAGTAACTGAAAATCCAGTTATTTGTTACATTTGAACCACTTGAAATTATAGTACGTCCAATACAAAGCAGAACTTTTTGTCTTTATCTACAAATCTATTTTTTTTACAATTTTTAGACAAAAATAGTATATTATATGTATCACTGATACTACTACCATGGATAATCTGGATAATGGATAATAGTTGTCTAAGCCATACTGTTGCTATTTTCACAAGCCAAAAAAATGCATGCATTAGTGATGATCCATGGCTTGAAAAAGTAACTGGGGGTCTCAAATGTGGATTAATGCAAATGCAGCCTACTGCCAATTTTCTAAGCCACTAATTTGTGCGTAGAAACTAGAATCAGCTGTGGTTCAAGTGCCTATATCGAGTTCATGATAATCCATGCATCTTGCGAATATCTATCAAAACAAAACAACAAGCAAAAACAATTAGACAAATAAATTTTTATAAAATGAACAAAACAAGACACCTCTTAAAACATGGATGAAACTTGTAAGCAAGTATCGAACAAGGTACTCTGGACACGAAGTATCAAAAGGTTTGGCGGAAGACACAGGACCACAGTTCAGCCGTATTCTGCTTCTGCTGGTTTTCACATCTGAACCTAGCACAGATTAACGCAAGCATTGTGACAGAGTAACAGTTATTATGCCCATTACTCGCTAATATAATTACTACCTGTACCACCATAACAACATCTACTAGTGACAGTTTCAATTTTGTTTAGCACAGCTAATAATAGCGTTGGCTTTACATCACTTTTATCAAATTTCTCATCTATACAACCCCTGTGTACTTTCAGTGATGTCCTACAAACTGTAAAAATCACAACATTCTTGTAGTAGCACTTTCAATCAGATGGGCATCCAGCCAAAGCTGCTTGAATTTTCATCCAAAATTTAAAACATCTAAAACTGGAAATCTCCTAGATCATGAACAGCTAAGTACATGATGCTAGAAAAGCAGAAAACTAGCAAAGATTTCGGCCGAATAAATGACATAATGCGTGTAACCAATAACAAATAAATAATAAATAAATTCCGGTCCTCGTAAACATTCAGACCAATTATGGTTTTCCTATGCCTTCTGTTTTCAAGTTAAAAGCCTGTGCGGCACAGAGTGACAGACAGACATGGACAAAAATCATAATGCAAAAAAAGAATGCATAACAATCAGCGAAATTTCAGAACGTCCGTTTACCACGAAAATGCCGAGCCATGTGAGATGACGGTTGAGAGTCTAGTGCTGGACAAACTGCATCAGTTATAGCAGCTATAAGATCGACATTAAACTGTCCTGCGACGTCATCAAGTCTGCAACAAACATCTGCTATAATACATACTAGACACACAAAAATCTCTTGATGATTAGGGCCCAATTTTCCACGAAAAATTGTGCCAAATTCCGTGGGCCAGCTTGCAAAATTCCGTGGCTCACCGTGGTAAAAGTGTCCAAATTCCGCATCTTACCGCGGCCTTCTGTTTATGTGTAAACTAAGCTCTATTCTGTTAAAAAACTTCACTTTTTGAAGGCTAGCATGGTGCTCAGTTTTGCTAGCAACATACAAAAAAAATTATAAACCTTTTTTCGTCTCAAAAGTGCAATTTATCAATTAGTCGCATTGTGTTTATTTACCACTGTGCCGTATTACGATGGTAATTATTAGTAGGGATGCAGTTTTAGGCAGTTTAGCCGACAATCGTACTAATCATTGGTCATTTCTCAACTTCAGCAGAATTCTGCGGCAATATCAAAATTACGTGAAAAGGGGCAAATTCCACAGCTCGGCTCAAAATTCCATGGCCTGCGGAAAACTGTGGGCCCTATTGATGATGCATAATATTGCATATATCAGACATATTGCTATTGCTGCTGCTGCACTGTTTCACAGTGCAGTCTCCTACGGCAATTCCCATAAACAAAGTTGTGTAAATTGTTGCAGTGGAATTTCTTATACCCAGATGCCCTTTCAGTCACCCAAGTGACCATGTCATAGTACTGTAATCTACCCAAAATAGCATTTGCTAGCTGTTTCGTTAGAGATCCTTTAACCACTGACAAAAATGTACAAAATCCCCCATGATTTTTTCCACTAAATTACCGTAATCAAGGCATTATGACAAGGCACTACAGCAAGCATATAAACTCGCCGACACAGATGCCTCAGGCTTATTTTTGAGAAAAATCCCATTCAGATATACGTTACATTTTCAGCACAGAGTTCTCATATGTAACCGTACCATGTGACAGTGAAATATGAATAAAAACTAGCAGTTAAAAAGAATCTCTCACCTGGCAGGTGGAATGCGCCAGTTCAAGACAAGGTCACTGAACCACTTCGATGGACTACGACGCATCAGCTGAACAAAATCACCTTGGTCATAAGCCTCGGTTACTACAACAACATAGGCCACAGCAACTACAATTCAGTCTGATTACTACTTCTATGTGATAAAGTATCTTTAAAAAATAATAAACAATGTTAAAGATGTGTATAACTCTTCATGGAATGCCAGAGCTACAAAGGGTCGGCTGTCACACCTACCACAGAGACAGGTAAACACACCCCACGTAAACCCCACTCAATTTAGCTACACCCAATTTATAAAAGGCCTAGTTTACCTAGTTTACTCTACAAAAATATTAATTAATAATGAAAACAAATAAATGTAACTATGAAAATCCATGTAAACTGTTGAATAGTCCTAAAGAAGACCAGTCAGCATTGCTATAAGGCATTTATTTTGATGCTTGCGGGTTGGTATAACACAAGAGTATATGGTGCATAGGCAGTGTGACACCAAACCTACAGCGACCTTTCCAGTTAAGCCCACATTACATTATGCCGACTTTCGGTTAAAGTCCCACAGGAAAGTTTCGGTTTAAGTCACAAACACAAATCATGAAACTCGCGAACACGAACCATTTCGACATGTCGAGATAGTTGCGACAAAGTCCGTGACAAGACCACAACAAACCCGTTTGTGTCGCTCTAATAAAATTTATTCTGTAACAAAGCATGGGAAAAGTCGACGAAAAAGTCTGCAACAAAGTCCGCAAACTTTCATGATTCGTGTGTGCTGAAAATTGTGTGACTTTGTCGCAAAGTCGGCGTAATGGAATTTGGGCTTTACACAGCATCACCATGCCTTGGTCAAGAGCTAATTATATACTGCTCAATAACTTGGGACTGTGTGTAAACAATCTGAGCAAAGTTGTTGCACAGTCAGAAATTGAACCAATGACTGTTTGATCGCAAATCTAATGTACGAATAACCATTATACCACCTTAACAGCAGACACAAGAAACAACATTTCTGCACTTAAAGAAACTGAATAAAACCTGAAGCTGTTGTTTGCATGTTTGCACAGCTTGATAGAAAAGCTGAAAACTGATTCAAATGCTTCAGCATAGCACCAACGTAATCCAAGGGAACAACAGGCTCTCTTGTTGACCTGACATAGCAAACGTAAATAAAATAAGTATCAGTATCAGTTTTTATTTAAACAGTGCAGTATACGCAACTTCTGTAGATCTACAGGGTGCAGCAAAAACAGTAGCCCCCTAAAGGTTTTCGCTGTTTTCTCAGCAACC
>Ga0209671_1004596_pt1 | contig 13729 bp, 13 predicted proteins | sample WorMetHERISLAND2_2_FD_187401 | JGI IMG/M metagenome (GOLD analysis project Ga0209671, IMG submission 187401) | Marine gutless worms symbiont microbial communities from Max Planck institute for Marine Microbiology, Germany - Olavius geniculatus... | ecosystem: Host-associated > Annelida >... | reverse complement strand
ATATATATTAAAGTACACATCAATAGTAGTGCAATTTGACAAGATATTAATATTTTATATCTGCATTATGCTGCTACAGTTCATGTTCAGTGACAATACATTAAATAATCACAATAAATTATCCTTCATTTGACATCACATGATAGACATTACTAATTTGAAAATAGTTCAATACACTATAGAATATATATAAAAAAAACTAACAACGATTTTTTTCTGAACCAGGACAAAGAAGTAAATAATGTAAATTGCCACTTACTTTAGCACCAGCCTTTCCACTTGGCTCTAAAAGCTGGGCACGATATTTTGCAAGCTTGGCTTTAAGCAATCCAAGATGATACTCAGTTGCTAGAAACAACAAAGTAGCAAAATGCAAATGTGAAAAAACAGACTAAAATTTAATATTAAAAACAAGCTAAATTACAGGCCTGGACTACCACAGCCACTAACTTTTAAAAAAGTAAGACAGAAGCTACATTATTATGGGATCAAGACTTATTCAAGAGTAATGAGAACTCGGCTACACGTAAACAGTGGATGTGTGGATAATGGATATGAGGATGTCACAACAGATAACGCCATAATTAAACAGAAATTAGTTTAACCTTTCCCTAACCCTATTCCAAATGTTAACCATATAACTAACTCTAATCCTGGCCCTAATCTTAACTCTATCCCTAACCCTGATGTAACATCTGCAGATCTCCACATCGGCCGATCTGCTTTTTATCACATCCATCAGAACTCACCAATATGGAATAAAATGATCACAGGCTGCGCAGTAGCGCAGCACTGTTGTAAGGGTGACCAGCCATTTCAATGGGAAACTCCAAAATTTGACCTCTCGTATTTCCCAAACCCCTTAATTTTTCCATATCAAAATTTGCACAGATGATTACGTCCACCATATCTCCTGATGTGCAAAATTTGGTAAAAATCCGTTTATGGGGGGCTTCCCCACGAATAGGTGAAATATAACGCTTGCGTGACTTTTTGTGCCTTTCCTTCCCTTCCCTTTTTTTCTTGCCGTCCTCTACAGGAAAAACGACTGAAGTGATTTTAACGCACAATGGCTCATATGACGCGGTTTCGTGCAAGGAAGTGCCTTTTGGGGGTTACAAAATTTAAATTCAACATTTTCACCTATTTTTTTCACAAAAATATAAAAAATTACAATGGCGCCTATGGGGAAAATTAGACAATGCTTTAAACTGTCATAACTCCGACAATGTATAAGATAAAGTCGTAATTTTTGGTTCTAGGGTATGGTTTCCGGGGTCGGCCAATTTAACGGTGTTATTTAAATTTTTCCCCTGCCAACCCCCGTTGCCATGGCAACGAATTTTGGGACAAAATTGGCTATAACTCGGCCCCCGTAAAAGAAAATTGCGCGCTGTTTGAACCTACCCCACTATTTTCAGCCCCGGGCTATCCGATGGTGTCACTTAAATTTTTCCCCTGCCAACCCCCATTGCCATGGCAACGAATTTTGGGACAAAATTTGCTATAACTCAGCCCTCGTAAAAGATAATTGTGCGCTGTTTGCAAATTTTTCACCATACCAAATTGTTATTATTAGGCCCTAATTGTGTGATGCTAGGGGTACATCGTCGATTTCGCACTAGTGAGCAGAAAATTACTAGTGGTAGATCGCCACTTTATCTAATTACATTTGTCACATTATTAATGTAAGAATGCAGACACATTTCTTCACTGCATTAGCAGGACTGTGGTTGGGACTGAAATATCAGTCACTTTGTTATCAATTGAAAAATTTATTCAAAAACAACATATTTTAAAGTCTGTGTTACAAAGAAACAGATATGGCTTGAGATGGACTCTGATATAATACTGAATAAGCCTGATTTAAATACGTGACAGTGTCGTGGCAAGGTCCTATGACTACCAGGAACATAAGTTCTACCATGTACCTAATAATGTGCCTACCCGATCTACCTCTAGCAATTTTCCAGTGCTAACAGCAAGATCGCCGATCTACCGCTAGAATTATTGTTGTGTGATTATTCGCTTATTTTTTAGCTTCAATATATACGTTTCCGTACATCAATTCTCACGGTATATATCCAAAAGTAAAAAAATGATTCCATAAAAATTCACGGAAAATAAGTAGTCGATTATGGCTATCTGCCGTGAATTTTCACGGCAGATATAATCTTCGCTAAATGCCGGCAGAAGCATAAGCATACAACGGGGACGAATGCTTCTAACAGTAGAGTTACCTTTGTTCTTCTGCGTCCGTGCTATTTCTTTTTCGATTTCTGCAATCTTCTCTAAAATACCCATTGTGCAAAATACAGTAATAAAATTACAAAATAAAATTCACCACTCGAGGAACTTTTATTCATAACACGAGCACAATGTTTATGTTTACATCAGTCACCACGTCGATAGATTCGATACAGTCACGAAAGCAGTAAATAGCCCTTTAAGAGCCCACGATGCGAAATTTCTGTATTCTACACAAAACCCATCACTGGTGGCACTGGCAGCGTTTTGAATAATTATTATCTATTCTTTAATGCCAAAATCGAAACTCGAAAGTAGTTGTGAGCTTCAAAATCACGAGTTCATAGTTGAGCAAACTAGTCCGGAGGTACGGGCTCGATGAAGTTGCAAATTTGAGAAAAGAAAGAACGAATTTCACTCTTTACCTCTGTTTAGTTTATTGCGAAGCAGGCCTTAGGTTTTTGCCAGATCAGGGTTGTATATACCCTGCTTCAAACACGCCTAATTCATTTTGTAGTTCATGGATTTTGCCAATTTAACAAAATATGAAAACACTGATGATTGGCAAACACAGATTTTTACACCATGAGTACATGCTATGAAGTTCATTGCACCATTTAATTCCGGTCTGTGTCACAATGCTGCATTATATAGTGAATATGTGCATACCCTGTACTGTAACGTTTATTTAATGCCAAGTCACAAAGAATATGGCGGCTTATGAGATAAATATTTTAATAAACACTAGGTCTTGAATAAATGCTGGGTCTCTGTAATGCGGTTGTCATAATTCACCCACAGATACATATGGGCAACTTGGTGAGGCACACTGGTCCAGCCAGAAACTGATAGGGCTTTGAATAAAAACCAGATATTGAATAAAAAGTAGTTGCACTTAGTAGACACCAGACAAGCAGTGGTTCTGAGATTCATGTTCTGATGAAGTCCGGAGGTGTTGGAAGTTCTATGGTACACCACACTGTAGTCTTTGAGTCACACTGTCGCACAGTTTGGACTGATGTAGCTACGTATTGTTTGTAGGATGGAGGTGATTGACATTGACGGAGTGCCTCATCGGTATTATGTAAGGGAAGCAAAAATGCCCTTCGATGAGGATCAGGTTCATGAATTCAAAGGGCACATGAACTTCACAAAGGACCAAATACCACCAGGTTGCAACGATCCGAGGCTTGAGCGACCATCAAGACAACCAATTACAAAGTGGGTTGACTTCAGTGGTATTCACCATACTTGTGTATTATAAGTTAACCAGTGTAAAAGTTAACTCTTTTACTTTTGAGGCAAAAAATCCATCTAAAACGATCGACTAGTGAATGAGTTGCTCTCGCAAACTTTAGTTCTTCTGCCTGCAGACCCTAATTTGAATGTGTAGACTTGTCATCTTATATATCCTATGATGAGTTTTTGGTGTTTTTATGATACATCCACTGAGACATTGAAACTAAGTTTGTCTGAACATTTTTATGGTCCACTAGGGTTTGAATAAAATTAAACTGACTTTTGATGTGAAGTATAAAACTGTCATACTGGTACTTACTTTGCTCGTTTGCTTGAAGGAACTTTGTGAAGAGACAGCTAACTACAGACCTGTTAGTCTTACTAGTCAGCTATCGAAAGTGATTGAATCAATCATCAGAGACGAAGTTGTACAGCATTTGGACTGACATAGCCTTATTAGAGATTTTCAGCATGGTTTCAGACAAGGTAGATCCTGTACTTTTTATTTATTGGTGTTTTTTGATAAGGTCACAGAAGAAGTCAGTCAGAAAGGAAACTTGGATGTGATATTTCTTGACTTCGCGAAAGCCTTTGACAAAGTACCACACAAGCATTTGATAGCCAAGCTGTAGGCTCATGGAATTGGTGGTCCAGTGCTAAGATGGATTGAATCATGGCTTCATGGTAGACTGCAAAGGGTCTGTTTGGATGGACATAGTTCACGATGGGCATCTGTGTTGAGTGGTATCCCACAAGGATCAGTTTTTGGACCATTGCTGTTTTTGATTTTTGTGAACGACATTGACAGTGATATTACGAGTAAAAGCATGCTACTCAAGTTTGCATACGACACCAAAGTGTTTGCGAAGGTCAACAGTGATGCCGACCGGAAACAGTTACAGGATGATATAAATAAACTAGGCGAATGGGCAGAGAGATGGCAAGTGGAATTTATTGTCGATAAATGTGTAACTATGCACATCGGACGTGGAAGCAGCAAGTTTCAGTAGAGTATGCAAGGCCGTGAGCTTGGTACAGTGGAAACAGTAAAAGACCTTGGTGTACATGTCACTGCTATGAGTCATACCAAAAGGCAAATAGGATGCTTGGATTAGTTAACCGGACAATCAAGCACAGACATCCTGACTCAATGGTGCGACTTCGGAAGCTGAAACTATGGACATTCCAGGAGAAAAGAAACCGAGCAGACTTGATAGAACTGTTTAAGAATGGTACGGGGCATTTCCAATTTTCCATGGTCCCAATGGACTCGTGTTTCCAGCTTGCTGATGGTGGCCACACTCGTGGTCACGGTTAGAAGTTGATAAAGTCACACTATTGTTGTGATGCCAGACTGTACTTCTTCTCTGAATGAGTTGGGAACAGGTGGAACAGTCTTCCCCGAGAAGCAGTCGAAGTAACTACTGTGAATTCTTTCAAGAGACATCTTGAGAAGATCAGATGCAAACAGATGGATTTCCTTATGGACACTTAGTCCACGAAATTCTATGACTGTATGGACAGAAACAGTCTCACTCTGATAATATTATCCAGCTTGAACCAATAGTGCAGACGCACCAGGTGATATACATACTTGGTGACCATAGACTTGGTCTTGAGGAGCAGTGGTTTGGCCTTGGTTTTTCTTGGTTTTGGCCTTGAGGACCACTGTCTTTAGTCTTCGCCTTGGCCTCAGCTTCGAAGATCACTTTCCTTAGCCTTGAAAATGCTGGCCTCAAACCCATCGCTGCTGAGTATGATGATGTGACACAGTGGACTGATAAGCTTCCAGAAGCCCATCAATGGCATCTCATAGTCGTGATAGCCTAGCAGCTCTTGAGATTGCATGGAGGGCAATTGGTCCTGTGTTATTGGTTACATGATTAAATGTTAGTTCTTCATAGGTAACCCATCTCAGAGCTACGAAGCATCGCCTGCCATATGGGATCACACATGCCACCTGACACAGGTGAACATGGCCTGCCATAACCCCAACCAGACAGGCAGGTACTCGATTTACCTACCCTAGAGGGATGGAAGGCTGAGTTGAGCTTGGTGTTGGTTAGAGATGACTTTCCTGTCCGCAGATAGTCACCCATTACGGTGGTAACCACTTGATAGTGACCTGACTGGGAGTTGAACCGATGACCTTGCAATGTCAAGTCCAGCGTCCGAACCATTACACTACTAAGCCACCGTCATGAAGTGGACATCTTTGGATTGTAGGACTATAAACGCGATGCTGAACTCTAGTGCCGGTGGCATCATCTACATCGGTGTGAGTGATGATGCTATTGTACGTGGTGTGCTGCTCAATCAGTACAAGGTATTGTTGTATTGCATTATTAAATAAATAAGTAAATACATGGTAATTTCATCAGTCTCACTTTGAACAGAGTTAGTAAAAAACGTGAAGTCCTTCTTGAGCCATAAGACTCATAGGGCGGTGCTGATCTCCATTTGTATAGCCCTCAGCCAGACACCAGTTTACATTGCTAGACCAGTAGACCGTGGATTGCGTGGTGCATGTTTGTCCCAGCTTTTGCTGGTACTCATTGCACCTACACTCAGGGGGATGGCCAGGCTGAGTTGACCTGAGTGGCTGGTTACATACAGAAATGGTTTACGCACCTGCCGATGGTCACCCATCCAATTACTAACCAAGCCTGGCGTTGATTAACTTCGTTTATTTGACCAACGACATTATCAAATACATGTGAGCCAAACTGCCACCATAGATTTGCACCATGTTTTTATGTTAAGACGTGTGAACTTTTATCTTCGTTTACGAAGTAGTGGCCTTACCTTTTTGCATAATGTGTTATGGTCCAGCTTACGTTTGAACTGTTCCGACTGGATTTTACTTTGTGTTTGTTATGGTCACAGCAAATATGAGATTATGCATCAGATTTTTGATGATTGGTTACTTTGATTTTTAGCATAGCATTTTGTTCTGTAATATCTGTACTTTTTGTTCATCTTCATCATCATCATCATTTAGCCTAGTTTTTATTATTCTGACTCTTGTGTCGAAATAAAGTGGTCATAGTGGTACCATAATACAAATACGTATTATTTAGGGCTGGTACTGATTGAAAAATATATTATATTATGTTCAGAGTTGACATCCATGAATGCGAAACTTGGGATGGTGGCGTGGCGTAGTTGGTGATGGGTACTTGTTCATGGGGACGGGTGAAGATGTACTTTAGTTTTTAGTTTTTGAGTAGTTGTATTGTGCTCTGTACAGATGGATCACATCAAGCAAAAGTTACTGAGTGTAATGCATAGCTATATGCCAGTGGTTCCAGATCACCGCTACTCCCTCAACTTTGTGCCTGTTGTCAGTAGAACGGACATCAATATCGTCAAGAAGTTTCTTCTTTATGATCCGAGGTATATTGTTTGAGTGTTTGTATGATAACGGATCTTCAGTCATACTTTGTGAAAAATGTGAAGCATCAAATTCGATTGCCTTGTTACCACTTTTTGCTTAGATCTGCGTTAATATCGTTGGTCACATCAATGAAGTTACTTGACATTTGGCTGGGTTAGTGCTGGGATGGGTCACCGTTCACTAGGGTACAGTCTTTGTATTCAATGAGCCACCCAGGTCAACTCAGCCTGGCCATCTTTTAGTGGGTAGGCAAAATGAGTACCAGCGATGGTTACAACCATTGCGAGGGAAGAAGCGGTGAGTTCTGCATAACAGTAAGCCCTGTGGCCAGGACTGCTGGTATACTGACCTAAAATCGGTTAAAGGCGCTGGCTGCTAATAGAGCCGGCCATCCGGTCGACTTGGGCTGTATGCTAGCTTAATTGGGTTTGGCTTACGCCAGCTCAAAGTGCCATAAAATGGGATGACCTCCCATGCAATGAACCAAGGTGTCCATGTGAAATTTTGTTTTCTTCTTCTTTTTTCTAGATGAGAAGTAGGATAACTATGGTTTCAGCTTATTTTGCTAGTGGATACTTGATTTTTTGATCACGATAAATTGGTATAAGTGTGTGATGAAAATGTTCTGCTGTAGTTCGCGTGCATCTGAGGAGAAACGCCAGAAGGCTCATGAGCTGCACACATTCAAGCCATGCTGGTGTGACGTACATCTGCAACAAGAATATGTCACTGTTAGTTGCGTATGTCCATCTTTAGACATAGCCTATTTTTCAGGCGATGCTGTCTGTTTGTCCCACCTGCAACAGCAGCACTGTACCTAGGCCTACGCCCAGAGATGTGCTGCTGCTGCTGCTGGCTAAGCTGAACTTCGCTCGCTTCGATTTGTTGTTGGTTATTTGTTGGATGGTTAGATGGTTAAGTGCTATAACTCTTCATAGGAAACCCATCTCAGAGCTATGGTGCGTCACCTGCCGTATGGGATCACATGGTTACCTGCCACCCAACACAGGTGAACGTGCCGCATCTTAACCCCGCAGGCACGTCATCAATTCAAGTACTAACCCGGCCCAGCATAGAGCAACTTCATTGATCAGACAGTAAACTGCTGCACAATAAATTGTCATTCCTCCAGTTCAGACAATGGTAGTGATAGGTTTTTTGTACAGTTCTGTCGATGAATTTGCCTTTATTTTCAGTCAAATTGTCTCAGTACTGTCCCAGCAGCTGCAATTACTGAGACGAGCGATCATGGCAGCAGGCCACATGCCATGCTGCTGCAAGCTAGGCCTAATTGAAAACGTGCAACATTTGCCCTACCGCCGTGCTGTGCACTGTCATTTGTCGCAGACTGGCATTATACTGTTAAACTTAAATTCTGTTATGCCGACTTTGCACAAAATTTCATATATTATTAATCGTAATTTTTGATTACTTCATCTTGCTATAATTCATTGAAAACTGTGTCATTGTGTGATGGACTGATATAATAAAAGTGCCTACCGGCTTGTCTTGCTCTTAATAAGTTCTGTGCAACTGTTGGGTCTTTCAATTTATTATTCATATCTGTACTGTGCCAAGAGATCTGGGAGTGAAATCGTGCTTGGTTGTGTAGGGCTCCATGCAGCCTGAGTATATAGTGGAAGTGGTGATTCATGCTTGGAATGCTGCGGACCCTCGCAATGACGGTTTGGCTGTGGGGCAGATGCGTGCCCATCCGATTCACACCTCGGACGACGGCAAGGCCTACCGGCGAGGCGATGCCACTGTGAGCGAGGTTGGACTTCTAACAATGATAGCCATCTTACACTTTCTGAGTAAACAGCATCTTGTTTTTGCTCAAGTTTCTGTTACCTGGAGCATCCTGCACTGTCTGGACCAACACTGTTAACAAATTTGCATATAATAAGAATACCTGGCACTGACGCTGCTGATTTTGGAAGCCCTGGTGTGTTTTCTTTCCTCTTTTTGTTTTTCTCTTTCGGAATGTTTGTGCAGGCACAGACAGCAAGCATGACTGATGGATGTGCATAGCGAAATGACTACAAAATGACACATGTCGACATTATTCATTCCAGCCTATCCTGAGATTAGAGGTAGTCACAACGATTAAGGCCCAATGTGGTTCCTGGGATCTGTAGAGTAGGCCCAATATGTTTCATATGTTCCATTGCCATTGAGCATAAAAGGCACCTAAACCAGTTTTGTGCTGATAGTTAGATCGTGTTCTGTGTGAATCTTCTGTTGGTTAATATTAAGCTTGTGTATGCGTGTATAAGTAGTTTATTTCACTCATTTGGGTTTTTGTTTTGGTTTTCTGCTGTTGTTTGTGTCGTCAGTACCAGTGCAAGTGATTGCCTGGAAAGACCCATCTCTGACCCACGTAATGTGTCATGCAGGACGTTAGACCTTACTCATTCACATAATCAGGTAGGCCTCCTATGTGGTGAGGTCTTCTGAATTGATTTTCATTCACAGCACTGTTGATGTTAAAGGCCAAGTCGCGTGAAAAAAACGATATTGGCTGAATCTGTGTAGAATGTAATGCTAATTAATAATACGCTGATCAGTTGAAATAAAAACATCGCTTTACATCAATTTCAATAGAAATAATATTGTTCGAACGAAATGATGACGTCACCTACTATGCTTTGTTTATAGCGTGTATTGCAGCATGCGAAAAAGTTAACATGCCATGAGCTGACCATAGCATCGATGCAGTGCACGCTCAGAAAGGGGAACTCTCTTGCATTCCGAAAGTGAAAGTTGGAATCTGCCGGCGATAGGTGCAACGAAAAGAACATACAGTCGGCCTACTTCTGGTAGTGACGGTGACTTCTCGAAATGCAAGCAATGTCTTTTTGCATGGTACTGCGCTCCATCGACGCTTCAAATTCTGTCGAACGCTACATTGACACTAATGGTTGTTTGTGACGTCACATTTGTCTACTTTAAACTTTATTTTTACAGTATAAAGATAACACTGGCAACAGGAAGGTTAACAAATGTTGACAAATTAACATTTGATTAAGCCAATTAGTGCTTTATAACAGTTATGTAAACTGATGCGACTTGGCCTTTAGGTGCAGGAAGGGCATTTGGTCTCTTCTAACAAAGTCCTGTGGAGCACTCACCAAATGTTTCTATGCAGTCTTTGTACAACTCAAGTCTGACTTTGGTCAGTCACAATGGAAAAATCTGCTCGATAGCAAATTCTGTGCATAGATGGCATGTGAATCAGTATGTTCATTTTTTGTGGTTGCTTCTACTAGGTGGTTACTGTCTTGTCTGTTGTCTAATGTGTACAGTACACGGTCAGTGAGCTTCTTGCCCTTGCTACTCAAACTGCCGTCAACCATTATGACCCGATTCAGCAGCGGTAATAAGTTAATAACTATAGAATTACTGTGCTATGATATCGTTATATCATGTCATAATATTAAAGATAAAAGACCATGGGTGCATTACAGAGTTCAAAGTTAATAGGTTTCTAGGACTGTAGTACAAGGTAATGCATGAAACGTGGAACATACGTGGTTCACATCAGCGACGTTGTGGATTAAACAAATATGCAGGGCAGGAAATTGCAATTTTCCAGCAGACACTGCAAATTTCCAACGGAATTCCAACAAACAGCTGCAAGTTAATTTCCAACAGGGTACTCAAAGTGTCAATTTTGCCCATAAATCTTCCCAAAATAGGGGTTTTTCATTCCCAAATGTTGCATTTTTGGACAAATATTTTCTGACAGGAAGATTTTCCGACAGCCCAAAATTTAGGAGGGCACCCATTTTTCGATTAGCCTTGAACATTGCAGCAAAAGGTGGTCATCTTGAACATGCGAACACAGTGTTCATTATGAGTAACTGCTGTTCATTGCAGCGATTGAGGCCAATCGTTTCTGAAGCTGTCAAGTTGCTTATCTATGCAGTGCACTATGTTCCATTGTTTTTACGCACAAAAGCAGCTACTGCTTTCAGCGCATCTTAGCCATCGCAATTCTGTCCGTCTGTCTGTCTGTCACACGGGTGTATCAGGCAAAAACGGTCCAAGCTAGGATCACCAAATCTTCACTGTCGGCTGCCTAGAAGACTATAGTTTCAGGAACCGTAAAGCTTTTTCATAAATTCGAAGGGGGTCACCCCGAACTAGGGTGCTAAATGAGAGGGGGTGGGCAAAATTTGCAATTTTTGGCCAATAACTCACTGTATCTCAGTAACGGTGCGAGATAAGGCCTAGGTTACTATTAATCACCAATAGGAAATCGTATACTGGCTTTCGATTGGCGCCGAATCCAATGACCTTGAATGACCTTGAACGCCAAAATAGGGAATTTAATGGAATTTTTTTTTGCGATTTCGAGCTACGACACAAAATCATTCACAAGGTGGCACCACGGTGCTGGCGTTGGTGGCGTGGCGTAGTTGGTAACGTGTTTCGGCTGAAACGAAGTTACTCTGCGCCGGACCCGGTTAGTACTGCGATAGGTGACTGCCTGCGGGCAGGAACTGCTGTAGGCACGGATATGCTGCCTATCACAACAAGCACTAGTGACGAGCTTTTTAGTCGTATCAAAATCCATGACTTTGAAAAGCCTAACTCCGATTATAAGGGGTTTTGTTGTTTTTTTATTTTCGATATTGAGAAGAAATGGCTGGAGATAGACTAAGACAACAGATGAACAGGAACTGCTATAGGTATTCGTGTCTCATGAGAATTAGCTCAAATTATTTTCTTGTTCATGTTCTGTGCAGCCTCAATGAGGAAAGAGATCAGCTCATTTGTGACATACACGCAGCAGTGAATGCAAAGATCATGCAGTAATATGCCAGGTATAATTTCCCTATGATCTAGACAACTTAGTTTTAAGACGGTATGAAAGCACAATATGGGGGCAGACAACAATACAAAACACAGTATAGCAGAAAGTGCAAAAAAGTCCATATGAATCGTGCAGGTCAACATGGGGTCATGCATGCATGTAACAGCTGAGTTCTGACCTATACAGCATAGATAGTAGCTGAGCATCTAGGAGTGGCAGATGCCTAAATCCAGCACTTTTTTTAAGCTACTACATCAGTCATAATTCGTTGGGTTTCCTATCACACGATATGTAACAATGCTATGATACAAAAGCTACTTGATTAGTTTTAAAGAAACAAGTTGAAGTAGATATGAGGGACAATGACATTCCACGGTTACTGGATAGTTCAGTTATTATTAGAGATGGGTAAGCAGTATCCATTAATAACTGGCTGATTTGCCTATATTCAGTACTGTTGGCTGATTGTCAGTTTATATAATTGGCACCGACAAGCTAGCAATTCCAACTCATTGCTGGTAGGGTAGCCAAAATTCTTAACAGTGGGGTGCCTTTCATAAGTCTGTACAACAATTGGCAATTGGGGTATTGTTTGGTGCCGATAATCATCCAATGCCAGTTCTATGCATCTACACCATATCCGGAAAAAAGAGTGTACACTTTTTACTGAATAACTTCAGCAAATGTAAATTTACTTTTGTAATTTTTGGCACACATTATCATAATGATACACTTTACTAAAAACATCTAAAACTTATCATCAAAATTTACTTCTTACTTTGTATAGCTAATGTAATCATGACGTCATGGAACATGCCATTTTCGCGTTAAGACAACATTCAAATTTGTTAAAGTTATTAACCAAAACATGCTTAGCATTTTTCACCTCAGATACAATAAAAACGGCATTTTCAATGACGTCATAATTACGTCAGCTCTACGTAATGACATGGCAGTATAAAGAGAAAATATCTCGACAGTTTAATCAAGTGAATATTCAGGACAACTCATGCCAAAAATTATGAAAATAGGTTTTTGTCAAAGATATGTCGAAAATACCACACTCTTTTTTTCCGGACATGGTGTACTGTTACAGTTGCTCTTGAGAGTGGAGTTGTGATAAGGGGGACAGGGCCCCTTAAATTTTGGGCTGTTGTTAAATTGACCAAAAAACTTTTTGTCTCAAGACTTTCATCCCAAACAGCAAAATTTGGGGCTGAAAACCATTTTGTGAAATATAGGGGCAAAACTGAAATTATGAGCACTGATAATCTCCTCAGAAATTTGCAGCTGTTTGTTGGAAAATTGCTACTTCGTGCCCAGCCTACTTTTTTTGACTCGCAATGCTGCTGGTTGTTGGAGTATTTAAACACTAGCAATATTTGTGGTAAACAGTGCGTGTGCGACATCGTCAGTCGTCATCAGGCAATCTGTGACAAGACATCAGTACAGCAAGCATTGATCTTCAACTGAGCCAGCTCGTCCGCTCGGGTTTCTCCGATTGTCACGATTGCAATGTTCTTACCCTCCGAGTGCGCCTGATGCACGAACCGATAACTGGAGTAAACCTGCAATAACAGTTCTGTTACATGTTGCATTCAAGTGCTAGTTCTTTTACTGTCAAAGTAATCTACAACATCTTGTCAACTACTGATCTCGTACAACTGTGATATTTCAACGTTTTGTCTCTTTGATGTAGCTTATGTCGCTGTTCCATGCACTGGTGATAGTTAGGGACCAACTTAATTCACGATTTCACGGCCATGACATTTTCATTGACCTCCTTCCGTGAAAAACGCTGATTTCCGTGAAATCCGTGATTTTTTTCGTGAATTTTAGCGCTTTTAGTTTAATTTATGACAATTCAGAGTTTTATCAGCAGCTTTTGTACGGATGTTGCTGTTTGCCACGTGTCGCACTTTAGCACCAAGTAGTTGACATTGACTGTCTTGAGTCTTGACTTAGTGTAGTAAATATTCGTTGTTCTGAAATTTCTTCGTTTGCATTAGGACAGCACCTCGAAATAA
>Ga0209671_1004594_pt1 | contig 13730 bp, 7 predicted proteins | sample WorMetHERISLAND2_2_FD_187401 | JGI IMG/M metagenome (GOLD analysis project Ga0209671, IMG submission 187401) | Marine gutless worms symbiont microbial communities from Max Planck institute for Marine Microbiology, Germany - Olavius geniculatus... | ecosystem: Host-associated > Annelida >... | reverse complement strand
GTACGTAATAGGATGTATTGTGACTAAACGGTAGGTCATATGACAAACTTTTACATGAATAATTAGCCTTGTGTCATAATGGGCATGCAGAATTTCAGCAATCTAATGCAAGCAGAACATTCGGGGTTGAATGAAGGGGGTGGGAAAAATGTGCGTTTTCAACGGAAAACTTACCACAGCCTATCTCGGAAACAGTTGGAGATACGGTTATGTTACTATTAATTATCAATAGAAAGTATAACATATTAACTTTCAAATGACATGAAAGTCATCGTCCTTGGATGACCTTGAAGGTCAGTATTGCAACAGGAACTGTATATAGGCTGTAGCACGTTTTTCCTAGCGATAGCTGGGTTTTTTGTTCGATTTCATTTTATTGCGAAGAGAGTTTTGCCGGATTGTTAGTAGTTAGTCAGTGACAAGATAGTCCGCCATTTTCAGCATTCCGTTTGCATGCTGTTGACCGTGCAGCGTGAACAGTGGCGGTTCGAGTTTGCTGGGAGGAACACGCAAGAAGTCCGATATGATGGTTCTGTTGGAGCGCGAAGACGGCAGATACACTGCCGGCGAGACTGTACGAGGACGCGTTCACATCATCCTTACCCAGGACATTAGCATCAAAGGTCCGCCTCCACAATCATCAGCGGCGTCGTGGCCAGGAGGAATTACACTCCCCTAAATTTTGGGATTTGGGGGAAAATGTTGGGGTCTTATTGTCTCAGAATTTTCGTCTAGTAAGCAAATTTTGGGACTAAAACCCCGCATTTTGGGGAAATTCAGGGACAAAACTGAAATTGTGAGCACTTGTAATCTCTTTTGTCGGAAATAATTTGCAGTGTGATTGCAACTTCCTGCCCGCTTACTTTTTTAACACACGACGCCTCTGACAGTCACACTTGTATAGTATAGCCTGATTACTGTATGTACAGGGCGGCTCATAAATACAAGCACCGAAGTAATTTGGTAAAAAGTGGTATCGTAGATCGATGCTAACACCTGGCGAATCATAAATCATCTTTTTGCGTAAGTTGGAAGCATTTGCACGTTTTGCTCGACTCCAAAAACTTCCCTTCCCATGAGGGTCAGCGACCCCATCTGACGCAGTGTCATTGAATTCCACGACTGTACTGCCAAATGTCATGTAAATTCGTCGAATGGTTTAAGCAAGGTGCACGATTGTGACAGACAGACAGACGACAGACAGACAGCGTTACGAATTAATGAGTAGCAATAGTCGGAATCGTTTGCCGCGGCAGCGATTTAGCCTAATAAGTTAACAAAGTTTATGACTTCGTCACCTCTTTGTCATCGTGCTTTAAGTTGCAAGGGCACTGTTATATTGTATGCCACCTTTTAAGTGAATGGCTGCAAAATATTGTACAGGGTGAATCCATCTCGTTTTTGTCAGAACTTCGTCAAATCTCCGTAAAATTTGATAATTTTTGGCCTACATATAGCCAAGACGATAGAAATGTGTAAGGTACAGTCATTGTCTATCTCACGTAATTTATGTCACCGCACTACCATGTAAAATGTAGAGGTTCCAAATTCTTACATTATGGGGTGACTATCAGTATCAGATTGCTCACTTTTCATTATCGATTCCACAAAGGGTGGCGCCATGTGATTTAATAATTTTTGTTGTATTAAATATTTTACGCTGAAAATAGCAGACAACGAAATAGCTGACTTATGAGCTCAGAACACATCTAATCCACGAATGAGTGCTGTGCAGTTTGATCAGTTGATCGTTAATGCCGCTACCAGCCGTGACATCATGTCTACGCAATGGCTTAGTCACTTTGGACATAAATTCTGATTTGGAAGCAAGTTGTTACCCGAACTTATAATAATTCTGCTAAATAAATTACATTGTGTGCTTAATTTAGTCGTTAGAACTTTTACGCAGACAACAACTCAGCATTACGCAATGAATTGGAGCATCTGCATTTTACATGGTAGTGCGGTGACATAAATTACGTAAGGTGAACATTGAGTGTACATTACATATTTCTATCATATTGGCTATCTGTACTCCAAACATTATCAAATTTGGTGGAGATTTGACGAAGTTCCGACAAAAACAAGTTGGGTCATTTTTTGGCCTCTCTGTATTATATTTTATTGTGCACACTGCACAGATCTGGTGGTGCGGTTCTACGGTTGTGGTCGAGTATCGTGGAGTGAAAGTCAAACGACTTACATCAAAGGCAGTGCGCCGACGGTGTCCTGCAAGAACACCGAGACCTATCTCGACCATTCGCTGTCGTTGATCAACAAAGGTGCGTGAAGTTTCATTTTTCTCGTTATCGCGTACCGGTAGTAAACTTTCTGACTGCAGTGGCAACGGAGGTTAACAAAGACGTAAATTCCAAGGCCAAAACCAGGACTTTGTTTTCACAGGACGAGGACATTAACAAGGATAAGGATAAGGACAAGAACTTTTCTTAGACGCTTAGTTTAGATAGGCCTAACCAGGGATGTTAAGTCTTAAACAGTGTCTTGACTCAAGACAGTTTTAAGACAATTTTTAGTGTTTTGTTCTTGGTCTTAGCATAATTGAAAGTAAAATTTTAGGCTAATGAATTTATACTGTCTCACTTACAAGACACTGCAGGCCGACACTTGGTAATAAAAGTGTCACTATAGTTGACAGAAACCACATTTAAGTTCTGACTAATACAAGAGGATAAAAAGGGCAGTTTGACAGCTTGATTACTTTTGTGTGCTGTCTTGATCTTGGTCTTGAAAGGTTGGCGTCTTGTTATATAATATCTTTGCAGATAATTCAGCGTGCATCCGGGCAGCAGCCGCAGCACCGGTGACGTCATCATCGAGGTCGCTGTCAGTGTCCACCGGTGGTGGCCCGGATGAAGGTTTTCTATTCGCGGCCGGTAATCACGGCTTCCAGTTCGACTTCGCGCTACCCAGCGACTTGCCAGGGTCGTTCGAGGGTCGTTGGGGCGACGTCAGGTATACTGTGAAGGCGACCCTGAAGCGACCGTGTAGATTCGACATTGAACGAGAGGCCGAACTGAACGTCAGCGCTCATCTCGACCTCAACGACGACCCTGAACTCGCGGTCAGTACCCAGTATATCAAGTTGCCAACGCAGCGAACGCAAGAAAGTAAGCTTACGTAACATAATGGCCAATTCACATCTACATCGCAGGTGTAAACAGAATTGACGACGCGACTGTTTTTATTACAGAATTGGAAACTGCGGCACGACAGTTGAGTTGCGCCGGCAATTCGAGTTCACACCTACGACGTCGACGCGACTCAAACTCAACAGCTGAGTCGCATCTGCGTCGCGTATGTGTAAATTGGCCAAAACGCAAGGATAGAAGACGTTTTTAGCATTTGTCTTGAGTCGTTTGCGTTGCGAGCATTGCGAGCGTTGCCTTTGATGGAAACTCGGCTTAAAACGTTTCGTTTTTGATTTATTCTTCATATCGCGTAAGCATGCATGGCCAGTAATAGTAACTTTACATGACGCGCATATGTAACGTCGTGACAATGAAATTGAATGTTTGTTACGGCTGTCCTAATAGGCCGCATTACGTGTCTTGCTCGTCCGTACGTCCGTAAGTCCGCCCGTTTGTCTGTCTCGCGGTTGGCTGCCTCGCGCTCTGACGGCTTCGCCCACTGCGCACCAAGCGCAATGCAGTAGACTATGCGGGTCCACCGTCCAGTGGGCACTTGACGGACTGTCGCATTCATGTTGGAACAACGCGTGCTGAGTGACAATATCGTAAAACGACATCATGATTTCGTAATATCGTACTCGTTTTGTCTGTAGCGACCAATCGGCGGCCTGGGCGAATTCAACCCGGGTCTGATGTGTTTCCGCAGCGGACCAATCAGCGTCGAGCTACGAGTCGGTAGGCGTGGCTACGTGCCCGGTGACAGTATACAAGTATCAGCTGACGTTGAAAACACGAGCGCCTACAAACTGTGTCATTGCCGCATTGCTCTCATGCAGGTTGTCATTTTACATAGTCGCACCAACCCTCATCACTTCTCTCTTTTTCCTTTCTGATCCCCTTTTCTTTCTCAGTTCTTTTCCTTTTCCTTCCAAAATTCATATAGGAGCTCTAGGGGAGCATTGAAAGCTCCTCCAGCGGGCCGGTCGCCAACGCTTTTTTTACGCATTTTGGGCTCTCGTAAAGCATTCCATGGTAACATTTATTTTAGTCGTTTATTAGCAGTGCACATGTCTGTGTTCTGATGATTTGTCAAGTAAAAAAATCTCCAATTCCAGTAAAAACTTTCCCAAAATTTTTCCAGGATACATCCTGCTTCCAGTTTCACGGGCTTTGTCTAAGCATAGGTTGAAACAACTTTTGTTGTTCAGCTTCTGCTTGGGGATTGCGCCCCAGACAACACAATTTTGCAAAATCATGTACCCGCCGCTGCTTCCGATGAGAGTATTAGCTAATAGGCCTGAAGCCCGCGTTACACGAGCCATTATGACGTCTAGTCTGACGAGCCAGCTTTTTCTCCTTGTCGATGGTGCCTAGGCTAAGATGTAGGCCTATTGATTTACTAATTGCAATATTTCTATGTCTGCAATGGCTGATTTATTTACGGAGACATCAAAATATTCTTAATGTTTTCGAGTCTAGAGTAATCTGTGTAAAATTTGATGGAAGCAACAAAAGCTTGCGAAAATTTGTGACTATTATTTAAGGCTAATAGGGTGTGTACATGATCCAGCAGACGTCCAGCAATCGTCCAGCATTAGCACGTATATTCTGAATACATTTGCTGGAAATTTGCTGGACGTTTGCTGGATCGTGCAAACACCCCATAAAATAGCTTGCAGTGTCTTCTGAAATTCGTATTCTCCGCGTGTTCCATCAATAGTTTACGCAAGGTTCACAGTTGACAAGACTATATAGGCCTACTGGACCCACATGCCAACAATAAAAACTCCAAATTTTACACATGAAGTCGAATAGTTAGTTAATTAATTAATTCAGCTTTAACGACATTATATTGTGAACGTTGTCGTGCAGCACGTGACGTTCAGGTCGGGGCGCAAAGTTCGTAAATCGACCATCAGCGTGACATCAGTTGACAAGGAAAACGTGTTGCCCCGGACAACCGCACGCTGGCACAATGAAGTCATCAACGTGCCCGACATCTTACCGGCGTCGTCGCCGTCCAGTAAACCGCAGCGAAACATCGACATCAGATATGCACTGACGGTCAGTCACTTAGTCCAACGCTCACACTTCGTGTTGCTGTTGTGCTATTATCTCCCCGCTAAACACTGTGTGACTAGGCCTATTTTCGCACATAGACCCAAGTGGTCTGAGTCAAATAAAATATTGATTGCTTGATCCGGAATTGAGCAGTCAATAATTCATGAATCCCAACGACATTGCAGATAGATTGCTAATGTGTTATGCGGTAGGATTACTTCAAGCTTGTTTTAAGCATGGGATGTTTTAATGCTTTAATGTCGTCGGTCTGTCTGTCAAGATCTAAACCACTGACTGGTATCAGGAAGTTTCACCTTTTTCTCGTTTCGCCATCTGGAATTTCGCCCATAGCCTGGACGTTTCGCCACTTGCCTGGTTTAGCCTATAAAAATGCCACCGACAGCGAAAACGAATGGACGGAGAAGACGTCGTCGTCTTCTCGGTCCGGCGTCCACTCGATCTTCGTCTGATCGATCTTCTCCCTTCGTTTTCGACGTCTACACGTACGCAGCGCTGGCATGTTTAGGGGCGTCTACACCATATAAACCTTGGAGCAAAAGCGCTAAGAAAAATAGGGAAGAAAGTTTTTTGAGGGGAAAATTAAGTAGGGAAATTGCACTTAGGCATATTATATTTACGATACATTGCAAGCAGAAGTGCTCTGTGGCGCTTAGAATACACCAAATTCATTTTGCCGGGGCTCTGCCCCGGACCCCGATGGGGAAGCTCCCGACGATCCCCCAGACCCGCTAGTCCGCTGAGGAGGGAGATACCCTCTCCCCATCTCCTCGACTTCTACGACGCCTCGTTCTCGGCGCCTCACTTTGAGTTAGGGGAGGAAACTTGCTCCAAGGACTTGTGGGGAATAAACGCCGCTGGGCATGTTGGTTTAATGCAGGTGCAGTTGAGGTATTCGCGATGGTCGGAATCGTTCAGCCTGCCGGTGACGCTGGTCGTCGGTACGGTGCCGTTACGACGTCCTCGGGTCAACTCATACCTGGCAGCTATGTTCAGTCAGTCAAGTTCAACACACAGCCACACGACAGACACTGACGCTGCCGCCGATGTCTCGTTGCTGAACGTTAACAGGTAGGCCTACGTCTACTTGTCGCCGTGTCAGAGCCTACATCAGAGCCCATGATCAGAACCATTCTGTTTAACTCGACGAGTACCGGCTAGGCATGTAGGTTCTGTAGGCCTATAGTTGTATTACACAAGAAGATATTGACGTCATACACGCTATTGCCGGTGTCAGGTGGCGAGTTTTACTAGGTTTAGCGTTAATCAGGGGCGTCTGAGCGACCACAGAGGGCACCCTCGTACTTGAAGTCAGTGGCGTCGTGGCCGGTGGGTCAGAGGTGGCAAAGGGCACCCCCTCTGAAATTTTGACTTGTCGAAAATCTTCTTTTTGTCGACAAATGTTCGTCTATTTGATGCTGAAAAACCATTCAGGGAAAATTTAGTGGCAAAGTTAAAATTTTGAGCACATATATTCATCTCCGTTGGAAATTCGATCGCAGCCGTTTGTTGGACTTCTGCTGGAAATTTGCAATATCTGTCGGAAAATCAAGAACTTTCTGCCCCGCCTACTTTTTTTACCCGCGACGCCGCTGCGTGAGGGCTGTACAAAAAATCTAGCCACAGTAGTCTTCACATCTCAGTGCTTTGCACTGCTTTCTGTTTAAACTATTACAGACTGCTTTGTACGTCGCCTATGTACCTTAATTTAATTGTGAGACTAGCGATGCTACGCAATGGCATGACCAGTTAATTCGTTACGGTAGTTTGTCGGCGTGTCTTGTGTATAGGAGCATATACGACCGTTCTCCACGTCCTCAGCATCGTCAGCAATGACACACGTACAAGCTCGTGGATATATTATACAGACTCGTGATGTGGCGAGACGAGTAGTGGGTTGCAGTAGTCCAGCCTGTGCACAATCCAAACATTCGTGTAACCCTAGTGCCTAGGGCCGCCCCCCTATTGACTAGATGCATCTTAAAACAAGTGAAAATTTTGCACCAAAATGCATGATTTTTGCATAAAATTTTCAAAAATTTTCTGGGGCCAAGACCCCATCTCCACCGTTCCGCCCCTATTCCAAACTTCTGGATCCACCTCTGGTTAGGGATTATGGATTAGTAATAGGGATAGAGTTAGGTTTAGGGTTTGTGTAGCAGGCTAGTTTTGACGGTCCAGGTTTTGACAGGGAACCACTGCACCATGCAACCCTAATCCTAAAACTTGACCTTCGAGGCTGAAAATTGGCACAGCGGTTACACTTACACAAATCTTAATGACCCTAAGCAGTTTTACACCCACGGTCACAGTTACACCTCTCCGAGTTTTTGACATTTTCGTATCTTGTGCAACATTCAGTAAATACATTTGCGGATGGTTGTATTGTTGTAAGAGAATAATTGCTTGCTTTTTGGTTTGGTGTTTCACTGTAATGACGTATAGGCCATCATAACCTGTCCTCCTGTTTTTGTAGAAGGCCTAAACTGTTTTAACAAATAAGTAAACGACGACTGACGATGACGTATCACTTGAAACATGTTCATATTTTCAACAGTTGAGAACTTGCAATAAACTTGACTGACTGATTATTTGATACATGCACAGTAAACAAACTGATAAATCTAAACTCCAACTCAACAACGTACAAAACTGTGGGCTACATGCAGTATTACATGACAGTTACTTGCTGAATACTGGAAACGCTGTGAAACACTTGGCTGAAAATAACAACAAAACGTAAAAAAATTGTTTAAATGAACAATCAACAGAAAGAACAATAAAACAAAAGACACAACAAATCTGAGCACATTTAAACGTGGTGGTTACGGCATACAGTGTAATTAAAAAAGAAGTTAATTGGACTTGAAGTTCTTAGTGAGTGTCAGATTAAGAGAAATTGATTAAAAAATAACTTTTTTCTCAACTAAACAAAAACTGGCATACTGTTGGTTGTCTGACACTGGAGAAGGGGATTTGGCATGCAAACAGTAGGCCTACAGTTCCAAAAACATGTTTGTGGACCGGCGTAGCTGTCTTGAAACAACTCTAGAAAGAGGCTGGTGAAAACCTCTGAAAAAACAAAAGCTGAAATACTGTAGTCCAACATGATGAACAAGTCGGTCATTTATGGCATAAGCCCAGCACCTCTAAAGTCTTTCTGACATACTGGTACTGCATAATCAACCGTATTGTTAATATCACTACCAATACCAGTATTATTCTATTACCATGAAGCCTATTATTACTTGTAGTATTATTGTCCTGACATAATTAGTACGGTCAGACAAATCATCTACAGCAGTAGGATGGATGCATTATGGTTTCTAATACATTGCCAACATTCACTACAACACAAACTGACAATCAAGAGCAGATGAGATCATAATTCTGAAATTAGTCATTACGTTAGGGTGCACAGCGTGACAGTGATGAAATGAAATGGAAGCCGAAATGGGTGGCTTTAATTTCATTTCATTCCCGTCGCTCTGTACGCAACTTTACAATAAACAGCACTCGTTCTCTATAAATTAAGACTCAATATTACACTATGACAAATATTGCACCCTGTGACCTTGACGTGTGACCTAACAGCGTAAGTGTCCACAATGTGACAGCTGATTTTTTTACAGACATCATTACTGTTATGCAAAAAGTGGAGAAGAGAATTTATTCACGAATTATGCTGCATTTTGCATATCAGAATGGTGAGGCCTGGTTAGCACGACCTTTGCCCCAATCAATTAACACTTAGGCCTAAGCAAATTATGTGGAATCCACATATCAAATTAGAACTTATTGCCAATTTCTGTAAATGTGACATACCGACAGACAGACAGACGAGAAGCAATGTTTACTAATGCCCCCTGATGAACAAATATTCACTGGCCAATGTTCAGTTTTCCCCAGCACTAGTCAGTATTGGGAGGCGGTGGTGCTGCAAGCCGCAGGGCGAACTGGTCACTGCGTAATATACTGCTGTGAGGTACACCCTTGGAGAGGGAGTGTCCGAGTACTGAGCTAGTCCGGGTATGTTCCAGCTGCGCAAGCTCGGCGAGGACGGTCAGTCGAGAAGGTGCGCGGGAGACGCAGCGCAGTCGGTCGATGGAGTCTAGCTGAACTGGGTCTGGCTGGCTGGAGGACACCGCGCTGGAATGAGCCGGTGAAGTAGCAGCCAAGTGGTGGGACTGGACCCCCAAGGGTGGTGCTGTCAGTGTGGGTGGTCTCAGAGAAGTCGACCTACAGCACACTGGGCACTTCCAGCGACGTTCCTCCACCCCGGCCGCTGCCGGGTCACGTGACGCCCCCGGTGACGTCACGGTGCAAGTAAGCAAGCAGATGCGGTGTACAACGTGTCCACAGTGGAAACAGACAATGTCTTGTGAAGGTCTCAGCGTCGAAGCACCAGCAAGGACTGAGCGACCACACAGCAGACAGGTGTCAGTCAGCGGCACAGTAGCCCGGCGTGACGCCCGCATCAGTGACGCAATGGCACAGTGCAGGTCTTGATTCACGAGCCTCGCACACGTACCCATCAACGTCCGCTCGTAGCTGCACGCGTCCAGGACTCCAGTCAGCAGGTCGCGGACATCACCAAAGTGACCGGCGACTCCACCCTCGTTGGCAATGATTCGCTGCAGCACGGCCGGCAGGGCCACGTGTGCCATCATCGCATTGATCACCTGCCTTGTCACTGACTTCAGCCGCTCGGCTGCATCATCGACTGGGGTCGACCGGATCTTCACCAGCTTGGTAGCGTCCATCAGAAAGTCCAGCAGCTTGAACCAGACCGTCTCCAGCTCGCTCTGCTCCAGCTGCCGTGATCCCCTCTGCAGCAGTCCCACCACGTCTTCCACCAACTCCTCCAGCTGGACTTCCACATCACCCTCCTCGGTGTTGGTCTGGACTGCACTGCGAGTGAGGCGATCGAACAGAATGTCAAATGCTCCGCGGATGTCTCCGGACTTCTCGAGCAGGCAGACAATGGCGTCAGACACTGAGTAGCGCCGACAGATGGACAACATCTCGGTGAGACGATAGCCAGATGTGGTCCGCAGGAATTCAACAATCCGTGGCGACGGGTGCCGAAGTCGACACATTATCTTGACATAGCGCTCATGGACGCTCGAGTCGAGGGTCGACTGTATGTCCGGCGTGCTGGCGACAAAATCAAACACTCCAGACAAAAAGCTGAACACGGGCTGGTCGGCGTCGACCTCCTGGTCCTGTGAGTCAAGGTGCTGTATGACTTCAGTTGCGCTGACGCCAAGCGTCACTAACAGCAGTTTGGCAGTCCTCCGCGCATCAATCTTGACTAGCTCTGACACTGCACTGGTCACGGCACTGTTCAGTCTCGCTCGCTCCTCGGACGACACAGCTTTGTTCGCGACGATGCTCTGCACGTAGGAGAACGTGAGATGGCGACGTGCAGGATCCCGCCAGTAGCAGGCGACAATCTCGTCGTATTGTCTTCGGCGCTGGTAGACTGCCTCACAGACGCGGTAGAATGCTGCGGACATGGCGAGCCGAATCAGTCGGTCTTCACTGTAGTGCTGGAGTCCGTCAGCAGCACAGAGTTCCAGCAGCGCCTGCTGACGCTCCTCATGCTCCAAGTCCACTTCGGTCGACTTGCTGTCACACACACACAGCGACTCCACCACCTGCAAACATTTACAAACTGTCAACAATCAAACACTGTTTCTACACGGTGTTTCATAAAAGACCCCTTTTTCTTTCTTTCATAATTCACTCAAATGATGATTAATTTACACAAAATTTTTACCAGTTGTAGCTGAAGAAATACTAATTCAAAATATTTCAACAAAATGTAGCAGTTGATTAAATATTCTTTGCTAGTCATGGCGTAACGCTGACGTCATAATGTGTCACGGATACAAACATGCTAGTCTCAACTGGCGCTGTCACTTGCTACCCTGTTCTGATAGTGAAAAATCTGGTTTCTTCATGACAAATTCTTAGTTTTACAGTTGCAGCCACTAAAACATGCAAAACAATCACATATATGTGTCTGTGGGGATAGTTGGACTTTCACATGTTCGAGCAAGACAGTGCACTAGCACACCGAGCTCGCAAAATGGTTGCGTTTTTGAATCACAAGATGCCTGATTTCATGACCCCATGTTGCTTAGTGCTGACACGATGAACATTCTTCATCAGCGAACCAGATTAAGTTCACCATTGAAGCAGGGTAGCAACTGACAGCACCAGTTGAGACTAGCAAGTATGTACCCATGACACATTATGCCGTCAGCATTACGTCACGACTAGCAAAGAATATTTAATCAACTGCCATATTTTGTTGCAATATTTTGAATTAGTATTTCTTCAGCTACAACTGGCAAAAATTTTGTGTAAAGTGATCATCATTGGAGTAAATTATGAAAAAAAACAAAAAGGGGTCCTTTTTTATGAAACACAGTGTACTAACAAACTTTTTGTCCATCACAGTTTAAAGAGATTGCTCTATCTATCAGTCAGTCAGTTACGTACTTGTCTCAGACAATGCGGGTCATGGTAAAAGTAGACTAATGCTGAAAGTAAATAATAAGAAGAAAATATACTAAGTCACTAACACACTAAGAATACGAAAACAAGAAGCAAGCTGGCACCATGCAGAAAATTAAAACAGTCAATCCTTCTTCAGATCGAAAATATTCTGTAAATCATGATCTGCAAGCTGACACTCCATAATCCTCACAGTGTACCTATATATAAAATGGCATTTATTTCAACAACAAACTATGGGGATGCAGGCAACGGCTACATTCAAACGCACTCACAATAATTGTACTAACAATTATTGTTTGGCATGTCCTTTCTAACCCCCTAAACCCTGCAAGTATCAATATAATTAGTATGCTGAAAGAAAGTAGAATCCATTCTGAATATTTCTGTCGTAAGCTTATACGAAGGCTTTGGCCTAATTTCTAAAAGTTCGCACAATATCGTGATCATGTCCAATGTGTAACATATTTCTATATAGCCCTGATCTATAGACATTAGTCCTGTTTATGCAATCAGCTGCTATCAACACTGTTATCAGACGAAATGGTGTCGTGTGTGAAACTATCGTTGTCTCACCTGTTCGAACAGTGCTCGGTTCACAAAGATGTTGTCACCTTGCCGAGCCATCTGACGTGCCAGGAATGTAAACAGTATTCCGACCTACAGCACCAGAAAATGTTGAATTAGAGTTGCCTTAGTAGATTGTGCAGACATCAGCCCACAGCTTCAAAACCCTAACCCTAACCCTAACATTTTGAAATGAAAATTGGCACACTAGCTACTGCTGCATGCTGAACGTTCATAACAAGTTTGGTTTCTGTGCTTTTGTTTTTTGCGTTAGAGGCCCGTACGAGGCAGATGAACAGATAGAAAAGACGCATTTTGCGGCTTAATAGGAGGAAGCTGGTTGTGATGATGACGTCTGTTAACAGTGACATACAATGGGAGGTCATAGGGATTGCCCCACAATAAAAAATACTGCAGCAAAAGTATCTTTTTGCTCCCTCAAAGTTTTAGCCATTTTCTGGGTTCTCCAATGACCAAAATCCTTCCCGTCCCCTCACAAAACCCCACACCCTGCCATCAGCCTGCAACCTTGATTTTCAGCTCTTTCAGCCTCATGGATAGGGCCCACAGTTTTAAGCTGCTCAATTTGACGTTTTCCCTGATAAAATTTTTTATCAGGGATTTTTTTTTTGGGGGGGGGTTCATGTAAGAGGCTTTTGTAGCCCTTTGTGCCCTTGTTCAAGCTCTTTCATTATTCATTTTGTCAATGCCTTTGTATTTGCTTGACTAAATAAATGATTTGAAATTACGTCATCAAGTCAAAGATTGCATTAATCGCCGGTCAATTCTGAACTTCTGCAGAATTCCGAGGAAATATCAAAATTCCACGGCAAAGGAAAACTTCCGCAGCTAGGCTCGAAATTCCACGGTCCACGGAAAAACTGTGGACCCTACGCATGGACCTATGACAGTGACTATGCCAATTTGCCTGTGGATATAACTGAGCCCACTCTGAATAAATCTGGATTGACGCCACTGTCTGTGTAGGATTTTCCAAAGAGCCAGGATCTGAGATATAGGCAGAAGATGAAAAGCGACCGAGATGTCATAACACAATAACTACCTGTGCAGGTGAGAATCCGACACCATCCACCATTAGCAGCAGCAGTATGTCAACAATGCGCTGTTCCTTCTCACGTGTCATGCCGCCCGTAGCGTCATCAAATGCCAGTGACAGAACATTGAAGAATTCTCGTGTGTCAAAGCTGAGCAGAGTTCTCAGGTGTGGGTAGGCGGGCTCCGTGCTGGCCGGGTGTGGTGTGTGCAGGGCGCTGATACAGTTTAACACGTCATCTTTTACTTGTGATACGTCATCGTCGGCGATTCGACCGAATGGGTATGCATGCCCAGCTAGACAACTGCTGATGTACACGAGGATCTTATTACCAAGCTGGATCTAATGACAGCAAC
>Ga0209671_1004593_pt1 | contig 13732 bp, 5 predicted proteins | sample WorMetHERISLAND2_2_FD_187401 | JGI IMG/M metagenome (GOLD analysis project Ga0209671, IMG submission 187401) | Marine gutless worms symbiont microbial communities from Max Planck institute for Marine Microbiology, Germany - Olavius geniculatus... | ecosystem: Host-associated > Annelida >... | reverse complement strand
ATGTGTTCGTGTTTTTATGGTAGTTTTTATTGTCTCTGAATAGTTTGTATGTTGATGTATTATGGTTGGTGATATGTGTGTGCCTTGACAGTTTTTGGACCGCAGTGAGTGCATTTTTATGCCTTGTGTGCTCCAGTTCTGCTGAACATTGTTACTGTTTTATTAAATGTTTCTTTGAACAAATAAACAAACAAACAAACAAACAAACAAACAAAACTTAAAACGATTGCTTATGGAGATTAGTGTCACACACAGATAAGACAAAATCACGCTCACGAGCACGTAGACAGCATCAGTTTATTTTGGAAACACAAAACATGACAATGTCAGAAAATACAGAACAGAACAATAAAACATGTGTTCCAAGGGTCAGAAAGGCCGCAACGGCACTTACAACTGCCCATATAACAAAAAGTAGCACGGTATAATAAGGCAGAGCAAATATGAACAACCAGTACTGAATAATAAAATTAAAATCAAAAAACCTTGAGAAAATCAGAATTTTATTTTATAAACAAACATGGTGTTGATGATGAGTCAGTTTCTCGGGGTCAGGCAGGTTGAACTAAATGGACCATGCATGCGCAAATTTAGCACTGCCAAACCGTAGACTGCTATTGACGTTCCAGGTCATTCATTCTATTCATCGCGAAATGACGGACATCATTAGGAAGCCAGTATTAAGCTGTATTTTACATGTTTGTCATTTTACCCAGTGATACTTTTCTATTGTTTGCCATGAAATAAGGTAGGCTTACATTTTAAAAAACTGAGCGTAATACGAAACAAATGGTCTCCGACATTTTAAATCTATCTTTTTATTATAGACCACGTATCGGAGCTTAACAAAAAATGTAAAAGTAAGCTTTTTTCTCTTACGACAAAAACATTATTAAATAGGCAAATATATACATTTTTGGTTTTCCTTTAATACCGGCACAATGTCAGCTAAATTGTCTTACATTGGCGCTGAATTCACATCACCGTCGTTTTTTAAATGTCTGGCTGCGACAGTGACTTACTCAGAATATGTTTTAGTCGTGTCAGGCGTGTATTGGTTCTAGTGACATGCTTCATCATCGCTTGCCCCGTCGACAGGCCACGCCTCCCTACCGGGCAAATATCAATATTTCTTCGTGCGTCAGTCAGCCAGTCAGTCAGTCGTTCGATGAGCACGTCCTATACACGTACACGTATAAACATCGCCGCCGTCCAAGCCTCCGAAGCAAACAGGTAAAATTTTTATTAGCTTCTCTGCTCTGCCGTTCCGAGCGCGAGCAACTAGCTAAGCTCCTCGCTGCGAGCACGCGCGCACCCTGCGCCACCGAAGTCAACGAAAACGTTTCCTTATTCATTTAAGTGTGGGTGGCCGCACTCTGTGCACTAGCATATAACGCGACGATCAAAGACTGCTGATAGCTGTACTGTAGTCGACCACAGGTAAATAAATACTTGCAGATCGCCATATAGTCCTAGTAAATACCTATATGATTGTAATAATCAGCGATTACCCATTGACACACAGCCATGTGATTGGCACCTTCCCGATTCGGTATGCCCTTATTAACTGCTATTGAACTGGCCCATTTGTAGGCCTATACGCCGTGTCCATGAAATGTGAAACAAGACACCAAACTTTGATCAATATTTTTGCGAAATACTGATTGATTTTTACAGGGTGTCAGCATAGTTTGCTATGTGACGTCTTAGCTATCGCAACGGCATCCGTCTGTGTGTTTGTATCATTGTATATCACACTCTAGTGCCATAGCAAAACGACGCAAGCTAGGATCACGAAGTCTTCACTGTCGGCGCCGGGAAAGACACTGCTAAAAGGTGTTTAGAAGTTTTCCGAAATTTGAAAATGGTCATCTCGATCGAAGTCGCTAAATAAGTGGGGGTGGAAAAAATTAACGATTTTTAACCAGTAAGTCACCGTATCTCAGAAACGGTGCAAGATGTGGTCAAGGTTACTCTTGATCAGTAGTTACTATTTACATGTCTTTTTAATTGGTCCCAACATCAACGACCTTGGATGACTTTGAACTGCCGTACCACGCGCTACTGCACAAATGTGTTTTTCGGAGTTCACTGTGAACATTTGAAAGAAGATACACTTATACTATCAGCAACAAAAAATGCAGCCATGGACTTTACTTTCAGACGGTGTACGGTTCATGCGGAAATGCGTAGAGGTTCCGTGGTGAAGAGCTAGTCGAAAGCGACTAGTTTCCAATGCCAGTATTTGTCTATATAATTTTTTTCTGAATTTTCACAAAGTAGTTGTCGTAGAAGCTAACGACAGAATTATTCAACATGAACTCTAATTTATGTCATTATACGCCTACTTTTATGCGGATGCATTGTGGGGTGCTTTAAAAAGAACACGTCAACGGGTGCTGTTCGTGTTAACTCGCGAGCATCCGTTGCTATGTTTTTTTGCTAGAAATCACGCACCTAACGTAAAACGAACTCGTGCTAAACTCTCGAGTCTTTCTCGAGGCTAAGTACTATCCGCTGTAGCTGCAGTATCTTGCACATCAAAACATACAAAAAACGTGTCCTTGACCTTTGACTTACGACCTTGATATTCAGTACACTTTTAGACGTTGGGAAGGTACATGTTTTTGCTAAAATGTCATCATGCTAAGTGCAGCCGTTCGTGAGTTATAACAGTGCACTTGATTTCGGACAACTCTAGACTTCGATCGTGAATATCTCTGGAACGCATGAAGCAATAGACATGCGATTTTTTTTCACGTTTGATGAAAACAATTTGGCAAACTATGGTCCATTAACAAAGAAGACTTTGAATTTTAATTTATGACTTAGAAAATTAATAAAGTTTTGCGGTTGTCAAAGTGCATGTTCGTGCAAAATTTTATCAAGCTAGGTGCACTGAGTTATTATGTTGGCAACCTTTTTTGCTCTATCTCGCAACAGTAAAAAAATCCGGTCTTGCATGAATGCCGATCCTAATCATCACAAAAATTTTGCGCACTTTAGCTAGAACCACGTATGACCATCTCTGAAAATTTAGCCAAATCCGTGCAGCGATTTATGAGTTATCGTGCTGACATTTAAAAAGCAAAAACATTTTTAGCGACAATGTTTAAAACAATACTGTCGTGTCGTTGCTACTGCGGATAGTAAAAAGACAAATGCCTGAATTTTGATATTTAAGGCACTGAACCATCTTGCAGCGGAGTATATCAGGAGCTGCTGTGTCCCGGTGTCTAACGTGGCTCGTCGAACTGGTTGGTCTCAGGTCGTCATCTCGCCGTCTGCTGGACATTCCGCGAACACGTTCTAAGTGCGGCGAACGTTCTTTCACAGTTGCTGGACCTTCTGTATGGAACTCGTTACCTGTGAACATTAGATCTGCTGCATCTGTTGACTCGTTTAAGCGGCTACTGAAGACTCACTTGTTTGAAATAAAATTCCCGTTAATCTGACGTTAGGTTTTAACATTTTAGCATTTTCGACATTGAAGTTAAGCCTACTGTTTTTATTTTGCATGTTTTGTCAGTCGCTCTTGTTTTTATCTTAAGATATTTTACGGCGCCATACAAATTGTCGTATTGTTATTATTGTTATTATTATTATTTATTATTATTATTATTGAAAGTAGCGTTATGATGAGACAAATGCACCAAGCTGACGCGCTGGTCTTTCAGCGGTAACTGAGTATTTTTGTTATTTTTTTAAAACTTACAGTCAACAGGAAAATTGGCGTTAAAATACAATTAAACACCTTAAATACGAGCTACACTGTCCTGTATTTTAATATTAAGTCTCAGTGTCTTTATAGTATTTGTGTGCCCAGTACATAAGCTGTAATGAGATGAGAATCAGTAATGTGAACAAGGCCGGAGTACATAATTACATTCACTGGGTCAATCACCGGCAAATAGTTGATAAACTGGGTGAAGTATGGGAAGTTTTAGTTGTAATTTGAAGGCCTAATGACACAGTAGCCTAGACTAATGGCTGTGGAGTTGTTGACAAAATCCTGGTACTGTTGGTATTGCTAGTAACTGCCTTGCAGTTGGGAGCAGATGCAACATAACTGTTTTGCATAGTCTAAATCAATCAATCAATCAATCAATCAATCATTTTTATTTCAGGCAGCATGGCCCATAGAAACACAAGACAAGACAAGACAATTTACAATTTGCAATTTACTCAGCAGTTAGTTTAGTCTGTACTAGTGTGACGAGCGCATTAGAGGTTAATTTTAGCGTTATGCGCTATATAAATTCACGTTGTGCTTACTTACTTACTTACTTAACTTTTTCGTTGCGCCTGGGGCAGTAAAAACCCACATAAATTTTGCGTCATTCTAAAATTGTGGTCTTCAGTTTTGACGGACCGTTTAGGCCTATGGGCACAAGAAGCAACAGTCAGATTGTCAACAGATATACCGGGATTATATTGAAACTGGTGAAATTTTGACCAAAACGCTGCAAACGAAACTAAATGGCGTATTTCCAGTACAACGTCAAAGGGAGTGTTCTCTAATTAACGCAACAGTAATGAACATTTGAAAATACCAAAATGATCTGTAAAGCCGAAATTGCTAATGTTTGTTCAAAATAGCATCAAAATTGTAATGCCGAATCTGGCGTTTTCGAATTAAGCGTCTCCGGACTTTTACTCTTCCTAGAAGCGACGACGGGGGTGTACATGCGTGCGGTTGAAGTGCAACATTTTCCTTTAGTCCCGCGTGCAGTCACGGTCTAAACAGAAGCTAGCGAAAGGGTTAAAAGCAAGCGCGTTCGATAAAAACTGTGGGTCGTTAACTCGTTATCCTGTTCCGTGCTCATCATGTCCTGTTCTGTAGACTGATTGCGGATGCTGCCTAAAGTCAGCTGTCAAATGGGCGGAGTCTGTGCGTGCTAAAGCAAAGCCCACATGTGCGATAACACAAAGTTTTAAGTCTTAGATCTGTCGCATGCGATTGTGTTCAAGTCTTGTTTTAGCTTTTTTTTATCGCAGGTGTAGACGCCGCCTAGGCGGGGGTACGTTGCCTCAGGCGGCGTCGGTAGCAGTGATCGCTTGATACGGATTGCTGATCTGCATCCCACCGCTGTTTTCACAATCTAGGTGGCCAAATGGCTGACCAAACCGAGCAGTTTGTAGTGTCATTAAGCTAGTGCTGGGGGCTAGTAGTAGCCTGCAGTAGACATGTGACAAGCTGAACGCGCTGTTTGAAATGTCGTTATCATTGCCGTACACATCCTGTGATTGATCAGAGTGCAATATCTTTACGAAATACACCACGTACGTTGACTTGCTGCAGGTAGGTACAAATAGCATTAATAAAATTTGGTAGGTATAGCTTTACTTAAGCATAAAAAGATTAAAAACCTAAAAGCAGATTGTATAGCACCATTAATTTAGTGTCAAAAGTGTCAACATTTATTGTCCGGAGGCGCTGGTTAGAGTTACGCCATTGCTGGTGTGTATTTGCGATTAGACCTAGGGTCGTGCCAGCTGTTTGAGTGTGGGTGTGTCATCTGTGCAATGTGTGGGTGGATTTAAAATAGATATTTACAGTCTTCGCACGTTCGCAGTGTCATGAACGTGATTCGTCGTTCGTGTGTCTGGCTGGATTGTATACAATGGCTTATGTAGAGGTATGCACTGCATTTGCACGCTGGTCGAACTCCATAGAAACGTCAAGTGACATTTGAATGCACGCTTATTGATTTTCTTCATGAAAAAATAATGAACATATTTATTTGGCTCAGCAGGTACGTGCAGATAGAGTTAGGCGTCATCAGAAAAAAAACAACACAAAGTGCAAATAAAAGCAATAAAGCAAGACTACCTGAACCAACGAAATACTACTCAAGTCTCAAGCAACGACCATGCTACAAATTATATCTAGCTTACATGTAATTGTACGCGTGAGTCTATCACCGAATCGATTGATCCATAGGTCGACAATACTGCAAATAAACAGCATAATCGGATCGTGCAATATTCAGTACTACAGTGTGACTTGTTTCTCACTCGGCATTTGTGTGAGATGAAATAAATAGTCTACACGGTCTGTTGTTTGATCGCGACACTCCGTTGTTCTTAATTTGTCTACACGTGCACAGTGGTCATCGATGTTATCGTCATCGATGTCATAATGACGTCGCAGAATAATAAAGGACGCATCAACGTTGTCGAATTATAAATCACTGTCACTATAAAAGTAATGGTAGTTCACTGTTGCACTCGGACAATGAATATAGAGTTTAGCGATGGACCAATGACTGCTTGACCCACGTAAAGCCGTGTCTGGTCTATTTAGAGTCGCATAGACCTATATGTACGGGCACGCCTATATAAATGCTGCTAGGCCTATGTAGCACAACAGTGGGACAGTTAGAATGATGTCGTATGACGGTAGGCCTATAGGTACTAGATACAATGTGTGTTATATACGCCCCGTATTTCTGCTTGGAATACAATACAGGGCGGCAAACTGTTACATTACGGATGTAATATTGCAAGAAGTATTGCAACAGGCTGGTCAGTGCTTATGTCGATTGCTAATGTTAAGCATTCCCATTAGCTTTGCTGTACGTAACATTGTAGGCTATGGTCTTTTGTGTCTGTTTAATGCCATTCTAAATTTCTAATAGTCAGGGGTTAGTGGGCTGGTATCGCAGGGGACAACGTTGTCCCACTTTGTTTTCAAGAACGGAACGCATTTTCTATCCTGTTACTTTTGAAATCCATCCCAAAAAAAGGCTCACAGTTTTATCTGCTTACCTAATAAAACATTCTGTACAATAATTAACGAGGAAAAATTTGTCCAAAAGCAGTAAACGGGTATCGCGTGAATGTAACGTAACGTAGTCTGTCGTCCGTCACATTCAGGCACCTGCATGCTTAAACCGTTCAACGGATTTAGATGCTCAAGGCAGGTGGGGGGCCTACACTTGTGGATCCAACGATATATTGTGTCAGACGGAGGTCTTTGACCTCGAGAAGAAGAGCAGATTTAAAGGATTAAACCTACAACAAAAACATGCAATTGCAACTTGCTGCTGCCACATGGCGAATACTCGTAAAAAGGAAGCGATTTTGCTTGATACGAACTAAATGACGTTGTTTACTCGTTGTACTTGTTTCATTACAAACAATACGTTATTTTATCTTTTTTGATTTCGCCTTTACTAATACATAACGCATGTGCATTTATGCAAAGCATGTAATTGGGCCTCTACAGCATCGTATCTCCGGCAAACATTTAGTCGAATTATTACAGTAAATATTTTCAGTTTTTCTGCGACCGTGGTAAAAGGTAAAGCGTGCCGTGCAGCCCGTAGGTGGATAAACCACTGAGTCCGTGACGCATGGCCAGTGCGACGCCAGATTTACGGTTACTTTCCCAGCCGCGGGGCATCACCGCCCTTTTGCCGGTACACTGTACCAAATTATACTGCTCGGTGAACAGAGGCACAGTGTGTGAACAACTTGCCCAAGGTTGCTACCTGACAGTGCTCAGGGCCCGAGTCGATCCGGGGACCTTTCGGTCACCAGACTGACTGACACGTTGCCGTTACACCACGAAGCCACACTTGCGACAGTGAAGCACCTTGTTAACACCCCGCTGCTGAAAATACACGTGTCAATACTTTCAATGTCTGCCTCTGTTTTATGCCTGTTTAGTTGCACGCATGTGATAGTTCCAGAGCTAACACATGCAAGGCATTGTTCTGTATCTGAAACCGTACGCAGTAACGACCTATGACCTTTAACATCAAGAATGTTAAACACACGCAGAGTGCCACGGCAACAATGAACTTTCGCTCAGCTAAAACTGCCGGAAAGCACTCGCAGAGAACATTGGCCAAAAAAGCAGATACCTATATAGGTCTACTGAAAACACAAAACCCGAATAAGAGCTATGATAAGCTCGACTGTAAACGAGCCTTACTATAACTAGGTCTAACTACTAACATTAGTTTCAAGCATGCGACTGTACAAAATCATATCTGTGTCTTCTGTAATCCGAAGAGTCAACGGTACTGACATGCCTACTAATATAAGAAATTTGAGCTAATGCTTATGACACGCGCGACGCAACATAAACTAAAATCCATGCTGAATAATATGTAGTAAGCTTTTACGACAACTTTGGCTTAACGTTTAAAGGTACGGAACGAAAGACAAGGCAACTAACCGCATTGCAAATTGGTCGCTTTCAACTACATTACCGTTTACTGATGCATCCTCTCGCAAGGACCCTTCCGCTTAATTTTTACGAGTATATTGCCGCAAGCTAAACGTTTTTAAAGAACATTTTGTCATTGACAGTACTGGAGTATCTTCATTCGTTTTCACATCGTTGTCCTCGAATGCGCAGCAGTAAAATCTAGCCAAACCTACAATGAAAACAGGTTTTAGCTTAAAATAGCATTTCATTTCTATTTAATGTCAAACATTTAATGTCACTGGAAAGCCGGCGTCAACTTTAAAACTTCCGATCATATGGCAATCGAAATTATTGAAAAAAATTTGCCGGTTCTGACCACCCGACATTCGTTGGAGGCCCCTCGTCCATGAACCCCCACGAATATCCGCACAAACCTTATACTGCTCAAAACAAACTTCCTGACACTGCTGCTGATAGTATGGTCTATCTTTTTAAATTTCCGTGATAAGCTTTGAAAGACGTATCGTTTGTGCACTGTCATTTATTTTCTTTTAGTGCGAGATCACCGAGCTCCGTCAGCTGATCGCCGTGAAACTTTGCCATGTGTCGGGAAGTATATTTAGTTCTATTATCTAGGTCTCAAACTTTAAGGAGTTTTTTTTACAAAATTTAGGGGGCCAGAAACATGAAAAATTTCTGACAACTTTATAAAGTTTGACCGCGAATACCTCGGGAACGTATCGCGACATCAACAAGCGGCGTTATCAAATACGATCCGTCTACGTTCGACAAAAATTCAAACTTTGGTCCACTAACACCATGTTTACCCATTTTAAGGCGACACTGCGCGTTTTGTGTATGCTGCATTTGAGTTCAAGTCACATGATTTTGCCACAGGGGAATGTCAACGGTCAACCTCTTAAATTTTCCCCCAATTGGACTTACGGCGCAGGGCGGACTCACGTTGGGCTTTGCCCTAAATTTATAGTTAAATCATAAGTTGCAAAGTTGCTTTATAAGTTTTTATACTGTACATTGTGTTGCTGTGCAGAGCAGAAATTCAATAAGCAAGTCACGGACTTGAGTTTAAACTCTTTTTTCTACTCCTTCGCTGGTTTTGCTGACGACGAATGTCAGGTTGTTGACTGGCTGTGAAAGCGCGAAAACTTGAGTTTACGATGTGCGAACAGCCCGTGCTTCGAGCACAATGTCCAGTCGTTCTGCTGCCGCACCTGACTCTTGACGCATACGCCAGACGACACAGTAAACTTCGTCCGTCCGACGTGTACGGTGAGGCGGCCCGAGCGCGCTGGAAGAGAAGTCGACGTCCGCTGCCTTTGGCCAGATCTGCTGCCGCCATCCGCGCCGCACGAGCGGCGAGATCGGCATTCAGTTCTACATCAGCTTTATCGTCTTCAGCACTGTCGACCTCCGACAACCTGTCGACACGTGAGGCAACTACTGACGATAGCGTCACGAACGTACTCATGTCGAACGGCGACGCAAATGGCGACGTAACATTTTCCGAGGATGCGTCGCAAGTCATTAACGTCGTTCTGCCGATTAGAAAGTTTTACAACAAACGCGTCGTGCTGGAACCGACCACACCAATGACGTCGTCGTCAGCAGAAGCTTCTGTCGAAATCCATCGAAGCCAGTCGGACGCGAACCATGTTCCACATTCACCGTCGAAGCACACAAGCAGGAAACGAAAATCCCCGCAGCAGCAGGCAGCGAATCGTGTCAAGAAAACGTACGACAAAACGTCGAACAGAACTGACAAGCTGAACGGTCAAAACACGTCGTTTAACCGTGCGAACCGGAGCGCTTTTAGCAGTCCGTCGAGGAAAGTGTTGCATACAGATGCAGTCAGTTTGGCAGAGACGTCACTGTCGACGGACAAGTTAAAACATAACGTTGCAGAAACACACGTCGATGACGATGTGAGGTGCTGTGACGATGATACATTACCGGTAGTTCCAATCGACGAGAACTACGCTTCAATGAGCATTGTGGCGTTAGACGTGATGACAGACTCAGACCCGCTGCCTAAACCAGACTCCGACGAACCACTGGCGAACAACCAAATCGGTCTGACTACCACTTCACCTGCCGCGGTCTTGGCGTCGCCTAACAGCGACGTAACGTTGACGAGGAACTTAGCGTCAAAGCAAAGAGTCCAACAGACGATCTTCGAGCGCTTTATCAACGCACTTTCGCTGCACAAACAGCGAACGTCTCAAAAAGACGACTCCGTCCTTACGACCACTAGACAGGCTGCAGACGGAAACGCAGTTCCCAGCGCGGTCCAAGACGCGAAAAATGAGGTAACGACATTGCAGCGAAGCACCGCAGAGACGGACAACAATGAGCTTGAGACAAGCAACGAACAACTGCCGGTGAAAAACGACGAAACCATCGACAACTCTGCGACGATATCTTGCAGTCCGAATGTTGCAAATGATACTGAGCGTTATAATTCGACTTCGGTCGGCGCGCAGACAAACACAGCGGAAGAGATTCACGCTGATACAGTAGTAAACGCTGACGGAACTGCAAAGAAGCATGAGAACAGTGACGCTAAAGAGAAAAAGGCCTGCAGACGGCAGAGTGAGAAGAAAGCTCGTGTCATTAAAGCAACAGCGACACGCCGCCGCGAAGACACCGAGCTACTTGTGACGTCGCGTCCCGTCCGCAAACGACAACCTACCGTGTTCATGGACGCTTTCTTCGACAACTACACCACGTCTGTACGCAAGGCGACCTTGCCTGCCAAGTTTCATGGATCGTGTCTTCTACCACCAGACTTCGACGCATCGCTGTCCAAATCTTCCGGAGCCTTACGGCAGTCGTGGAAAACAGTCTTAGAAAAACCGGACAAAACGTTTACCAGGTTTGGTCCTGGACGCCCTAGGAAGACTAAGCGCCAAAACAAACGTCGAAAAGGAACCGTAATTCAAGACGAAGTGCGGTGGACTATTCACAAGAAACTGCTACTAGGTGGACCGATGTCTAAAACACCGAAGTCTGCATCTCGTTCCACGTTTGCGCGAAAACGGAAATTAAAATCTCCGCCGAAGTCGTCATCGGTTGACTTCAGTGAAGGTAAGCTGTGGACAAGGTCAATGGCGCGAATCCAGGGGACTGCCGCAAAGCAGATAAACACGATAAGTGATGATCTGACTATATCTGCTGTTGGTTCATCACAGGCACAGGACGAAGTGCGTGATGTCGATAGTGTCGTTGCACTTACCAGCTCGGAGTCTAGTTTAGCAACGCTTTCTACTGATGAGGCCGCCTTGTCGTTGAATCAATCATCATCAGAGGCGCCCGCAGCAGTAGCAGCAACAACAACGATGCCTGACAGTCCATTCAAAGACAAAAGGGAAGAAACAGATTTGTGTGATGACACCCCAGTGATCTCTGCGACGACTACGACGGCTGTAGAGAAATGCGTTGAGCCTGAGGACGAGAAAGCTGACACTGTCAATACTGCTTCTGCCCTATCACCGCATGACGATAGCATTCAGCAACAAGAAGCGGAACCGGAACCGGAAACGAAACCGGAAGTTGCTGCTGCTGACGTCCCGTCTGTTGACGAGGCGTCTGTCTCGATCGACCAATCAGCGACGCAGACGAACGGCAGCGGTGGTACGCTGTCGACAACGGCGACGAACACGGACGACAGCAAAGTGGATGAGGAGTCCGTAGAAGCGCTGATGCACCTGGTCAAACAACTTCACGACGCCGTCGCCAATGAAAAACTACGCAAAGCTAAAGGTGCGTTCTACTTGTTTCACCAATCTGTTTTTGATATAGGCCTACAGACGTTGCACGTGTGCTTTTACCGCCATCAACCGTTACTTTTAGCCCTTAAAATTTTTAGTTTTCTTGCATTGAAACATGTGTACAATATTTTTGGCGAACTTACTTTTCTGCTCTTGTACGATCAAAAGCTGCTTACCTGTGTGTACAAAAACGAGTTTTTTTGCAGACGAGTTAAATATGCATAGTATGTTTTAATTTTCTCTGTCGTCTACTGTGCTCCGGCTGTGCACATGCTGCACCAATGGAAGCCCGGTTGCTGCTTGACCATTTTGTAACATTATGGGAGCTTAACTGCCGTCATGTTGATGTTGTACCGTAGGTTGTAGTCCGAAGAATACAAAAACGATATTTCTGGCCGATGGCAATATCCATACCGCGTCACTGGTCACTCCATTTTTAGTTGCAGACACTTTCTGTTTAGCCGCTTAGACCAAGTCACAGGCCAACTCTGTCGTTAGCAGGCTGAGAAACAATAGGGTCTACATAAAGGCAGTAAAGTTCAGGTAGACGCCGTACTCCATAGTGCTTAGTGCTTACCTCACTGCTATTATACGGCAGCATGCGTCTGCATGTTAAGAAACTCAGCAACTTTAATAGCATGCGCTTGTCTACGGCTCGAACTCGACATTAAATGGCGGACAACGTAGCACTTGTAGCCGCCAATTTTTACAGCAGTTAGTCGCTGATGTTGTTGTATGCAGAGAAGCAGAAGGCGAAGAGACCGCGTCTGATATGTCTGCGTGGTGCTGGTGCGTCACTCAAGTCCAGCAGCATGGATGACTCTACGGGGTCCTCGACTTCGAACCAGGTGTCCGCTCTAGCTCTGGGCCTCGGACCGCGCTTCAACTGGCTTGAGAACAAGATCCACACGATGCAGGCCAACACGACAACCAAGCTTAGACCCATACTACCCAAGCCGTTGCCGATCAGTGGCGGTGTGTCGTCGTTGAACAGACCTCGGCCTGCAACTACGACAGTCGTAGTCGTTGCCACTACGACAACAACGACGTCGTCGCCGCAGACGACTGCTTCACTGCATCACGTCGACGTTGTCACCACTCAGTCATCAGTCGACGACACTGGGTAAGACCTGCTATGTACTTCTCACGCGTCTTATAGCATCATGTTCGATTACCAGACCAACGCACGCTCCCACTCGATCTCTGAACAGCTCGATCGCCGCAGATTTATCTTATAAACACGTGTCAGCAGTGCCATGAAGACCACGAGATACAAAGTCAAGGCTGGGCTCTGCTTTGTCTGCTGTTTTCATAAAATTTACTGTAAAACCATGAGACCTGTAAACTAATTAAGCCTGTTAAGGCTAACGTTAGATAAGAAACGGCGAGTATCGCATAGAAGGCCATGTTATACGGTATAAGGACTAGCTGTTGTTTGTTAAGGGCACTGGCTATTAGGCCTAATGGAAGATGTTAGCGTAATTGAGTTTAAATCCTCTCGGCTTCTGCGAAGAAAGCAGCAGACTTGTAACAAGTCCAGCAAGAGCCAAGTCCAAGTCCAAGTCCAAGTCCCCTATCCTCAAGTCCAAGTCCAAGTCCAAGTCCACCTTAAACGGGCAAGTCCAAGTCCTCTTCAAAAAAGGCACGTCCAAGTCCAAGTCCAAGTCCAAGTCCAGTAGGAAAAAACGAACCTACAAGCAGTTTTATCCCATTCCAATATTATTTCTCTTGCTGTTATTGAGTAAAACACTTGATCACACACAAAAAGAACTAATCCTTAAAA
>Ga0209671_1004592_pt1 | contig 13735 bp, 9 predicted proteins | sample WorMetHERISLAND2_2_FD_187401 | JGI IMG/M metagenome (GOLD analysis project Ga0209671, IMG submission 187401) | Marine gutless worms symbiont microbial communities from Max Planck institute for Marine Microbiology, Germany - Olavius geniculatus... | ecosystem: Host-associated > Annelida >... | reverse complement strand
TGGGGACCTTGGTACAGCTGACTGGGGTTGCCTAGCCGGCCGCTGCGCCAGCCTGTGTCTGCAGGCTGCACACGGTGGCCATGCGGCAGGCGGCTCTGGTTAGTGACGAAAGCGCATTAGAGGCGTGTTTGCGACGATGTGCTATACAAATTGACGACTTTTACCTTTTACCTTTATCAGTGTTTTCAACTGTGGGGAAAAGCACTTACATGACCATATCAATCTGCCATATGTCTTGCCAATTGGCAGCACACAAAAATACAACAAAAACATAATACAAGACACTATAAATACATGTACATGACACTATAAAAAAACCAAAAAAACAATCAAACTAAAACTTAAATAAAACAGTCTTGTTGCAACAATAATAGTTTTTTTTTATTTTTTAGTTTGATGACCTAGCCTAATCTACAGTGATGTAGCAGTAACAGGATTAACTCACATGCAGTGTAAAAAAATTAATAGCAGCCAGTGGAGCTCCATTGCACTTTGCAGCAAACAGGACAAAAATGTTATCAAGAGAGTTTGGACTGACAGATGTAATAACATCACCATGACACACACTAAGCCGACAAAGACCACTTGCAACATTGACATACTGTGTTCAACATATCAATGTAATACAATGTCTCACCTGTAATGCCATTTACCTGTGCACATACAAACACAACACACCTTTCAAATAGACATTTTTCATCTCAACCAATTCCATTTGCCAATTCTCCTTTTTTCACAATCTAAACAGCCTGCAAGTTTGCCAGGCCCCTTTGTTTACCTCCAAACTTAACATAAATCATCAGTTATGATAAATGACATATCATAGAAAATCATTTGCTACATCTATCTTTCACGATAATTAGGAAATGCAAATAATAGACGATGTAATATAAATATATTTATTTATATTTTATTGGAAACATAGTACTTACCAATGGTATTTTATCTGCATTGGATTTGAAAGCATAGAACATTACATCATGGACATTAACATCTGGTATACTGACTGACATGAACAGACTTTTAATCATCTTGAGCCAGCTGCAAAATTATAAACCAACAATAGAACAATCAGATTAACAGTTGGTAAATCCCGACGGTTGACAGCCACATCCTACCTATTTACTTTACCAGTTCAGAATTCATGTAAAATCACGTCATACAGTCATACAGTTGTGCATTGTTATTTTCATGTCACTGCTCTTGTCTGTTTCTGCTGTTTTATGGGTCTTGCTGCCTAAATTAAAATAAATAAATAAAGGAATGACAATCAAAGATACACTACTTTAGGTAACACAAAAAGGCATAAACAAAAGGAAGATAAGACAATATCAGAATAGATAATAAATGATTAATATAATGCACACATACATCATGCATTACTGTAAATATGACCTATTACTAGCAGGGTTTATATAAGTCTCTAAAGCATCTATATATGCATTTTTGCAACAGATGACAGTGGCAAAAAATAGCAATAGGCCTAATGAAAGCGAATGTAATGATATTGATAGAGCATGCATTCCTCATTTAACAATAATGAAAAGTACAGATAAAGGCATAAATGACATAAATTACACTACGCATTTAATTTTTCCTGCAGCTGCAAGTTGAATAAGAGATCATAAGCTTGCAAAATGAAGAAAGTTAGAAAGCACGGAACTGAATGAAGCACGTTTTCTATTTCGAATAAACAGACCATCAGCAAAACTAGATTTTCATTACTAATCTTTAGTGACAACCCACAATTTATTCAACAACACAAAGATCAATATACAAACTATAGAAATATGCAAGAAATGACGCTTAAAAATCTTACCGTACGCTGAAATAGCGACTAATATCTATAAAACGCTGAAAAATGTACACAAACTAAACACACTAGGACCACGCCCACAGTGCCACGCCTACCAAAATGACGCATTACTTAAATGCGACTTGCTGGACGCAGGTTTTTTAATGTCGGTGATTAAAAAAAATATTTGAATTAAAATAACAATAAGAACTGTTGTTGCATTGTTATTGCTTTTGTTATAATTAAGTTATTTTTGTACTTTGTTTACATTATTTTGTAACTTTGTATAAAGTTGAAATGTTTCCTGTACGGTGCGAGCCTGCTCTATATAAATAATATGGCGACTTATAATGAGTATGTGTTTGTCGAAAATAATGGCTGTGTTTTGTAATTGTGCAAGGTGTGGCAAACTTCAGGTCGTATTTAACATTTGTATGGTTTATTTTAACAATACCCATTACAGCGTGTATTGTGTAACGTTAATTAATGCAATATTGATATTCTTAAACGTCCAACGAGCAGTTGCTATTTGATTGGCTATTGAATAGTGAATTGAAAGTGTCTGTTATTGAAACAGAATCTTACTGTCGTTGTTAACGTCTTTACGAACTGAAGTTAACGATCAGTACATTATCGGTTGTGTTTGTTGGCTTTGATGTTCAGGGTGCATAATGGCTGAGGAATGTCACGTCGTTGTAAAGTACGACTACAGAGCAGCTGACGATCGTGAGCTGGACATTCGAAAGAATGAGAAGCTGCTGGTAATTGATCGGACTGGGAACTGGTGGAAGGTGCAGAACCAGCTCGGCCGTTCCGGATACGTTCCGTCAAATTATCTCAAGACGTGGAAGCCTGGGATATTCAGCAGTCTCAAGAAAATCATCCGAAGGCCGTCGCGCGGTGAAGCAGACATCCCACCGGTATCATATTCGTCATCATACCAGAACGGCAGAGACGGTACACTCGAAGGACAACTTGGTGAAATGACGCTTTGTGAATCGTTTACAGCGATCGTGCGGTATGCGTACGAGGCACAGAAATCAGACGAGCTGTCACTAACTCGTGGAGATACGGTCGTTGTACGTGAAAAGTCGAGTGATGGTTGGTGGCGCGGTCGCTCTGTCACTACGGGACTGTTTGGTTGGTTTCCGTCGAATTACGTTGAAGTTCGTACAGGAGACACCGTTGCCTCTAATGTCTCGTCACCGCGGCTAGAGGACAGTGGGCGTCGCCGTCGGCGCCCAGTCGTTGCAGTACGCAAAGCAGTGGCGCTGTTTAAATTTGATGCTACAAATGACGATGAGTTGAGTTTTGAAGAGAACGAACGGCTTGACATCTTGGACAGTTCAGCAGCGACTGAAGCTGGCTGGCTGCGGGCACAGAATACCCACGGCAACGTTGGACTGATCCCGCAGGAGTTTGTTCGGATTCTTAGTGGCGATGACAGCGAATCACCGCCATCCGGTCCCGTTGCAAACACCGTCTCTGGTGGCTCACTGTCGAATAGCAGTACCGGGCAAGGCTCACTGGGTGCCGAGCGGTCTTCCAGTGGCATCAGTCTGTCTGGTGCGTCTCGCAATGGTTCAGCACCGTTTGCCGGTCGAGACTGGTATTTCGGCAGCATTACGAGGGCAGACTGTGAAGATATGATGAACCAGTATGCAGACAACGGCGACTTTCTCATACGGGAAAGTGAAACAAACGTACGTACAATAGCATAGTCGATGATCTTCAGTGTTTTTATTGTTTTCCTGTCACTTTTTAGATGACAAAAGTAGTATCTCATACTCTATTTTCGTTTAACTTGGCCTTTTTTTCTGAAGTCACTCCAGGTTTGTATAGTCCTTAAAATCAACTTTTTGGCAGTTAAAACTTGGCTCAAAAGATTTACTTTCAGGTGTTGCCTCAACCTGAAGTAACTTTAAAGAAAAATTAGCTATTAAGCAGAAACCAAATGTGCATGAGTTGCAGATATGATAAGTTTGCTTGCGGATGTTTGACAGTTTGCATTTTTTTGCTGACTGAAAATTGGAGAGAGTTTTAAAACTTGTATCAGCACCATCGATTTTAAAACATGCGACTTGAAATAAAATTTACTGATACTGACATTACTATTGCTACTAGTTTGTGTACAGTTTTTTGTGTGATGGAGCATTTTTTGCAAGAGAATTTTACAAGGAACACAAATTTTCAGTTTTTGTAAGTTGTCAGTCTTGCCTGCTCATTTCTTGTATGTATTAGAGCTGTGTTCTGTTTAGTACACAGTGAAATACTTAACTGTTATGCGCAAACATACGTCGCATGTGCAAGTTTTCAGTGCTGGTTGAATGTTGCAAAGGTTGTGATATAGCTCTTTATGGGAAGCCCATTTCAGAGCTGCAGAGCATCACCTGCTGTATGTGATCACACAGTGTTATCTGCCATTTGACAGGTGAACGTGCCCCACCTTAACTCCAGCCAGATAGGCTGGTACTTGATTTACCTACCCCAGAGGGTTAGAAGGCTGAGTTGACCTAGGCAGCTGGTTACATACGCGGCCGGGCGTATAGTAACTTCTTTGATCTGATGAAATGCGTTACCGATACGTCATGCCACCATGGTTGATACCTACTAGATTCATGTTTCTTAACTCTTATCGTCAGTATCAGGAAACACATTTGTCTCTGCCTGGTGCTAGGTTGGTGATTATACGCTGACGATGAAAACGCCTCATCGGAACAAGCATTTCCGCATCATCGCCGACTGCTCAGGCACATACCGCATTGGACCACAGCTTTTCCATTCACTCGACGATTTGGTCGACCACTACACAAAGCATGCCATTTACCGGCTCGGCACAGAGAAGTTGTTTTTAATCAAACCATTTGCTCGTCGTCAGCCACCACGTGACAACAGCGACGCTGTAGGCAGCATTGGGACAAACGACATCGCAGCACCGCCTCGCGACAACACCTATGACATGTAGTCCTAGCGCTGGAAATTTCCCGGCACACTGGCTGAGTAAAACCAGAGGCCAGTTGGTTTGGTGAAATTTCAGCATTTTCTTTTTAAAGCTCAGTGTACTGTTATCAGTTCTGTCAGTGCTGTTGATATGAAGTGTGTGTTAGACAGCATTGTGAGTTTGTGTCATCCGGCATATACTGCAGATAGACATTTCATATTTGTGATAATATGAGAATTTGACTGCAGTGCACATTTAATCTTATGTAGCAGAGAGTTGGTATTTCTATAGTGTTAGCAACTTTCATCATCTGCCAGCACTAAATTTTAAATGCTGTGCTGCAAAATGCTGCAGAAATCGTACTTTTTTGTCCATTGGTTTATTCGTCTGTTTACAGTTATCACCTAGTATATTGTGCTGTTGAAAGTTAAAACAGAAAATTGCAAAACGCATGATGCTGTCTTCATATTTGCACTATCTCTGTTGTTTATACATGTGCCTATTTACTGTGCTGTTTTGAGTTCTGGTATTAGCACTTTAGCTTATTCACTACTTTGCCACACATTTGTTATCCAGTATCATTTCTTGCTAAATAATTGGGCCCCTACAGCGTAAGTAACTTACACAAAGTAATAATTTTGTTAATGATTTTGTGTAATAAGTTAAATCTTAAAACAGTCAACATCTGTTAAGCAGAATGACGTCTTGTTAATTTCTGGGTGATCCAGATGTGCTCTAACACTTCGTTATCTGTGTCCACTGATACCTCTTGAGATGTGTATAAGTTATTGTCATCTGAAGATTGTTTAACAGGCTATATATGAATTCCCATATTCATTCATTTATTCACACAGGAGAAAATAATTCTAGTACTCCACAATGAGAGTCATACTTTAATGATTACTTTAATGATGGTTACATCCAAGTTCTCACAATGTGTGAACTGCACAGCTGCATTGTTCAACGGTATTTTTCTTTGGTACTGTGGCAGATTTTTCTCTGGTTTTAGAGTGAATTGGTGTAGTGGTAACGCGTTTGATCCGATCATCGAAGTTACTGCACGTTGGGCCCAGTTAGTACTGCGATGGGTGACTGCCTGTGGGCAGGTAAACCATCTCGGTATGTAACCAGCCACCTAGGTCAACTCAGCCTTCCATCCCTCTGGGGTAGGTAAATCGAGTACCAGCCTATCTGGCTGGGGTAAGGCCGGGCGTGTTCATCTCCGTCGGGTGGCAGGTAACACTGTGTGATCCCATATCACAAGTGACGCTCTGTAGCTCTGTGAGGGGTTCGCTCCTTAAGAGCTATGCACCTTCCTTTACCTTTAACATACCTTTGCAGCATTTAGCATAGATTGTGATTCTGTATGTTAAGTCTACACAGCTACATGTAAATAACAGCCTTTTCTGCAGGACTGTTTGTATTTGGTGCATCTCTTGCAGCATAGCAATTAGCGACATCTTTTGTTTATGATAGTTTAGTGAGTGCTTGTGGATTAATACATGTGTTGGACATTGTTGTTCATCCCACCAGATGGAACTGAGCAGTTGTGGTTTACGCTTAACAATGCATTAGTCTCTGTCCTGTGTATACATATGAATGTACTCGATGTACACTGTACAGGGTGGCAAAAAATAAAATAAAGTGAAATAATTTTTTATCGTTGTTTATGCCATGTCCTAAACGTCACATACATGAGGAAAGCTGATGTGACATATAAACAGTCCTGATACATGTAGTCAAAACTGTTCAACATGACCGCTTTTAACTGCAATGATTGAGGCTAAAATTTTTAGTTTCCAAAACTGTCAAACTGCTTGATGATCTACATATGACATTTATGATTTACTTTTATGTGCCACCCAGTAGCACTCTGACTGTGGGTTGAGTAGCAAATTATTGTCCATCCCTATACATAACCATAATCATGACACCAATAGAATCCTATTTATCTGATAGTCAAAGTCCGATGCATTGTTAAGTAGTCTTTAGAGTTAATTGCATGCATATGTCCCATGTATTATAGGACGTTTAACTGTCTTTCGGATCTGTGTATTTATTTTGAGATGCAAATGTTCGGCGGAGCATGTTGCGATAGTCTGTTGGCTTGCAGTGAGTGATATCGTAACGTGTCAAGCGTAGTCTGAGTGCTTTATACTAAATACATGTAGGCTCTGGCTGTATTGTATTCCTGTAGTGTTCTTGTATTAGACGAGTTTAATGCTTAGTCTCTTGCTGTACAGCTTGCTGGCATGTTTTGATGCTCGTATATTTGTTGAAATCAAAACTGCCATTCACATTAGTGCTAGTAACTTCTGTGGCTATGTGATAACTAAGGTCTTTAACGGGCTTACTTTTTATGCTGCCACATGTTGATTTGGGGAATTTAGGGCTATGAAAATTGCACTGTTTAACTGAGCCAACATACATCCCTTGAATGCTAAAATTTTGTAAACACCTGTTAAAGCCCGAATGACATTCTTTGTAGTAGAATGTACGAGGACCATCCCAAAAGTTTCTGGCTTTGACATATTAGACAATAATATTTTCTACAATCTATACATCAGTGAAACGTACATACTTTAAGAACTATAATGAGTCAGTTGCGGATATGACGTTGTAATTTATGAGGTCATTTAGCTCTAAACCAAAACGATTTGGAGCGCTAACGCAAACAGCATAGAATCAGGCTCACTGTTGCATGACAATTTTCTGGTCTGTAGCTAGGTGTACCAAAGTGGAGTCCTGTGGCATCTGATTTTGTGAAAGCCCTAACAAATACGCTTTTGAATTTCTCATTTGCATATGTGAATATGCAGTAGCCTACGTTTGCGCTAGCCGCAAATAAGAGCATTTGAGTCAATTATGACTTTATTCAAATACGATGTGCATTCAAAAAGTTTTGAGCCTCAGTATATTGGACCAAAATTTTTTATTGTTTATATATCAGTAAAAGGTACCTACCTGGCATATTCATGTGAGCAGATTGTGGAACTGACGTCATTGTAATTTATGACGTCATAGAGCATCAAGCTGAAACGATTTGGTGTGCTAACGCAACAGCATTTGAATCAGGCTGATTGTTGCATGAAACTTTTTCAGTCTGTAACTGGATTCACCAAAGTGGGGCTTTTTGGCATCTGATTTTATGAAAGCCCTGATATTTACGTTTATGAATTTCTCATTTGGGTCTGTGAATATACCATAGCCTAATCTGTCATAGCCGGAAATCAAAGCACTTTACGCAAAATACGACGCTATGCCAATATCTGATGGTATCAGAAAAATTTCATTAAAAATTTAACTGTTAATTATATCAGTTGTGTTAATCAAAGGCCAATCAAAATTTGTGATTAAGTTACATGGGTCCCTGATGGGCAGAGGAGCTGAGAGGGGCCTGGAAGCAAGCTTTGCGCAATTTCGCCAAATTTCAACATTGTAGTCCAGTCCAAAGTTTACAGTTACCCAGCTGGCTGTTCATGACTATGACTTTCTACACCAAGACCACCCTGCATACAGCAACGACCTTACCCTTGGTGACTATTGTCTGTTTTGAAATCTGAAATCTGATAATGATGTTGTCTGCATCCATGATGATGAATGACTCAAGCCTCTTTCGTTGTTGCTGAAAATCGCTTCTATTTAATGCTCTGTGACGTCATAAATTACAACGACGTCATATCCGCAACCGACTCATTAAAGTTTGTAAAAATGTACGTTTCACTGATGTATAGATTGTGGAAAATATTGTTGTCTAATATGTTGAGGCTGGAAACTTTTGTGATGATCCTCGTAGGGAGCTTCTAGCAGGTAGTAAAAGTAATTCATGGGAACAAAAGCAATGGCTGAGTGTGCTTGTGCTAGTGGCTAGATGTTTGCTCACTGTAGACTATATTAAGCCCTGTCGAGACGCGTTTGAGTATGGCCTGTTTCATGCTTGCCGCAACAAGTGATGAAATTTCTCATTATGTGTTGTATGTGTGAATGTGTGATAGGCTGTGTACAGCTGTTGAATATGCATTGGACACTGTATATTGTATAAGTGGCTTGCTGATGCCTGTGAAGCAAACATAAGTAATGCTGTATAGGTACATTGACTTGCAGTCTGTGTATTAGTTTTTAGGTACCAGAACTACTGCTCACACATACATGTTGTTGGAACATACTTTATTTTGTGTAGTACAGCGGTTCTTATCCAAGGGTATCTGTACCGTTTTGGAGATTAAAATCTGGGTTCAAGACTCATTTCACGACCAATCCTTTTGCCTTTGTACTAAGTAGTCCATGAAATTGTGAAAATCTGCAGATTAATACTCAATATTTTCTTACTTTTTGCAATAATCATTGAGTACTTTTGAGTAATGAGTGACTATAAACATACGCAACTTGCAAAGTGACCATTAAAGTGAAGAAAGGGAAGAAACCATAAAGGGAAGAAGAAGCAGAAAAATGCTGACACTAATCCCTGATATTTCATCAGATGACAATCAGTCATTGGGCAACTTCACTTTTTGACTTAAGTAGGTACTTAGACCAAAGTTTAGACTCAGCGAAAGTCTCAGTGAAAGTCTAAGTCATTTCGCTGAGCTGGAATCCACTTCGACTTCTGACTTTAGCCGTTCAAAAACATGGCGAGTGGCGACTATTTACAGTCCTATACGTACGGATAGTTGAGTAAATTAAAGCAGTCTTGTACCAAAAATAAACGCCATAATGGCTACACAATGACGTAAAATGTTACGTAATTACGTCATTTGCATGCGCGGCGCAATTAAATAAGCAAGTTCAAGCGTAACTGGTTGATTTTTTTCCTGTTAGGTTTACCGGTTTTCCACCATTTTTAATCGTTTAGTTGAACTTTGGTCTAAGTACAGACTTTGGCGTTCAGCTTTAGCTTTAGCTCAGCGAAAAGGCTCAGCGAAAGTCTTAGTCAAAAAGTGAAGTCGCCCATTACCTTGAAACCAATGACATTGGATTCAACTTTTATTTCAACTGCTCCACATGCTAATTGTTTTTGAGTAAAGAAACTTCCTAACATTCAGATTAAACTGTGACCTCGGTGGCACAGAATGTGCTTGAAAATTTAAGAATGCAATAATTTCCAAAACTGTGCCAGATTATTTGGGCGAGCATGCTCCCATTTTTGTTCTAATTTACTTGACTCACAGAGCTGTGTTAGCATGAACCAAGATCTGTATATGCTTCCTAGAATGTAAAGTTTATTTTGTTGTGCAAATGAGGGTAGTATGGTAAGAATCTGGTCCAACCCATAGATCTGGACTTGGAGGGAAAATTCAAGAATCACTGATATAAAGTAGCTGTTGTCTGATGTGTGTCTGTAATGCTGATTGCTGATGACATGTACTAGGAAACATCATGATTTGGGGAGTACACCAAGTTTTTCTGAGGCACATCATAAATGTAAATGTTGCACTGCTAGATGTTTTACTATGCAAATGATGTTGCGTCAAATGCTGTCAGTCATTGTTTTATAGTAATCCACCATGTTAACTGACTGTTCTGTGTGTGCGTCAGTGTTGACACATGGCAGTTTTGGTTGGTTCACTACTTTCTGTAATGTTTCGTTTTGTTTATACTTCCTGTTATTGTCGATGCAGTAATACAGTCATGTTTTTAATACTTCAATGTCCAACTCTTGTGGTTGTTCAGTGTCTGTGTAATGTGTCTTCTGACATCAAGCTGTAACTGTAACCTGTGTAGACGTATGGTGCCATACAGTTCTCTGCACCAGAGTTATACAGTTGCTGATGAGTACAATAATTGTGATTACATTGCATTCAAGTTCATGCAGTTCACAGTAATTAATCTCCACATTTGTCAGAAACACTTCTCTCTCAATGAGCACATGTGATATAGACATAGTGACTCCAAAAATTGCAGTTTAACTGATCTGGTTCCTTTCTTTTGTATGTCGTGTCATGTTGCCGTGCCGTCGTCGACGACGTTGGCGACCATGCACTGCCAGAGCAGTCTGTCCGCTAAAGCCCCTAATAAGCAGCGTTGGGCTCACTTTGTCCTTCCATGATTCACCTAAGCTGTCCAGATACTTCAGTCTTGGACACCCCTCTCTCTCCTCCCATCTATCCTTCCCGTCACCACCAAATTCTTCTGGATGCTGGTTGTAAATATTGGTTGAATCTGGAATGGTGTTATCTTCTTTTTACGGTCAAACAGTGGATTTGTAGTGAGGACTGAGGAATTTTTTAAAACTGTACTTATGCATGTGCATGGAACATTTGGCTAAAAGTTTCTTCTGTGTCCCAGTGGTTTGTATGCCTATGATGTCAACAGATTTAGCCATGTGCGTAGGAAGGGTCCATACAGATATTTCAGGGTCTGTTTTTGCAAAGTTCTGAAGATGTTGTTGACATGCTCATTGTGCTGTGTGTATACTGGTGTTCAGTTAGTCAGTTTGTAAAGTGTTTGAAGTTAAGTTACTACTTTGCATACTGCTGTGCCCAACAAGATGTCTGTCGGAAACTACTTTTGTTATACTAGTGAACTAGACTACTTCCTGTGCACTATCACTGTGTGCCTCAGTCAGTTTTGATTCAGTTTACACGGTTCTGCTTAGCTTTGAGTGTTGTGTCCTGCTTGCTGATGTTCATATTTTTTGCAGTTGATGGAACTGGATCTGTGCCTGAACTGCAAGTTAGTCGACCCAACTTGACTTGTTTACTTTTTAGCCTGACACAGACTTCAAGCATCTTGATTTCTTGTTTGAATGGCCTCCTTTCTGGCAAATCACGGGTTAGGTCATTGATCCAGATGCGGTGTCTCATTAAACCCCTGAAGGTTACTGGAGCAGGACTTTTGCCAGCTCGATACTTGTTTCTCCCTGTTGCTAAACAAAATACTGATAAAGTGCTGCAGGATGGTGGCACATGAAATGATGAATGGTGTTAAGTTTTCATTGCTTGCTGGAGTTAAAGTATGAGACAAGAAGTCTGTACTGCTGTACTTTTCTAGTGTATTCTACTGAAGGCAAATTTGTGTTGTCCACATTTGGCAGTACAGAGGAATATAGGAGTTGTTCATGAATGCTGTAAAAAGTCACTTCCTCATAACCATTGTAGTTCCTACCACATGTAATCACAAACTGCAGCGAGTGTTATTTACTTTTGAGTTGAATCGTATACAGAATCCTGGTGGAAATGTGTGAATTTGTGTTGTCAGCACGTGTGTATTTGTTCACAATATAGTTATTGTGTTAAAATTCCAAATAGCATCTGTGTGAAATTAGTTGAAAGATTACACAGGATTTCGTGAGTAGTCATACCATACACTCTTATGGTGTATGACGTGAACATTTTTTTTGTTTTAAGCTGTTTAATTTGTCATTGTTATGTAGTAGGTGTCACTAATCATGATGTCTTATCAGTTGCAGGGGTAGATATAATGCTGTTACTGTGTTAAATTGTCAATGTCATCCTCTGTTCATGTGTCACTGTTGCTTAATTGTCATTTTTTATTGGACTCGGGGAGTCAAGTTTGCCATGTTTGGAATATTGTTGAGCTTCTCTGTCATTACATTTGCTGTCTGACCAGTTGTTTGCTAGTAGTTTTATTATTGCTTTTATCTGTAACCGGTAAATCAGTAATGCAGATAAAGCTGCATTTATTGCTACCACCTAACTTGTTTTAACAGACTTCGTTTTCGGTTTGCTGTTTTTAGTCGTGTTACGTAGTATTACTGTTAGTATTTATGCATCTTGTGTGTGGTCACTCAACAAGACTCGTTGGTGACAGGGTTTACACTGTACAGACTAACTAACGCTAATGTCGGGGTTTTTTTGACAGGTAGTGTTTAGGTTTAGCAGTAATTTTCAGCGTTAGCTGTAGTGTATTTTGATCAGTGTTTATGTCACATTTTTAATCAAATTTTGTTGCTGTGATAACAAGATCTTTATGTTAACCGTGTTTTAAATTTGAGTGTTTAGCCAAATTGGCTGAATAATCATTATTGAACAAATTCTCTTCTCTGGATGTTGAAATTCTGTATAGTGTAGCTTTTAGCTGTTGCAGAAGTTATGAGATTGCTAGTTTGAACAAACGTTGTTTGTGTCAGTTCAGTGTGTGCAGAGTTAGTTACTTTGAAAGCCAATTTTGCACGATCTCTGCATGAGTTCGTTAGTACACATTGATTGTTAATGATATCTCCACCTCCGCCAGTGTTATCGTCTCGATCTCTTGGTTTATCTGGCTGATTGTCTGTATGCCTGTCTGCAGGATTGCTCAGGAACCTATGGATGAATTTTGATATTGACATTTTTGGAAGTAGCATATATTCTGTCAGAAAAACAACGATTTTGATGTATTTATAACTGTATTGCAGACATGTATAATGTATGCCCATTCTCATTTGTAATCGCAAGATGGCACCACTGCTCACTTACCGCCTACTTGGTGCTGCTTTTCTCTTCAGATTTTGCGAGCCTCTCTTGCCAACATTGTACATCCAATAAATTTACTTGCTTATCGACTTTAGTCTGCATTGGCGGAGGTTTACACTCTCTGTGTGCTTCCTACTACTGTTTGTTATGTTGTATGTAAGAGACAGTTCTGCAAAGACGTCTGATAGCAGTTAGTTAGAATGGGATAATAACGGTGTAAATGGTGTGCAGGCTATTGAGCCAACTCAGCTAATAGTGCTAACTTGTACAATGTACATCTCAAATATCGGGCAGCGTATCCATGTACACTTGTGTCCCCAAAAAGCGTTTCATTTTTTTATTGTCCATATCTTTGCTAAATTCTAACCGATTTTCAAAATTCTTTCACCAATGCATTTCTATACAATAAGCAACAAAGTGATTATTGAATATCCCACCACGCGTTAACTGTGTCGCTACACTATCTTGTGAAATATAAATGCAAGAAAAACTGACAATAATAGACAGCAAGCATGTTGGTGAACAAAATACACCTCTGATCAAAAATGTAGTGAATGATCTGTTTGATGCTATATTGTGTTATAT
>Ga0209671_1004591_pt1 | contig 13737 bp, 7 predicted proteins | sample WorMetHERISLAND2_2_FD_187401 | JGI IMG/M metagenome (GOLD analysis project Ga0209671, IMG submission 187401) | Marine gutless worms symbiont microbial communities from Max Planck institute for Marine Microbiology, Germany - Olavius geniculatus... | ecosystem: Host-associated > Annelida >... | reverse complement strand
CGGTGAGACTGCGCGTTGCTCAATCGTCCTCTAGACGTCTGCTCTGTAGGAGGTGCTCCATCATGAGACAGCTGTTTACCGTCACTAGCACCGTGACCCAATGAACTCTATCAGTGATCGAACGCAATGCACTATAGCTTGGCTTCCTGTCATAATTTTGCTTCGTTTCGATCATGTGATTTTTATTGAGATAAACGTTGACAAAATAATAAACGCGTTTACAAAGATTTTTTTTTTGTAAACGTTGTATACGTAATTTCCCATCAAGCATGCAGTAGGGGCCTATACGCTGTTTGGAGACTGGATTTAAAAACAATGTTGCGAGTTGCGACTTCACTTTTCAAGAGAACCACGCGCCTCCTGCACACCGCAGGGGCGTGAGAAGTTGAGAAATAAGCCTTAACTTATACTTCATCAATCGGTAGCTCCGTGGCCAGCCAACTATTTCTGACATTCAGATCTGGGGGAAGCAAAAACGTGTGTAGGCTACTGCAGCCGGATTCACGACGTCGACCAGCTGAAGTTGCGCCTGATCGAAGAGTGGGAACATAATTTTCCAGCACGACCAGCAGGCGTCCATCGATGGAGCGACCATGAAGGCAGTGACGCCACGTCTTGGAACTTGCATTCGCAGGGGCGTATTTAGGATTTCAAGTTGAAACTGAAGCTTTTTGTGTGTATAAAAGCGCATTTTTTGCTCTTTGGAGGACAAAATAAAATATTATGTCTATCTAGTTGATGCATTTTGGAGACGTTATTACATCACAGCTGTCCGACATGGGATAGGGGGGGGGGCTGTTTGAGTAGGCCTATATGTGCACAGGAGGAATTATGCATTAACCACGGCGTAGCACACTAAACGATTCCTCGAGTAGCAGAACAAAGGCGGATGCTAGCAACTGAGTGGACAGTGGCGTGCGTATTCCAAGAAATCTGCACTAGACTTAATGTTTGCCGAGTTTAGGCGAGGGGGGGCGCCGGGCGCCCCCCTTTGAATACGCGCCCCTGATTCGGGCACGCACAGGACGTCCTGACAGATGCGCCTACAGTGTCGCTGCCATTTGATCAGCTTCACGACGTAAGCCTACGCGGCGCTTCGCCACTCGGTGATTTTTTCCCATGTAAGTATAAATAGCCTATAATTAATTACAGCTGCGTGGATTTTTTCCACAGAGGCGAATCGCACAGTCGAAACTTGGGTATTTTCGAGAGTAATCAAATCTGGAAATTTTCGTTATTCGAAATTTGGTTTTTCCGTTGGTTTCAGTTCGATTCTACGGCGAAGGTGATAAAAATTTCGATTTCGTTAGAAACGTTGCAAAGTAACACGGAAAACTTGCAATTTCACCGAAGTTACAAAACTGGAGGTTTGTATATTATTCAGATTGGGGAAAATTTTTGCAGGCTTTATTATAAGTAAAACACAACAATGTAGACTCGTAATGTTACTTTTGCTCGCTGATCTTCACCGCAATGACGTGCGCTTTACTAAATGTTTCCAGCTGTGAGAGGATGATATTACCTAAGATCTGGTATGTTACAAAGTCATGATCGTTATTTACTGAAAATTTCTACCCGGGGTTAGAACCAGTGTTTGAATTGTGAAAAATTAGCTGGGGGTTGAACTTTTCGACGTTCAGAGCCCAACCAAAATTGTGATGTAGATCCTAAGTATTACAGTACATAGCTGACCCCTCAGTGCATAATTTGACAGGGTGTTGGGGGTTGAGAAAACAGTTGGGGGGTTGAACCCCCCCAGCAATTCCAACACTGGTTAGAACTAAGAGCAGGTTACCGCAACTTGCCGAGACTCCTTGCTTGACATTGACACTGACACTGAGTACTTGCAGCTTGAAAGCACCATGTGTTGGGACCTGTAAACCAGTTATAGGCGATGATGCAATTGCAGGATATTATATCGCATATTTTGTGGCAATTTCTATATCACATATTTTCTGCATACCAGTATAATAAATATTTTTTGCTTAAGTCCATGGAATAGTTAGTGCATTTCATTTGCATTTGTTCTGCATACAGGCCTACGTCAGAGATGTGCGGATGTGGACGCGTTCGTAGACGGGATGCGCACCCGCAAAAGCATTCTGCAGATGCGGTCGTGGATGCGGACGCTTTCTGACAAAAAATCAAATTCCTTTACTGCAACGTTTCTACTTTCTATTAACAATAATACTGCAAATTTTCATTTGCATTTGCAGTTTTTTTGGCACATGCCACATTAATTAACGCTGGCTCTGAGGCTCAATTGATTTTTAACATTATCATCATTGCTGGCAGTGCAGACGTGGTCGTGGACGTCTGACAGATTAGTTTTGCGAACACAGTCGCGGACACAGGTGCAAAGTCCAGGATCCGCACATCTCTGGCTTACATATATATGCTACCTGTTTAATGCACATTCTGACATTAAATTACAAGCACATTTCCATGCAATTTCTGCATCTGAACAAAGCACATATTTAGACAAAATTGCATCATTGTTCATTTGTTGTGTACGGTTTCTGTTCTGTATGTGACTAGCATTATGGCCAAGAAGTTTCCATCTTCCAGTGTCAGCAATACTGACTGCAAAGATATTGTGAGAATTCCCAGGTCGGAGTACATGCAGGCAACTGCTCAGATGAAACAGCTTAAGACACAGCTCACTGCAGCTTCTAACTTGCACCGACTGATTCACGAAAAAGACAAGGAGATGATGGCTTGCAAGGAAAAAAATGAACAGCTGCAGCTGGCTTTGTATCAGGTTGAAACACGACTAAGCAGCATGATTCAACTACAGAATGCTACTTCTACTAGGAATAGTCTGGAAGAAGACGATGCTGTTGCAGCAATTGGAACTATGCTCTCTGATGTGGAAACTGATGGTGAACCTGTTAAACATCCAGCACATTTACCTAGCAGCCATACCAAGGTGGAAAAACTGACAAACAAGGCAGTAGTTACATTAGGCAGCCCAGTAGCCTCTACTGAGCTGCCGACTTCGTCGTTTACAGACACGTGTCCTACTTGCTCTTCGTCAACTGTTACTGTTTCTTCGTTGCCAGTATCATCATCTATAACCTCTTTGCCAGTGTCGTCAGTAGCTAATTTCCACTCTGAAGATCTGCTGGATAAAGTCTTACAGCAGAATGTGCGACTGAAGAAGACGCTGCGAGATTTTCTCAGTCAAAAGGGATTGTCCGTTTCAATGTACTTGGTATGTTGTTCTGTTGCCAAGATCAGCTTTAGAATTATATGCATTATGCAGTAGTCATATTCGTAATTAACACTGGCGGAACTATTTCGGAAAAATGTGCAGTTGTCTAATTTTTATTCGTATGTTGTTATGTGTTTCAACTACTAAGATGATGATGCTGATGAAGGACGAATAAACTTTAGCATGGCGTTAAGTCCTAAGACTACATTCAAGGACACGTAACAATAAGTCTAAACAGTGAAGTCACGTAATAGTAGTCAGTGCAATGAGACGTTCTTATGAGACTATGATATTGCACAAAAGTTGCTGTTATTTTTGGTTGTGATAATGCATTTTGTTTAGGTAGGTAGTTGCAGCGGCGGTGTAACAGGAGTTAATAATAACATCTTGTTTTATATTCTGTCGGTATTTTTTGTGAAGTTGTCATATATATCCACACATTGGTGATTGACAGCCATGGTTTTTAGGATTGATTGTCACATTGCAAAATAGTTATCACTTGCCATATCAGATTTTGAATAGCCAAGTTTTCATTTGGAGCTTTTCTACAATCTGTTTCAGCACATCCCACCCCATTTCCCATCCAAGTGTTATCTGATGTCAGTATCATTGTTTAATTTTAGTAGCACAGCAGCAGTATGTACGTCAGAGGCACGTTTCACACTTTTTTCTCTGACAATCTCTGAGAATCTCAGAAATTCTATCTTAGAGGCGCGTTTCGCACTTTCTACTTCTCTGAGATTCTCTGAGAAATTGTGAGCAAGATTTTCCTTTGCTACGTTATGCTAGCTCCGTCCACTTGCTTGTGAGTTACGTCATCCAAATAGATAAAATTGGCTAGCGTAGAATTCTATGTTAGAATTCTCGTAGAATTATTACTTGCGCGTTTCACACTTTTCGTGAGAACTAGTGAGAACTACTGAGCCATAGAAGTGAGATTCTCAGGGAAAAAAGTGCGAAACGTGCCTCTGTTCTATTGGGTAGTATGTGATGTGAGTGATGTCAGCACATGGCAGTTATAAACATTAGTAGACTGTGAAGTACTGCTTTACTGGTAGGCCTCACAAGAACAGTTGATGACAAATCAGATCTTGTATTCACTTGCTCGTAAATTGTTTATGCGTGGGTGTCACAGGACAGGCAGGAGTATGAAGATGCTGCAGAGATACTACGGCATGACCTTGCCGATGCACAGAAACGCATTAGACAGCTCAAGTCAGTTATAGCAAGCAGAGATAATGGCGATGTGGACAGACTTGCTCAGCAGTGTGCACAACTTGCGGACAAAGTGAGCAAAACCTTTCACATTTTCCTGACATTGTTCACATGATTTATTCACTAAAATTGGTTGATAGTGAAAGAAAGACATTAGTATTAGACTTCAATCAGTTAATCAGTCAATCAATCAGTATTGCCTTATTAGCAGAGCTACTTCAAGGTTAGACAGATAATAGAAAAGTTTAGAGGATAATGTCCGGATATGACTTTCTGAAGAGCCAGGTTTTAAGGTGACGACAAAACATTGTGAGTGACTGAGATGTTGTTACGTCCTCCGGTAAAGTGTTCCAGACACGAGGTCCAGCAACCGTGAAAGCCCGGTTACCGACAGTTGAGAGTCTGACAGGTGGTACCAGCAGGCGATTGGTGCCAGCGGAGCACAATGTCCGACTGCTGGGCAGATCGGCAACAGGAACGAGTGGACCCAAATGTTGCGGTGCACTTCTGTGAAGAATATTGTACGTCAGAACGGCGACTTTGTACTCAATCCACTCTGGGACGTGCAGCCAGTGAAGACTGGCAAGCGCGTCAGTGATGTGGTCTGCGGATCTTATGTGGTAGATGAGCCCTGCTGCCGCATATAGTACTGTCTGAAGACGACGTACCAGATAAGCTGGAAGACCGATCAGTACAGCGTTTCCGTAGTCCAGTCTGGACAGCACCAAGGTGACCACTAAAGACAGGAACGTGGCTGGCGGTACTGAGCTGCGGATCTGACGTAATTGTCGGAGTGCTGCAAAGCAACGCGACATGGTTCTTTTAACACGCGTCCTCATGATCTGGTCACCATCAATGTGAATGCCCAGGTCACGGACAGACTTCGCTGGGTCAACTGCGGCCCCCCGATTAGCAGTGCGGTGGTCGGCAGTTGATGCAGACGATGGCTGGTTGCGCACCACAAAAGCTCTGCCTTGTCTGGATTCGACTGCAGCCTGTTTGACTTCATCCAGCCAGACGTTTCTTCCACGCTGCTGGTAAGTTTTGTTGAGAATGGAGCTACACCAGCAGGCCGACACGATCCGTGAACCTGCTTGTCGTCAGCGTAGAGATGAGCCGATAGGCCGTGTGACATTGCTTTTATTTGAATTCTGATTGTGATAATGTGTTATTATGTTATGTGATTGGTAAAGTTATTTTTTGTTGTGATCGGTTAATACAGAGTTGTTTGATTGTTTACAGTTCAGTCATATGTGTAGTAGTAGTAACTGACCATTCAGGTCATTTTTTATTGTTAAGATAGTCGGTTGCCACATCTATTGCTAAGGAAGTAAGGGCGTTATTGTATGATATAGTGGGAGGCCGTGTTTATGACTTTCAGTATGCTGGCTTATCAAGCTATGTGTGATAGGGTGCTTAAGTGAACAGAAGTAAAGAGCTAGTCTCTTGCAGTCATTATATCTAAATAAGACATTTTCTGTTTTTTTATATATATGGTGTTTACTTTGTATTTGCTGTCGCTGGGTGAAGGTGATACATTCAACGATATTTTGTCTTAAATTTTTATCAGCTTTTAACAGTGACATGAATATCGTCCGCATTGTGTTAGGTTGCAGTTTTGGAGCGGAAACTTGCAATATCACAGGCGTATGCAGATGCTCTGAAGCGGGCACATGACAGATGCAGACAGGAAGGCTCTCATGTAGATACCAGCAGCAAACCAAGTGCCAATTATGCTCAGGTTCATTTATTAACTACACAGCAATTGTTGTTGTTTTTTCCTGTTGCATAATGCCGATGCTAATGAAACTTATATGCTGGTATCTTAAAATGTTAGGCAAGTGCTGAAGTTACAATTAGAAATTCTCAGAACCAAGGCTGATCATGTAAGAAAAAATGAAAAAATATTTTTCAAGTTGTAGCTATGCAATTTACATTCATTACAAGAGCACCCAAACATAGATTTATTTCATGATCGGTAAAACGGATATTTTAGCATCATTTTCTCTGGATTCCTGGATGTCTCATTTACCTGTCTGCAGTCATCTGCTGTTGCCAGTTGATTGGTTTTACGACATGATGTTTGTACTGCAAAGCTCTGTAACTCAGTCAGTTCTGCGGCCATCAGTTCTATCCTTCTCTTTGTGACATTTCTCGTTATGAAAGTAGTTAAGTAAGAAAACTTGAAAAGTACTAATTCAGTTATGTTTTGTAGCACGTTCCTATTTCTACTGTCGATGACCAGTAGGGCCCACAGTTTTCCGCGGTAAATTTTGCCAAATTCCGCGGGCCAGTTCGCAAAATTCCATCTCTCACTGTGGCAAAATTGTCCAAATTCCGCGGCTTACCGTGGTCTTCCGTTTGTGCATATATTAAGCTTTGTTCCGTTTAAAAAAAACTTAAGTTTTTGGATGCTGGCGTGGTGCTCAGTTATGCTAGCAACATACAAAGGAAATTATCAATCTTTTTTCTGTTCAAAAGTGCAGTTTATCAGTTAGTTGCATTGTGTTAATTTACGATTGTGCTGTATACGATGGTAATTATTTTAGTAGGGATGCAGTTTTAGGCAGCTCAGTTTGATTTTTCTCCGTGATATAGTTAGTTTAAAGCCGACGATTGTACTAATCATCGGTCATTTCTTAACTTCTGTAAAATTCCGCGGCAATATCAGAATTCTGTGGAAAAGGGCAAATTCCGCGGCTTGGCTCGAAATTCCACGGCCTGCGGAAAACTGTGGGTCCTAATGATCAGCTGCATTTAATGATTGATTTGTACTTTGCATCTGCAGGTCCTTGAGGAGTTGGAGAAAGTGAAAGGTCACTGTAAGGATTACGAAGCGAAGAACAGGGTACTGCTGACTGAGAAAGAAGCAATGGAGCAACAGCTCAGGGTGATGATATTTCAGCTATGGATGAATGCTACAAGATAGAATAAATACTGTTTCTGTTCATAACTAGCATATCATTAACCATTGCTGTCATTGTCTGGCGGGCCATGTTTAATGGCAACGTTTGGACATAAGCTGTACTAGATTACAAGCTAGCCAAGTGGCGAGTGCATATATGCTGACCGTCTCAGAAATGTTTTAGCAGTGATCTCTTGAATTGCCGTGTGTATTAGACATGGTTCTGTTGTTTGTTCACTGCATTTACAGACAAGCGAAGAGTTATTGCGTGAGATTGATAATCTGAAGTGTGAGAATCAACAACTTGTTGAAGAACGACAGTTAAATAAAGCTCAAGTATGTTTCAGTTTGCACTGTATTAGGTCATTGATGAAATAGGCTTCTCGCAGACCTTTTAGTCTGTCTGCATATTTTTCTGCATTATTTTATTACAGTTTTGTGTAGACTGGTGCAGTAGTCTTTTGTCTATCATTTGCAACTAAAATTTCTGGCATTGTAATATTAGTATAGTTTTATGCATGCGTAGTTTAATTTGAAATTATTTCATCTAAATATCTGAGTTGTATGGCAATTGTTGCCACGTTTGTCGGTACAGTGGAATTGTATTTTTTTCATATTCATTTGTAATGTGTTAATATTCTACTAGTAAACTAGTAATATACTGTGATAATGACATACTAGTTATTGGAATTTAGATTGCTGCATATGAAGAAGACTTTAAACTGGAGCAGACAGAGAAACAACGACAGCGAAACAAATATGAGATAGATATTGCTAAACATCAGGAATGGGTACGAAGGCTGGCCATCGAAGTACGTACATTTATAAGATTTGTGACTGTAGTCTACATGATGGGATATATTTCGTGATAAACTAGATGTTTATTGGAATGTTTTTTGTGGTTAATGATATTTCTGCTTTTGTGCTGCAGTAGCTAAGGCTTACTTGTAACAGATAAGCAAAGTTTAACAAGCAGCCCTTTCATATAATAGAACTTAATAGGGCACCCCACATTCGTAGAACATGGGTGCCATAATACACAACTGTTGTAGAAATATGCAGTGATAGAAACGAAATGAAAAATTAAACAAAAACCAGATGCTTTTAAAAATTCAGCGATTTGAAAGTTTTGCCAACATGCAGAAAGTCAATCAGCTTTTCCCAGTTTTTCCAGTTTTGGTCATATGGTCTTACCTGAAGTAACTCGTGAAAAATGGCTAGTTGAACAAAAATCGTTCATTGTAAGAGATGAAGAATAAATGATGTTTGATATTTGGTAATTTTTAGGCTCAGAAATGTCGAGCATCATGGCAGGAGGAGATTGCCAACAGGGAAGACCTGAAGAAGACAATTAAGAGCCTTCAGTCATCAGGTTCATCGGGTGTGTGGTCTGCTACCTCAAAGTGCAGTTCGCCACCCATTCTGGAACTCACATCATTACATCTGACTGATGTTGGAGCAGATGGACCACCAGAATCTGGCGTGGATAGTGAACGGTTGACAAACGACCCCCTTGTGTGTCCGCGATGTGAACGGGAGTTTCCGTATACGGACAGATCCCGATGGGAGTTGCACTGCAAGCGTTGCACGGATGAGTAACGTTCCTAAAGTCTGAAAGTCAACAGAGGTGATCACAGTCCAGCATTGTCGAAGCCACCTAACGCGTGATCGTTCACACTTGATTTTCACAACTACACATCGAAAAGAATTATACTCAGTAAAACATTTGCAAACCTTTTCATTGGAGGTATTGTACACAATTTGTAACTTAAATTTTGGAACTTTTAAAAATATTTAGTGTTCAGAAAATCGGCCACACTGAAAAGATAAAAAATACTTGGGTAAGACTCAACGTGATGCTGATTTTGTTACACAGGAATTGCATGTAATCGTGTTGGTGTGCAAGTTTGTAGTAATTTCTGAAATGATCATAATTTGTCATTACACACTCTTTCATTCTTAATAGCTTTCGGATTTGGCCACGTGTGTGGGTGGCTTATCCTTTTAGTGGCATGATACAAGATCACGCATCTAGACATGATGCAGTGATACTGTGATACAGAGTCAGTCAGTAGCTCAGTACAAGTCCAATGATCTTTGCTGATTCTGCAAGGAATACAGAGGAGGAAGTGTTTGGGCCTGCCGTGGTAGGTACAACGTGCGATGCAGGAGCCCAGTGTGCTCTGTTCACAGACACTGAAGGAATGGTCAGCATAGCTACTGCTGCAATAAGACCAATGACAATGGACTTTGAATTAACACATGCATATATACTGTTAGTTTGTAAATACTCGTTAACTATGTAAAAAGTTGGTTTTAGGACTGTGATGTTGATGAAGGAGCATGCATAAAAGTTTTGATGTTGCAAGCATATTAAGTGAAATGCAGTGGAACTGTCCTAGGAAGCAGCTTGCGACATGACGTAATGCCACTTGTATGCAGAGTGGAGTCAACATGTCAAGCTTGTATGTCATTGGATTTATTGATTTTTGGGATTTGCTGCAGCAGTTGCAGTATAATGATTTTTGATAGAAGCTGTAAGAAATGCAGAATGAGATACTGACAGCTTAAACATCATTGATGCACTGCAGTCACTACAGCACGTTCTGCTGCAAGGCAAAAGGATGACAGATAATTCCATGAACTGTTACATGGAATGGTGCATTGCATTTGTGCATTTCTTCACGTCTAACCTTTTGACCCTTTTTTGCATCTGCTTGTTTCTTTCACAGTTTATAAAGTCATTTGGTGCTTATGATAGTGTTATGGAATGTTTAGGAAAGATTGTGGTTTTTGTCAATTTATTGGCCTTTTTTATGATCTGTACAATGTGCATTGTAACTGTTATCTGTCTCATTGCTATACACAAAGCTTCATCCTTCCATATTATTGTTTCATTTCTTGCAAAACGGCTGAATTGCTTATCTTACAATCTTAGTCTGTCGGTGATAGCACTTAAATCAACTAGGTTTAGTTGTGTAGAAAGGCTGGCAGGATTCAGCTGGTCAAAGTAGAATTGTATATGAATAGAATATGTAGAATTCAGAATGTTTTCATTTTTTTCCGAAAATGGTCAAACTTCAACAAGTTGAAGACTACTGACCAGTGTGATTATTATAGAATCACTGTTTGTGAATCGATACATAATATCATCAGTAAAGAGTGTTGCTTTTATTATTATCTGTCCCATTGCTATAGCATAGCATAGGACAGGTTATAAAATCACTTGTGTCTGTCTGTCACTCTGTCTGTAAACACTCCTACGGCCGCAGTTTTCATTTTATTTTTATGAAATTATCCACAGCGATTCGGGGCCTGAAAAGTAAGATCGAGTTTGTTTGGAATAAAAATCTGATAACTCCTTCCCCTATTTTACCCCAATTTTTTAACTCGGTCCCCATAAAAGATAATTGCGTGCTGTGTTTACCTACCCCCTATTTTTGGTGTCAGGCAATCTTACAGTGTTATTTAAATTTACCCCCTATCGACTCCTGTTGCCATAGCAACCATTTAAAGTTGCAGGACTTTGCATTATAGCCAGTGGAGATTTCAAAGCGGTATAACTCGATCCCCGTAAAAGATAATTGCGCACTGTTTGCACCTACCCCCTATTTTCGAGCCCGGGCTATCTGACAGTTTTCTTTAAATTTTTCCCCTGCCGACCTCGGTTGGCATGGCAATGAATTTTGGGACAAATGTGACTATAACTTGGCCCCCGTGAAAGACAATTGCTAGCTGTTCTCATCTACCCCCTATTTTCGGGCCCGCGCTATCCGATGGTGTCATTTGAATTTTTTCCCTGCCAACCCGTTGCCGTGGCAACGAATTTTGGGACAAAATTGACTACAACTCGGCCCCCGTGAAAGATAATTGCTCCCTGTTTGCACCTACCCCTATTTTTGGGCCCGGACTATGCAATGGTGTCATGTAAATTTCTCCCCTGAAGACCCCTGTTGTCATGGCAACCAACCGTTTTTATTCGAAGACAAAATTGGCTGCAGGCTCACAAGAGCGTCAAACGCTGAAACGCAGCTGCTAGGCTATATAGCATGGCAATGGGACAGATCGTTTCACAGAACGTATTTCTAGTTTGGTAGTAAAATGTGTTATTTGTTCAATCAAGGTAGCTGAGGTGCTGGTAAAGGCCGTTGTCGCATATGTACATATGTCGTGGACTTTTGAACATATCTATAATCCAGGGGATTGCATGCTGTGTAGGTCCTATGTTATCTTTATTTTCAGCAATATTTGTTGTTCTGCTCTTGACCAGCACTGAATATGACTGTGATACATATCGGCAGCAAGTAGATAGTTTATAGATAGCATGCATGTATGCTGATTGATTGCCTGCTAACGACCAAAATATAGCCTAGAACAACTCATTTAAAATTTTGCTTCACTGAAGGCATGCTGGTATGGAACATATTTGCCAAACATTTTACAACATTACCAGCAGTTTTCGGTTATTTTATATTTTATTTCAAGTGTCTGCTGTAATTGCAGTGCTCTGAATATGTATTCACTTTGCATCTGCTTCAGTAATGGATCACGTGCATTGTCTTTTGAAGTTCCACAGATTTGCAGTACAGTAGTAACTAATGGTCGTCTTTATTTGCACTCAACCGCCTACACATTGATCAGTTCAACTCTGTTGCTCTCTGCGCACCTTTATGTGTGAAGCAGCTGTAGGACACTCGTTTATGGAAGAACATATTCAGAGGCATAACAAGATTATTCTTAGTTGAAGACACTGGAATTTTTTCACAGTATACAGGGTGGTCCAAAAAAAACGGATACCCAGTTTTATTTTTGGAATAACTTCAGTAATTTAGCACTGATTTTAACCATTCTTTCACTGTTACAAGCAGAAATTTATGGCGCGTAAACGTGAAGTTCTTCCACCCACCACGCCTCTATTGTGTGACCACATTACCTAGCAAAACAAACACTGTCAAAGCTACAGTGGTCTCAGAGAACAGGCAACACATCAAGATATCAATTTCGTAGCATAAAATAGTTAAGCTTACTTACTTATTTGCAGTAGTGCCTTGTGACGTCATTGTTACGTCATATTGTGTTTATTTACTTTGTTTACCAGTAATAATTCTTAGAATAAATTGTTTGATATAGGCAGAATAACAAAGGATGATCGCTGTTTAATTATGGGCTTACGAAATGAGAACTGTTTTGCTAGGTAATGTGGTCACACAATAAAGGTGCGGTGGGTGGAAAAACTTCACGTTTACGTGCCATAAATTTCTGCTTGTAACAGTGAAAGAATGGTTAAAATCGGTGCTAAATTACCGAAGTTATCCAAAAATAAAACTGGGTATCCGTTTTTTTGGACCACCCTGTACATGGCTTACATGCATGCACAATGCACACACATTTGCTCTTACCTGCGTTTCTGTGGGCTTGCTGTTACGGTTCCAGCTAGCAGTGTAGAGAATTGCAAGTAATGGAGAAGTCACTTTCAATCTCCATCTTTGTTGTCACGCCATTGAGAATTTTTTTCTGTTGCTTATGCTATGATGCCAGCGTTTAGCGTCTTAATATGCTGTTGTTTGGGTGATGGGAAATTTGGAAAAGCATCTGGCTTCTGGAATGCACTGCCATAACAATTCTCAATAAGTTTATTTTAGAGACCGGCCCAACCTGGATAATGGACGGATCAAAGAAATCATGCTCGGAGTATGCTAAAATTGTTTCAAATTTTCCATGCAGTTTTTTGCCATTTAAAGTGGATATATTATAATATTATTACCGACATTTGTCAGATATTCTATTCTGTATATTGCATTCTGATGCCCCAGCGTGTAATAGGCCAACCATAACAGTTGTGTTCTACATGTGGAGTTATTTGTGTGAAATATCTAATTAATCATGCATTGTTATTATTTTATTTCAGGCATCATTAGCCATATTTACAGCCTACTGAACTGAAATTAGCTCAGCTTACTATAGAAGAAGATAAATGGACAAACGTTTATCATCTGGGGACAACAATTATACAGCTTTGTAATCGAAACTTAGGCCATTTACATAGTACTCAGTACTCTGTGTACTGATTACTGACCAGCCTGGGGCCATTGATACGTTGTAAAAGCGTCTTTTTCGAAAAGAAGTGCATTTAGTATAGCAAAAAAAACGTAGGCCTAATTTGTTGAAATGCTCTAATGCAGGAAGTATGTTAATACCACCAGATTTATCATGTATTTTATCTGCATTTCATTTCTGCTCCTGGATATTTCTTGCACAGTGCGCTCAACCCGGTGGCGTCATTTCACTAAATCCTTGGGGGGTCCACTCTCTCCCCTCTTCCTTTCTCCTCCTCCCGTCCTTTCCTCCTCTTTCCCTTTTCCCTTCTCCCCTCCCCTTTCCCCTTCCCTCCTTTCCCCTTTCC
>Ga0209671_1004590_pt1 | contig 13739 bp, 6 predicted proteins | sample WorMetHERISLAND2_2_FD_187401 | JGI IMG/M metagenome (GOLD analysis project Ga0209671, IMG submission 187401) | Marine gutless worms symbiont microbial communities from Max Planck institute for Marine Microbiology, Germany - Olavius geniculatus... | ecosystem: Host-associated > Annelida >... | reverse complement strand
TTGACTATCGTGTTTATAGCTAAGAGACATAGGCCTAGGTCCCCTATATTAAGCAGATTGCTGTTCTGTTTCAGGGTGTGATTGGAAAGACGCTGGCAAGGATCGGTCCTTACGAAAGTCTTGATAACACCCAGCAAGTTATGGCTCTGATCAACATAGTGCGGTCGTCCGCCTGATCTTTGACTTTTTAAGCTGTAAGTCAAAGCACCGGCCAAAACTCAACAAAAAACCCAGCTGTCGCTAAGATGGCCGATCGCACTATTTGACGATTAGTGAGGCGTTATAAATCGCTGTTTGGTTTGGAAGGGAAGGGTCGACAATAGAAAGATTAGAGTAGATGTCTATAGCATGTTAATAGTAACGATTCCGCTGGTAGGCTACATATTGGCCGTAATGCGCCATGCAAATGTTAGTGTTGGATCCATAAGGACCTCTATTTTGGCAGAATGTGAGTCAAATGGCACTCAATTGACTGATTGATTTGATTTGATGATCGCGAGTAGTTTCTATCATATTAAGTTAATATTTATTCAGTATAACAACCTATACACACAATTACTGAACTGTGCGAGTTGCGTGTAATTTGAAGTGGGCTAGGCTAATTATGCGACTATCTCGCTAAATGATTTCTCCGCCGGTCTGTCACTATGCAGTATCGCGACAACGCTGTCTAATCAGAGATCGTGCGGTGTCATCCCAAATGACCACCTCTTACGAGCACATGCGAGGTCAAAGTTCACGCTGCAGTGACCGGAAGCGCAGTGACCATTCGCATTCCGTGAAACGTTCGCCACCGGCGCAGCGTTTAATGTACCGTTAAGTTGTGTATAGCCGAAAAGTCTGTGAAGTAAATTAATGAATTCATCCAAGTGTGATAAGTGAGCCTGGTCTGCATACAACTGCAGTGAAACAAGCAATTTGCGCTAATGCTCACGAGACGCGCGAAAGCCTATAGCCGTTCCTGTTCGCAAACTGTCGCAGTCATCGATGTTTATACGACTGAAAAGCTCGTCACTAGTGCTTGTTGTGATAGGCAGCATTATATGCCCATGCCTAGGCTTATCTGCAACCGTTTTCTCGAAAGACTGGCCAACAACGGTAAAATAACGACTTTTACGGGGGTACCGCTCTTTGATGCCTTTGTGCGCAGCTTTCTTTGAACCTATAAAATTGAGGCTTGGGCCGTCGAAATCTATGTCCAATGCTAAAAAGTTCACACGCAGCTTTTCCATGTCTATTTCATTTGATTTTGGCGCAATTCGCTTTTGAAATGTGTCTCACAGCCCGAAATCGCCAAAAAATCTATCAAAACCCTCTATTTTAGCGTTCAAGGTCATCCAAAGTCATTGAGTTCGGTGGCAATCGAGAGCCAGTGTACGACTTCCTATTAGTGATTAATATTAACCTATAGGCCCTATCTCGCACTGTTATTGAGGTACAGCGACTTATTGGCTAAAATCGCAATTTATGCAAAAGCTTTACGGTTCCTGAAACTAGAGTCTTTCGGGCAGCCGAAGGTGAAGATTTGGTGATCCTAGCTTGCACCGTTTTTGACTGATCCATCCGTATGACGGAAGGTCGGACGGACGGACGGACGGACAGAATTGCGATGGTTAAGATGCGCTGAAAGCAGTAGCTGCTTTCGCGCGTAAAAAGCGTAGTCGGCAACTGGTTTACTATTAAGTCACATTAGAACCTATAGGCCTAGTTCACGGTCGGACTCGTGTCACTGTGTCAGCTGTGATATGACGTGTCCAGTATTGATAACTACCGACCGTCGGCGATTGTCAGTTAAGGGTGTCAAAATTTAAACCACTGTTTAGAGAGTTCGTTTGACATTCACTTAAAATACTCATCTTAGACAGTGAGGTCTTGACTGCAAAAAATGATTTTGCGCTAAATAATTTAATGAACGTTGAATATCGGTAATATTCAAAGCAGTTATGACAAAACTTTGCGACACTTTTTAGGCCTATATGTAGGCTTATAATTACGTATCATAGTCATTAGGCCTATGCGTTAAATTATGATTATACTATACGATTTCATCACATTATTTTTAGCCCATTGTACTTAAGTAACGGTCGAGCTATTGGTATGAGTTGTCGTCCGTCTGTCCGTCTGTCTTTTGCGGATGTATTGTAGCTAAAAGGGGCGAGATAAGATTTAGGTTGCTATTGATCACTAATAGGAAGTTGCATATTGGCTTTCAAGTGACATGTAAATCATCGACCTTTGATGACCTTGAAGATCGGTACGCGTTATTGTGGCTAAATGGTGTCGTTTATGACCAAGAATGTTATTGATCACTAATAGGTATTAGCATACGCGTTTTCACATGAAATGAAAATCATCGACCTTGAAGGCCAGTGACAACCAGTATGGTCGACTATCTTAGCGACAGCTGGGTTTTTTGTTTCCAGCTGTTGTGCTTTACTTGGCATGATTCGAAAGACACAATTCTTCAGCATATTGCTTGTCGCGCTATGTGTACTCGCATCGTCGTACGGCGTTAGTAATGTACGAGCGGCAGTTGAGCTGAGCGAAAGGTCAATAATGTCGCTCTAGACCAATACAGTCATGAACGCCTGATTTGCCTGCCGCCACTGCACGGTAACTGACCGTGTTGTAGGCTCCTGAATCAATCGAGACGAGTGACTACTATACGCCGATGACGAAAGCTGTCGATCAGTTGTCGACTCGACAGAATGACCGCTGACTGACACGTTCTGATGACCTCATGTCCGGCCTGTGACAGCGACAGCTGCATTCCGCGGACACGCCGATCAAATACAAAGCACCCTGAGACTTCACGGCAAGCCACCGGCCTCTTTAACCCGCTTCATCCTGTCCGGTTTATCCGTTTTGTGAATTTTCTTTTTCTTTGGAGCTAGAACCTACGTGAAATTCAGATGTATTTTGTACATATTTTATTGCGTGAGGTTTTTGCGCATTATTGTTTTAAAAGCAGCTGCTGGCTGCTGGCACTTATACTCGTAAGTCACGCAGTCTTCTTGTTGTTCAGCTGAATAACATTCGCATTATGTATTTGTAGCTAAATTAAAAATTACAGAATATTTACTCAGCAGCCAGATAAATAGTCACCGCGAATTAGTGTAAGCTTACGTAGATCTATAGGCCTATACTGATTCCTTTATGTAGTGTTTCATTCGTATTATCAAGTGTCCAATAAAAGTAAACTTAAGTTTTTGTTATAACGTCAACAGATATTTTGACCGATTTAAAAAAAACATTTTTCACTGTCAAAATCGACATAATGTGCGTGCAGCAAAGTGATTATACCGGTAGATTGCACCGTCTCTCAAATGCGTCGTTGCTCGCTACGTATTGAAATATTAACGCCAGATTTCTAAGTGTACGACGTCGAATGAGATTTATAGTGAACACTTTATCTAAAATTTACAGCGCAGTGTGGAAATAAAATTATGTCAAAAATCAGTCACTTAGTGCTTGTTTTTTCACTTGTTGCTTTCCGTCGGGTACGCCAAAAACGCTCGTGAAATTACGATGAAAGTATTAAGTTACGAAATTCGATGGCTTTCTGTTTACTCTAGTTGGCTTAGAATGAAAAAGAAAATGTCGTAGCTAGTTTAAATTTAATGCTATTTTTACTATAACAACAGTGACCGTGGCACGCACACTTCGAACAGTTGTCTGATGTCGCCAGTTCCATCAATCAAGTCGTGTCAATTTGCCGGCGTCTTTAGTGCGCAAGGCCTCTTCGAACTTTTCAGATTTGTCAGCGCACGTTGACACTCGACTTTTGATTGTGCTGTAAAAATAATGTTACTCGCTTGCTTACTTATTTACTTACTCATTTACGACATCTGTTATGGTCGCACGCTTAACATTTGCATAGCTGACGCGGCAGACTAAACCTCTGCAGTCATCAGTCAAGATCTTGCTGATGGCGTAGGCGGAGTCTGCAGACAGAAAGAACTTTTTCTTTGTCATACGGCTGATTACTGATTGACCAGCCTTCAGTTCTATGGTAGGCTGCCGTCATGGGCGTCCGACGCATATTTAGATAAACGCTGATTAACGATGTTGTGACTGCTTCTGTCAGTGACGGCCGTTCTCTGCCTATAGGCCCTGTAGTAGGCCTATAGCAGTGAGAAAACAAATGTGTTACACTGCGTTATTATTGCTGGGAAATATATTAATGTACGTCTGTGAACTTCTTAGATGTTATAAAGACACGGTATAATAAACTATTAAAACACGAAAGTAGAATTGGGGGTTTTAACAAGTCTGCACCAAAGGCTTATAATTAGTTAATGCTATTTTTGTTATTATTTTGCATATTATTTTACATAGAAGAATTAAAAACTGGCGGACATGTGCCCGCAGAAAACTTTCATTCGGCAAAGCCTTTTTCCTTTCTTTCATTTACCTTCCACCGACTTTTTACTGCATAATTTTTCTATCCTTTCTTTTGCTGCAGCTATGGATGGTTATTTGTGTTTGTATAGCTACGGTATAGCTTAAAACCCATTGTTAGGATAAAGCATAGTGTTGTTATGTACCGACTTTGCCTTTTCTGAAGGAATGCGTATGTCTCTCTGCCTATGCTAGTGGGTGCTCCTGGAAGGCTTGGATAAGCGTGAACAATAAAAAAAACAATGACGCAATCTGCAAGGACAGCCCGGGGGCGAACTTGATGGAACTTGTTCGTCAATTAATGGTTCACTGCAAAATTACGGTACATAATAGGGGTCCAGTAATGGTTTACTGTGGTCGGATGCATGGTTGTACAGTACGCTGATGCAGCATTAAGATGGAACAGAATACTTAATAAAAGTCGAGTGCGTAGGAGTGGTTAGTGGAAAGCAGCGAATGAATAAAGAACGCCGAAGCAGGCAATGAGGCGTGACGACTAGTGGACAGTCGGGGCGGGCAATGTCAATTGCAGGCTGGTCAGAACTCTTGACCAGTACGTGACTACTGACCACTGACGTCTATACCGCTTCGCAACACCGCGCAGCAGCAGCAGTTGCAGCAACAGCAGGAGTAGGAACGAGCACAGTAGGCTGGCTGCATTATTTTACTAACTTATGCTGATTGAATAACTGTGAAAGTTTGCGAGTGAATTTATAGTTAATAAACGTACTTAATTTGGAGCATCTTACTATAATGGCGCGGAAAGTCTGTTTGTTTGTCTGTCTGTTTGTCTGTCATACCCCTCTGGCGCCTTGTGTGTTGCAGGGTCGCTGACTGCGACTGCGCCGTTTGAGTCCCCATGCACCTTTCCCCACTTCTCCCGCGGGCAGCCTGAGAGGAGGGTTGAATTGATGAATATCGGAGCGGACCCGCGGCGGAAACTTTGCGGCATCATACCAATAGGTAAGAACGAACGTAAAAGTTTTTGTCGTTTACTGTTTCAGACACGATGCTATGCGGCGTGACGCTGTCTCAGCTGAAGCTAGGAAAGAACAGGAACAAGACTTCCGGTGCGTGTCACGGCGATGGATCAAATTTAGCGGTTCGTGACGTCGGATGTGACGTCACTCGGTGTCCGGCAGCTATTTGCAGCGGAAGGGATACTGCGAAAGAGTCGAAAGTACGCCGCGCAACGGTTGCTAAGGACGCGTTCACCACAGTGACGTCATCACTGTTTGACGCGCAACTTCTGGCCAATCGCGGTTAGCTTGCAAAACATTACATTTATTTTTATGCGATTAAAATGGTTTTCATTGAGTTTTCTTGGTGGTAATGTTTTCTATTTTATCTGCAGGTCAATAGCTTTCTATTTGTTGTGTATAACTTGTTGTATCGTGTTTCACTTTCGCCAAGGAGGTTATGTAATGTGATACTCGGCGTTTTCTAATTAGTCTGCCAGTTAGCAATAGCAGAATTACTCAAAAAAGTGCAGGCAAATTTTGTTGAAAAGTTTTAAAGACTGTTAGACTTGGCTCAATTTAGCGGTGATTAGATTTTGTTGATGATTCGGATCAGTGTCTGGATTTAGGTTATGATTGAAGGATTATTTACCGTTGTCAGAGAGGTTAAATTTCCGCCGAATACAGTGTTGCCACCTGGCAAACACAACGGGCGGAAAAATGACGCAGCGTTGGCGGAGTCTTGCACTTTTCGAGTGCCATTCTATTTGTCCATTGTGCTGCTCGTAATAATTAGGCTACGTAACGGTAAGCGGAGTAAAGTATTAATTTATGAGATTGAAAGATGACGATTTTTTGGTTTATTTAATTTGATAGCATTTAAAAAAATTACTTTCTTTCAGTAAACGAATAACAGTTCTCGTTGCTGTAGATAAGAGACGACGCAGACGTCACGTGACAAGGTACGTCACGGCTATGAATCAGCGGCAGCAACATCGGCGACGTCGACGACACAGTAAAACCAGAGATTCTTCGCCATCAGAGGCAGTTAAAGAAAACAAACGGCTGTCGCCAGAAACTGAGACCAGATCGCAGACGGATAAACACCCAGAACTGCCGTTCGTTGGCGGCGACAAGGCATTGCGTTGCCAAGTAACGCATTCACGCTGCAGCCAAACCGAAAGCGAAAGTGGAAATTCTGCTGATATACAGAGTCATACTGTTGCAATAGCCATTGGATCCGGTGAGCTGCTGGATGGCGACAAAATCGGCGATCAGTTAGGCCTATTCGGCTGCAGATACAAGCAAATTTGCCGCTATGCGATAAAGGTAAAATTGCGCTTTTTCCTTGCGATGTAGCGCTAATTATTTCAGTTAACAGTTGGCTCTGACGATTAACGTACGGTATGAAACTTTGTAAAAAAATATATAGCAGCCGCTAATAATCAAGCCGTATATACAGGGTGCGGCAGAAAAAAAGTGGACCCCTGAAGTTTTTCGCCGTTTTCTCAGAAAACGTTTGAGATTTTAATATGAAATTTTACAGCTTTATTTACTGAAACCTTCTACATCTAACTGCCAAGCAAAATATGATTCTGTTGAAAAACGATGAAGTTATAGACTTTTAACGTGACTGCCTACCGATTTTTCAGCATTCAAAAATGTTTATGCTAAAAATGCTATTTAATATTCAAAAACTGGTTACACGTTACTACCAATGACGTCACAGTGACGTTTTGATAAACAGCAATTTATATTGTTTATAAATTATCACTAAATTATCGTTCCTTTAAAGCAATCGCCGGCTGCCCACCGGATTCATCTTCCAGCACGACAACGCGTCAGCACACACAGCGCGCAACACCGCGCAGCGCACAGAACTGGCTGCGGGCCAGCTGTCAAGATATCATCACAAAAGACCAATGGCCTCCAAATTCCTTGAATACAAACAACGAATAAACTATCACGTATGGGGTGCAATGTTGGAGGCTTACTGCACGCTTAAAATAAAGCTGAAAACAAGCGTTGACCTCAAAGAAGCCCTTCAGGTTATCTGAGGCAACCTGTCACAGGGACCGATCGAAAAGGCTGTAAAAGATTTCTCAAATAAAAAGACTGGAGGCTGGTGTTGTAGCTTGCAGCTGGTGATGAACACTTCGTACATTCGCAGTGACAATGGAATTCTGGCATTTGATCATTATTTAACTGTGTTGTTTTAAAGATGTTATTAAATTGGTGTTATAGCCGGACCATTTTTGAATGCTAAAAAATCGGTAGGCGGTCATGTTAAAAAGTCTGTAACTTTGTTTTTTTCAACAAAATCAAATTTTACTACGCAGTTAGATGTAGAAGGTTTTAATAAATAAATTTGTAATATTTCAAATTAAAATTCCAAACGGTTGCTGAGAAAACAACGTAAAACTTTAGGGGTCCACTTTTTTGCTGCACCCTGTACAGTCTGAAGTCAAGGTATCTCCCTATAACCCGAGTGTTCCATTTTCGCTCAAGTAAAAAATCAAATATGAAACAGAATTTATAGGCCTATGTTTTGGAAATGTTTCTTGTACAAAAATCGAACTTATTTTAAATAATACACAGTGTACTCGCCTTCACACTTGTAGCAAAAGCATTTCTTGATTTATTATTGTTTTTTTCGCAACACTGGAAATAAAAACGTGATGGGACGCTAAGCGGAATGCCAGAGCTTGTAATTAGTACCATATGCAGAAATTCAGACTGCATGCATAATCGTTTTCAGGGCCACTTAAGTTACATTTTCTGGTCATTTTTTGCTTTTTAATGCCTTTCTGCTTTGTTTTTAATGTGTATAGACCTATTTAAGCCTTCTCTTGACAGTTTTCTCTTTATTACTCGTCGTACGATATATTTTCGTTTCGTTTCTACTTACATTTGATGTGCGTTTTTGTCACGTTATTAAGCTGTAGTGCTATTATAGGTCTACTGTTTCTGTTAAGCTTATTTTGACACTTGTTTGTTTACGATTTGTAACTTTCTATAGTATGATCAATTGGCCGTCACTGGTCGCGTTGACGTGTGTGTCAGACGGCGGCGCTGTGCGAGTTGATGCAATCAGAAAGTGCGTTTATTGCTGCAATGAACATCGGTCTTGAACGATTCTCACTTCCCGCGAAACACGCCTCACTTCTGTCGCCCGACCAGCATCGATGTCTGTTCCAGAACGTACACAAGGCAAGTACCACTGACTGACCGTATCAGCATCTGGAATATACTCATCAGCTTGAAACAGTCACAATATAGGCCTACTATAAAGAATTCATTCTTTATTTGTTGAGTTATTGGAGTTTCGGCATTCGTTGTTGCCTTTTCCGAAACTATGACTTCCGTTCGCTGACAGATGTCGCCACGACGAACAAAGAAACAGTCATAGATATAAGAAAGTTGGTACGATCTTTTCGATTGCCTCGTTACATTTCATCGAACTGTTTTTTTTCCGATGTTCTCTGTCTGTTTGTCCGTCTTTCTGTTTGTCCTGAACGGATCCTAATCGGAAAACGAAGGGACGAGGAAAACCCAAACAGGTACGAATGTTCCCCCACGGCCAGAGTAACTGGTAAGCCAATATTCAGTTTATAAGGTCAAAAGTCAAGCTCACCGGACGTCGAAAAACTCAAAAAGATGACACGGTTTGGCCTGATTTAACTGCAACACCTACGAGATCCAACAACCTTAAAGGGGGCCAGTGACTTCTGTCCCCAAATCTGGAGTCGAAATCAGGTGCATGTTTTCCCCTAACTTTTAGGCTTAAGTTTCCCCTTCCCACTTTTGCGCTCAAGCCCTCCCCTTTTTTGGACTTTTTGTTGTGAGTGTAGATTGCCCAGTAAAAGCGGAAGAAGCTTTGTTACGGGCGATGGCCAAGTGAAAAATAGGGGAGAAAGTTTTTATCTACACTCTTACCAAAACTTTCCCCTCAATTTTTTACTCGGCGCAAGCTGTGCCCACCAGATATGGGGATAAAAGCCACTGAAGTGGGCTTTCAACTACAATTAAGAATAAGTAAGTGTGCACAGTATAGCCGGATAAAAATCACGATCAGGTGTGTATGCATAGGTATAGACGGATGGCCGCATTATTTGTCGGCATTGGGCTGATTTCAGATTTCTAACTATTGTACTATATAGATTTGTTTAAGCGCAAATACATTCGTAGAGTGATGGTGATCATAACAATTAACAAACGTCGTGTGATGGACGACAGTTGGTTGCAATGTCGAAGCGTCACCGGATGTTGTTGAGTGAACTCGGCGCAGTGCGTATGTCCAATGATGACGTCACTCATTTACACCGCGCTTACGTCAACCATCTTGAACACACGCGTCAAGCCTACAGGGACTACTGCAACGGAATACAAAACGCCATTTCTACATGCCATCGCTTACACAGTTGTGCACCGGCGTTTGCCTTGCACGTTCAGGTTCTGAAATTATGAAGTTTGTTAACACTTTTGCAATTTATTACACTTTCTCTTAGCTTATCGCCTTGTGATTATGATACGCCTATAACGACAATATTATTGATGAAAGATGTACCGTTATTTTTATTTTCCACTTGATTAATGTGTGAATTACAAAAATCGTCTGCATGTATACTCTTTAAGATAACTCTTGTCATTGTTATATAGCAACATAGGGATGTCAGACACCCACAACATTTTTACCTAAAATTAAGGCCTATCAATAAGCCTACCTAAATTTTTGTGTTATTGGCATGCATAAAACAAAGAACCTTGCCGTGTTTTTTTCGGATTTTTAGTCTGCTCGGAAGCGATAGCTTTCGGATCGGGCTTATGTTTTACTGCAGATGTTTATTTTTTCAACGCGAGATCTATGAGATGCGTCGGCCGATCGGCGCGAAATTTTGCACCGTGGTCAGTACTAGGCCGAGTTTTATAATGCCGGTCCAAAATTTCGGGGGCCCACCCCCCAAAAAATTTAAAGGCCAAAACATGCAAAATTTGGCCCGATTTCGGACGACTTCGGACTAATATCTCCGGAACGGATAAAGATATTCAAATATTTTATCTACCGCGATTCCTCCCGCGTTAGGCGAAACAAGTCCGGTGAACTTTGATTAAGTAACCTTGGAGATCTCGATGTGAAATCGCACCCACCTAAAGCGCATTTTTCGGAAGACCATATTTCGGCCCCTAAGGGGTGCTGCCCCTAAATTTTTACATGCTCTAGAGAATGACCAAGTCTTGCTATCGCATCTCCCCCGGAGGACGGACTTCCTTACAATTTTTTTAAGGGGGCGTCCAAAATTGGCTAAATGCACCTCTGTAACTTTGGCGGCAGTAGGAGTAGCCTCACGACACTCTGTGTCGTGACATGCCGCTATGTGTGGGTGATAACGCGTGTACAACTTTTTTGGGGGGGCACCGCCCACTTAAAATTTAGAAGGCCAAAAATGTCCAAAATTCGGCGCGATTTAGGACACCTTTCGACTTTGACCGCGAATATATCTGGAAGGCATAAAGATATCGACAAGAGGTCAACGGCGTTATCAAGGGCAATTCATCCCGCGTTGAACACAAAAAAATTGTTAACGTTGGTCTACTAACAAAAAAGTTATAGGTGTGCATGTTGACCCACTCTGTGTCGACATTGCGCGTATGCAAATGCATTTGAGTTTGGGCACGTGACTTTTCTATGCGAGGAATTTCTCTCTCCCCTAAATTTTTTCCAATCGGACTTAGGGCGCCGGGCGGTTTCACGTTAAGCTTTGCCCCTAATTTCTAGTTGAATCTGAGATAGCGGTATAAAAAATAGTTTCTGTTTGGATCGAGTCGAAAAAAGTAAGTGCAAAGTTTTTGGTTTTATAAAACATTTCAAAACCTGAAAATTGTTTTAATTTTGAAGTGTTGTGGCGTTGATAGCGGAACGAAGCTGAAGACAGCCGCCTGACGCTCGCTGGGTTTCTGAAACTACCTGTCATACACCATCAGCGGATGTCACACCTCCGACTACGCACCTTGTGATGACGTCACCACGCTTGCGCTCACGTCATCGATGTCGCCGTACTGCCTGTCGCTATCGTATAGCATGCTGTCTCCCGGTCATAGCTTGGCCAGAAAAAAAATCTGATGGATTACATAATGGCTTTGGGGAAACGGGTCGAGGGCTACAGGGAGCAAAATGTTTTACTTCGCATAACACAGTCCATTTTCTGCAACTGTTCAACATTATAAAAATGTTCTGCGATATTTTACCGTTTCCTATCGCAAAATGCAAGAGTAAAGACATCACTTAGGTTTAAGTCAGTCTGTATTTGCCCAGATAATCATTAAAAACAATACTGCGTATAGGCCTGTTTGTAAGTTGATATAGATTACAACACAGTCTGCCTAGAATGCCTATACAGTTTAAAGTACACTGTGTTTCAAAAACATCCCCAACATTTTCGACCGTAACTTGAAAACCAATAGTCAGATTATAATAAGTTTTAACATGAATATTCCTGACACCACTTGCCATCAAATGACCATTTAGTTGCCCACCTTACCCAACGTTTGTTTTTGCACTACTTGGGGAAAACGCAACGAGCGAAATATCAATGCAATGTGATTGCTTAAGCCTAATTAACATAACACGTAAAAACACATTTTGTTCACATTTCTGACACTTTGGCTGACATTTCATTCACATGTCCATTTTTAACTGCCTGCAGTAAAATTGCTCAAAGTGTTGGCCTACTATGCGAACACAGATGCTTTCTCCATTCATTGACAGCAGTATTGATAATATTCTGCTCCAGACCAATGTAGGCTGTACCAGTCGCTTCTTGACTTCACAAACATTTCTAAACTTTGTCTGGTAGACACACTGCTGCATGACAGTCAAACCTTGTAATAGACTGGCTGCTGGGGCCCACAGATTAGGATAAATGGAATTTATCGACGTTTTGTTCATTCATTTTAACACGTATTATGCTTGGTCTGATTTCCTCAGCTAGTGCAAAAGCAGACTTTGGGTGAAGTGGAAACTAAAACACTTATTTAATAGCCAGTAATGTGAGAAATATTTCCGCCAAAAATTATTGAATTCTGCTGACCTTTCTTCAAGTTACGATCGATAATGTCGGGGATGTTTTTTCAGGTTTTCTGTTTATTTCAACACATATTTCGCTTGATCTAATTTCCTTAGGTAGTGCAGAAACAAACGTTGAGTGAAATGGGCCACTGTATAGTCATTTGATAGCAAGTTGTGTCAGAAATATTCATGTCAAAAATTATTAAAATTTGATAATTGGTTTTAAAGTTACAGTCAAAAATGTCGGGGATGTTTTTGAGACACAGTGTACATGTAGTTAGCCTACTACAAAGCTGTCTACGGCCACGTGGTATAGCAGTGATTTATCACTAAATTCACAATAGGAAGCTAACGTTGCCGCATCAACGGTCGCTGGCATACAGATGTCCATTAACTTTGCGTGTGGCCCTATCATCCACATTGCTGATGACGCCCACCCCACGCAGTGAACTAACGTGACAACCTAGTCGAGCGCTTTAGCCGTTGAAAACATTGCGCTTGTACTTTAAAACGTTTATAAATATCTTTTTAGGCTACGCCTGATATATAATGTATGTCGTTTTCGTGTAGCAAACCAAATAAGACAATATTCATTGCTGTTATGCGTGGTCTTAATGGGCCTTCGACGTTGACGGGTTCGGTCTCTGCAGTGCAACTTAATGCCCAGTGGTTGGTTCGGCGTTCTCTTCGTTATAATATCACAAGGACTTGAAGGACAATGCTACGATGTAGCCTACGTCAACAGAAGATGAAGCCAGTAAAATTTAACTCCGTTCTAGCCGAGTCATGGAAATGGAACACTAATAAAAACAATAAACTTAAGCTACCGAAAAGCCTAAAATTGCTTTAAAAATGTTATTAACGCCCTTCCATTTTTGCAGTCGAAAGAAACACACGATGATATGTTGATTTCAGGAGTAGGCTAGTCGATAACAAACTAGCAAATAAGTAATTATGCGTACGTGCTCAAAAAATTATGTCTACCAACAGCTGGCTGCTGAATGCGCAGATTAAAGCTATAATGTAAGCCTAGTTTTTGATTACAGTAACATGAACCACACTAAGCTAAAACAGTAGGTGCCTATTGTTTTGAAATAAGCCTACGAATCAATTAATTCCGAAGTTTGCAAATGACGATTTAAAAACAACAAATATTTTATAAATTACGGTCATAAATCTCGCTACGTTCTGACTGAAGAACGTGAAGTGGCTGAAAGATCAAAATGATATTATAGCCTACGATTTAATGGCTGAATACAATGGTGTGTTGTGCCTGGGACTGCTGCTGAAGTAATAGATGGCAACATTGGAAA
>Ga0209671_1004588_pt1 | contig 13740 bp, 7 predicted proteins | sample WorMetHERISLAND2_2_FD_187401 | JGI IMG/M metagenome (GOLD analysis project Ga0209671, IMG submission 187401) | Marine gutless worms symbiont microbial communities from Max Planck institute for Marine Microbiology, Germany - Olavius geniculatus... | ecosystem: Host-associated > Annelida >... | reverse complement strand
TTATTGACGCAGTAACGCTTTTCACGTTATTATTCGTTTTATGTGTACCTTTTTCAAAAAAATTAGCCCCGGATGTGCCGGCTATTTGCTCGAATTTAACGTACTGATTGCTGTTCAAACTTTGGCATCGGTTTGATCAGTGAATGAACGAATGACTTGAACATAGGTCTAATAAACGTTTTTTAATTACTGCCACGTTTCTAACGTTTTAAAAAAAATTTTAATATTTTTTATTTCAAAAAATTTTATTGATAGTTTCATCGAAAACTTTGAGAAGCATATTTGAAACCACAGAAACTAATTAATAGGTGATAGTAACGGTAGTTTATTTACTTAATCTAGTAAAATGTTTTATGAACACACTTTTGAATTGAAATAGGCCCTAGAATAAAGTTATCTGTTTCTGTAGTTCCAGATATAATGCACCTACGTACAACATTAGGCAATAGGCATTATGCAAGATGTTGACTAAATTAGGGCTAACGTCTTTTATTCAACGTTTTTAACGTTTTTCTAAAATCCTTTTAGCGAATCTTACGTTTTAAACGTTTTTTGAACGTTTTTTTACATGTATGGACTTGACTGAATGTTTTTTTCACGGCGGTGGCAGGGTCCGGTGAAGTTTCACGTGCGATGTAACAACCTGCTCAAGTTCGCTCACTGTCGACCGAGTCAATTCTTCAGCCTCACCGACTGTCTGCCTCCTCGCTGATCTCATGCAGAGACGGCCGCCGACTACTCTCATTACGCCTATGTTTCCTCTAATTCCATTTAGCCTAATACCTAACCCTAACGCCGACGATAACGCTAACCCTACCCTAACTTCAACTCCGAACCCCTAACTTTCACCACAGATGTAATAAAGGTTTCTTGAACGTTTTTTTATTTAAGAAAAGTTTATTGAAAATTCAATCGAAAAGTTTGAAAAGCACTTTTGAAACCACAGAAGTGAATTAATTGGCCATAATGGATATTAAATTTTGCATGTAGATCTGTTGTAGCTCTACCGTATTTCATTTTTTTTTTTTTTTTTTCTTTTCTTTTTTTTATCGATATTGTAACGATTATGCTCTGTTATGTTCTGTTTTTGCAATGGCGTTTGACCGTTGTTTAATAAAAGATTACTTACTTACTATGGTGGTATAGTTTAGGGCGTATGACCACGCGGTTGAATTGAAATTGAAGCTGTACTGCATTTATTACGCGCGAAAGCAGCTACTGCTTTCAGCGCGTCTTAGCCGTCGCAATTCTGTGTGTCCGTCTGTCCGTCTGTCTGTCACACGGGTGGATCAGTCAAAAGCGGTGCAAGCTAGAATCATCAAATCTTCACCGTCGGCTGCCTGGAAGACTCTAGTTTCAGGAACCGTAAAGCTTTTCCATAAATTCGAAAACCTGAAGAAACTGAAAGAATAAATTTTAGGTTTTGGGTTTTAACTTTTTTATTTGTTCTGCAATTTATAATACAAACCAAATTGTTTTTTTTCGGAAACACTGGTTTTTAGCTTTGCTTGTAGACAATCTTTTCGTTACAGAGGATAAGCTTACAGGGTGGCTGCAAAAAAGTAATATATTGCACTTTGACCATATCGGGCAAGACGCGGCATTTAAGACAACCGGTTAGTGACGTAGTAGAGTGAAAATAATGTGTAACTACAGCACGTATAAATGTATGCGTAGGCCTTGATGCATACTTATTTCGATAGCGCCATAATTTCGCAATTGGCATACAGCAACTTGCAGCTATACAGTACGAAACGTGTCTCTTCGTTCTGTGGATCAGAGAAGTCCATAGACGACAGAATAATAATAATGCTGTGTGGGCAGTGCTCTAACTGCAATGGCGCCGCAGCTGAAAGCCTAAATTAGCGGCAACGATCCCATTAGACTCATATTAACGTTGACTCGCTGATTGGTAGCCTACGTCGTGTTCTTGTATTTCAGCCGCCCGCGCAAATGACAGTCTTTGCCGAAACCACCCAGGCTTGAATATAGCCTGACACAGATGACATGATCAATGAGAACAGGTTTTCGCCCACGTACAATAGGCCTACTGTCCACGCAAATAACGTTTGGGTAGTGCCTACGGTATGTAGACTACAATTCAATAGACTTCGAATTTTTTAACGCTGCAAAGTAACACAATCTTAAACGGACAGTAGGGCCTATACTATTTTATTTTGTAGATAAATGCAAAGTTTTTGTTAGTTTTTGCACGATATTATTTGCAGTATTATTTGCTGCTGTTCTCGTTAGACTCGAACTGCGAGTTGGCACTAGGCTATTTCTCAATAATATTCCATAACTAAGCAAGAAAGTTTGACTTTTTAAATTCAACTAGGGCTATACTCCAAAACCAGCTGGATCGTATGGCTTAAGCACTTACCACTTATAAAGTTACACACCAACGCTGCCATGCAATGCCAAAGAATTCAGCTTGTAAACGTTAGTCACTATAATGTGCTAGTAATGAATTATAAAGATCGGTCAACATTTGCCGACATGGTTGGCTTAAGCAATGTGTAGGCCTACGAATAATACAAGTAAGTTGAGCAAAGCTCATGAGACGCGCGAAAGCCTATAGCAGTTCCTGTTCGCAGGTGATCGTAGTCTATCTCCATCCATTTCGTCGTAATTCACTCTTTTGCAGCCAAAAATCGCCAAAAAATCACGTTAAATCAATATTTTTAGGGTTCAAGGTCATTCAAGATCATCGATGTTGATAAATTTGAAAAGCATGTCACCAGTGCTTGTTATGATAAGCAGCATGTCTGTGCCTATCTGCAACCGTGTTCACGCTACACGAGATAATTGCGGTAAAATAACCACTTTTTAGGGGAGGGGGGGTAGCTGTCTTTGACGCCCGCATGCGCTGGCCTCCTTGAACCTAGGGTGTCGAGACTTGAACTGCTAAAATCTACGTTGAATGCTGAACATTTCATACGCAGATTGTCTTGGTCTATCGCCAGCCATTTCGTCGCAATTCAGTGTTGAAATGTGCGCTGCATCCAAAAATTGCGAAAAATTCACTAAAAACTTCTTTTTGAGGGGTTCAAGGTCGTTCAAGGTCATCGATGTTAATAAATCCAAAAAGCCTGTCACCAGTGCTTGTTATGATAAGCAGCATGTGTGCACCTATCTGCAACCGTTTTCACATTATTCGAGCCAATAACGGCAAAATGACGTCTTTTAAGGGGGGTACCCCTCTTCGACGCCCTCGTTCGAGGGGAACCCCTGCACCCAGTGACACGAAATTTTGTCACGATAAACTAGAGACCTTGGGGCAGCCCACAGTGAAGATTTCGTGGTCCTAGCTTGCACCGTTTTGATACAATTCACGAGTGTGACAGACAGACAGGCAGACGGACGGACAGACAGACAGACACCCAGACGATGGCAAAGACGCGCGAAGCATTCTGCTTTCGCGCGTAAAAACCATTGTCAATTATAAAGGTTAGCTTTGTCTAGAAATACAAAATCACAATGCCAGTTGTCTACTACGTAGTTTATAGCCTTTCATTATTAAACAAACGTATAGGCCTATGCGCCAAATTAGTTTTTTCCGACTCACAGTGTACCGTATTTTCTCGGCAAGCACTTGAAAACGTCATTCGTCGAACGAGTGACAGACTGACTGACAGCAAATTGGCCTCGACGTCGACATCGCTGCAGTCGTCGACTAAAGCTCAATTTCCATGCGACTCAATGCAAGAATAGACATTGCTTCTCTCCTTGCGTTTTTACCTCCACTGTGTCATCGTTTGCGTAGTTTTCCTGCGTTCATCGCGTTTGATGCGTACTCGTAAGTAAGTAAGTAATTTATATGGCTCGTTAACTATAACAACCTTGAATGCGCTCGATGTGCCAGTAAAGCGAGAGGTAAAAATGTTTTGGTTGACGTCTGAAAGTAGGTAAACAGCGTGAGCTGCATTTAAGAGTACTTGTCCGTTAATTCACCCGCGCCCGAATTATAATTATTGTTAGCGCTAACTCTAACCTTAACCCCAACTCTAACGCTAACCCTATCCCTATCCCTAACAGCCCTAACACTAACTCTAGCGGTCAATTCGGGTGCGGGTGAATTAACGGAGAAGTACCCATAAAAGCGTTCAAAGCTTGCGATAAGCTACTTTCCTTGCGTCCGAGCGTGGAAAAAGTACACAAACAAACGGGCGTTACGCTGCGCGCGTTAGGTTAGATGGAGACTGGCCTTTAGCTACGGCACAGTTGATGTGCGCCCAGTGCCGCCGCTGTGAATGCGATCGATCTTCTATTGATCGACCGAGCGTTCGGCACAGCGGGCACAGACCCGTCCGTGTACCACCCAGTGTCGCTGTGTGCCATACAGTCTAGTGTCCCGTGCGCGCGCGCTTCTGTTTGTGTGTGCGTCTGCAGCTGCATGCTGCTCGTCTCTCGTGACGCTCTTCTCAGCTTATCAACGTCCTGCATTTGGACGCTGCTGCCAGCAGCAGCAGTATCTGGCAGTGATGTTTGCCAGCGGATGTTGTCGTGTCGTGTCTCGTCGGTCTACTGCAATGATGCCTGCGGCCAACAACGGCCGTGCAGGCAGTCCACTCTGATAGCGTCATAGAAAGTCAGTAAGTTGGCTGCTGCTGTTTGTTGGTGGTCCGCTCCGAGGCGATGTTGGATCCGTCGTCGAGCGAGGAGGAGGACGACGTACGCGAGGTGACGCCGCCTCGACGGCCCGGCATCCCCGCCGCGGCCGCCGTGATGCCGCCCGTGCAGGCCGCTGGGCCCATCACCCCGGCGCGGCGTCGAGGCTACGCCGCCGCCGCCTCGGACGACTTTTCGCGGTCCGACAGTGTTTCGACGGCAGCAAGCGGCTTCGCGCCGGCAATAAGCGTCGACCAGCGCAGCATGTCGATCGCCAGCCGTGCCAGCTACGACGACAGCGGCGACAACACGAGCGTGACGGCGGGCACCCCGAGCCCTGGCGGACCACTCTGTCACCCTCACCGGCCCGGGGGAGGGGTGTCGTTACCTCCGCCGCCAAGCCCGTCTCTGTCGGCGTCCTCGCCGGGCGGTGACCGACCTGACGCCGGACTGAGCGACCAGGACCGGTCCTCGGAGCGCGACGAGGAAGAGCGTCGACGCTGCATGCAGATCTACGTTTTCGTGATTCGCTGCATCGCGTATCCGTTCAACGCCAAACAGCCGACCGACATGGTGCGTCGACAGGCCAAGGTCACACGACAACAGATGCACTCCATTCGGGAACGATTCCAGGTGATTCAATCTTTCTATCACTCTCGCAACGACTGTTATCATGATATCAGCACGTGTCACGGTTAACGTAGCATTTAAAGATGGCAAAGAACCCTCAAAGTTGGTGGCGTGGCGTAGCGTAGCGATATAACGCGTTATAGGCCTAACGCGTTGTGTCCGATCAACGAAGTTAACCTACGCCGGGCCGGGTTAGTACTTGGATGGGTGACTGCCTGCGGGCGGGTAAACCATCTCGTTATGTAACCAGCCGCCTAGGTTAACTCAGCCTTCCATTCCTTCGGGGTAGGTAACTCGAGTACCGGTCTATCTGGCTGGGGTTAAGGCGGGGCGCGTTCACCTGCGTCTGGTGGCATGTAACGCCGTGTGATCCCATACGGCGGGTGACTCTCCGTAGATCTGAAATGGGTTTTCTATGAAAAGCTGTAGCATTCAACCATTTACCGGTAGGCCTAACCATAATCTCAAAGCTGCGATTCGGTTCTGTTCAGTTTGGTTCTATGTGAGTCCTAAAAATGTATGATGGTAAAGTTTAAGTACAGTTGCTTAAGAAACCAGCTGCTTAATCACCGAATAAAAAAATAACAAGTAATTGAGCAAAGCTCACGTGACGCGCTACAGCATCGGTGCTGCCACCTATGGAATATTAACTTAATAAGCGATTTGCAATGGTTTGATTAAACCTATACGCGGTTCGATGCAGTGACGTCTGGCCGTCTGGGGGATTCGGTGCGAGGAGGCACAATACTAACAAAAAATAATTTAACGGTGTCGCACAAAAATATGGAGTTGCACGTCAGAGTTTGTGCGGCTCTAGAATGAGCTAAAAATTAAAAAGTTGTAAGTCGAGGGTGGCACGTGCTTTAGTAATTCCCCACAGCTGGCGACGTAGTGGTACGATGTACTACTTTAAATGGATGCTCATTTTGTAGTTTTGCACAATGACAAACATTCAAATTCTGGCCTACATGAATAGTTTTATTGTGTTGATTTGATCGGAGACGACCGCTTGTCATTGATATCGTGGCTATTTTTAGAGCTTTTTGTACCGTGTTGCGTGGGAAATGGTGATAAACGAGTAGGCCTATAGTTGAGTGCTTGCTTCTAAGCCTGCATATTTCAGATACATCAGCAGAACTGGTTGCCTTCGTTACGAATGGATAACACTCTAATTTTGGATCTTACGTGTAGGTTATAGATCTCTTGTGTTAGGGCCTGCGAATACATATGTATATATAGGCCTAGATAAAACAGATAGATCTAGATATATGTAGATAAAAGTATGCCTGCGTCTGCATTTCGCAGCGTTAGAGTGGGGTATTTTGGGAAGAAACTGCGTCCTATAGTCAATCCCCTGTGATCAGTGACCGCATGGGATGTCCTTTGACTGAATGAATGAAAGAGCAGTCTTTTAGCGTGAGCGCCCACGCAACATCGCATCAACAATGCACTAGGGCAAAACAAGATCAGAACAGCAGTAGGCTTAGGTTATGTTGTAATTGTTGTTATTGTAGCTCAAAGGCAATTTTCACTGTTTCATTCGCTTTTTTGTCGCTTCTCTAATCTCTGTTCTTTTCTCATAATACGCCTAGGCCCCTATACTGTATGGTCTATATAGAGAGTATGCCACAAAATTCTATTAATTTCATTAGATAGCTTACTGACTGATTTTTCAATATTCTATCATTGACAGTTGACACCTGTAGCAGTACGCTAGTAAGCTGTGTAAGTTAATCATGCTATAATTAGCCTAAACTTTCTATACTCTTCCGTCCTCACCTGGTAATTTTATTCGAAAGATGACGTAATATTTTGCAAGTAGGGTAGTGACGCTGTTCATGCAAAGGACGGCGACGTTTAAGTTTCAGATTTGGTGAAACTTAATGTGTGAAAGTAAACGAAGTGCGTAAATCTGCAAATATTTGACGGAATTGTGACAAAAAAACTGCAGTGCATTGCTCCTTCGACCAATCTGTAATTGCATCCACCCCAACAGGCTGATATACAATTCTCCAGGAAAATCTCGAGGACAAACTGGACTGGCACCCAGGTTGCTGTCATGCCGGGACGACTGTGTAAGCCAAGATGGCCACTGGGGTCCCACAACAGCGGCTAGATTTGCGACTCCCCGACTCGCTATTTTGGGACTTGTAACTTGATTATCGTCTGACGTTATCGGTAAGAAGCTGAGTTTTGGAAAATAACTCTGCACCGATGCTGTTTGCTTCGTTCAAAGAATGAAATTGACTTTCAGCCAGTGGATACAAATAATATAATTTTGCTTTACATCAATCGATAAGCAATGCTGTTTCGGATTGCGACCGCGCTGACCGCATGCGCATGCGATCGATAAAGCCAAAACAAAGCTGAAACTAAGCTGAAACAAAAATCACGTTTGCTTTATGTTTTGCTATTGTCACTTGCAATTTTCGATTTTAAAGTTTTTTAACAAAGCCGCTGAAAATTTGCCACTTTATATTGCTATTGCCACATTGTTTTCCAAAGCTGATTTAAATAAGTTACGACGGACTAATGTTATGAATGAAATAACGCTGATTTGCGCCAAATTTGTTGCTAATTTGATCAATAACTTTTAAGGTTACAAGCCTTGATTTTTACAACAAAGTGGCCCCGGTTTTGGCGTACCTTGCAAATATGCCAGCTCGGTTTGCTTACAATGCATTGCAGTCATTCCTGAACGGCGAGCTGTCGATTCCGGCGGACGAGGCTTTCCACAGCGCGGTCCAGAGCTACCTGGCCGTGTTCCTGCGCTGTGAGTGCGTGGCGTCCATGGTCCAGCGCGGTGGACTGTCGACCGCAGACTTCCGCGAGGTGTTCCGCAACAACATCGAACGACGCATCCGCGGCCTGCCCGAGATCGACGGACTGCCCAAGGAGACCGTCATCAGCTCGTGGATGGGCAAGTTCGATCAGATCATGCGCGGCGACGAGGACCCGAGACGGTGGTCGCAGCGTCAGGCGGCGGGAGCCGGCACGTCGGAGGCGACGCTCAGCAAGGAACAGTTGTTTGACCTGTTTCAGAACGTGCTGAGCGTACGCAAGCACGAGCATCAAATTCTCTGCAATGCTATGCAGGCCAGTAGCCTCTGTTTTCAGTAAATAAGTAAATACGGAGAGTGCAAACGAAAAGTGCACGGATTCTATTTTAAGGGTACATCGGAAAAAAGTTTAAAGCTATAGTAATATTTTTTCGGATTTACACTGTGTCTCAAAAAACATCCCCGACATTTTTGACTGTAACTTAAAAACCAATTATCAGATTTTGATAATTTTTGGTACGAATATATTCTTGACACAACTTGCCATTAATGTCCATTCAGTTTCCCACCTCACCCGACGTTTGTTTCTGCACTACCTGGTAAAAACACAACCAGCGAAATATCACTTTTTATCCAATGTGATATGATTGCTTAATTAACGTAACGCGTAAAAACATAATTTTGTTCACATTTTTGACACTTTGGCTGACATTTCATCCAGTTGTCCATTTTTAACTGCTTGTAGTAAAATTGCTTGAAGTGTTGGTCCATTATGCGAACACAGGCAAGGAGACGCTTTCTCCATTCATTGATAGCAGAAGTTGTACTCCAAACCAATCCAGGCTGTACCAGTCACTTCTTGACTTCACAAACATTCATAAACTTCATCTGGTAGACACACCGCTGCATGACAGTCAAACCTTGTAATAGACCGGCTCACAGATCAGGATAGACGGATGATGGTCCCTTTTCTATGAAACACCGTGTAAATACATCAGCCGATCAAATCACAGCTCGTTGTAATGGTTCGTATTTATTACGCTGCGTCTCGCTTTCGAGCTGGCTGACTCTACCTCTCTGTCATTGGCAATGTATTGTCTGGGTGATATTTCGTTTTTATCGGGTCAAACCCCCAGCCAAAACATGCAATTGCAAATTGCTGCTGTTGCCCGGCGAACAAAATGGAAGTGATTGATTTCACCTGATACCAAATGACTTTGATTACTTGTTTTACAGGCCCCGCCTTAGCAGTGAATCCATCTGTCCGCACAAAGAGACCTTTAATTATAACTATTATCGAGTTGTCCATGGTCCGCAGCTAGCCGCTATTCAGCATTGTTGACCAGCATGGTTTTCTGGCTACATGGTTCAATAATTAATTGTTGTATTGGATGTTATGTTATCAATTTTACTTAGCTTTTAGCCGAATAAATTTCTTTTTCTTTTGCTTCACTGCCATGCATGTGCGAATACGCAAAAGTTTGTCCTGCATTATAGGCGACAGCTATAGGGAAAGCCGACCATAGACTGCCTGCGCCCGAACGCTAGCAAACGTAGCTTACCTCGTACTTACTTGCATGACTTTTCGATATAACTATAACTTAGTATACGGTCGGCTCCAAGTGCATACAGTAATAAGCGGTGCGAGCCTGTATGCGGGGTGCGATTGCGTCACGATGACGTCACGGAATGTCACGTGACACCGCCGGCCGCGGTGTATGCCGGGGCGACTCTCACGTCATGATTTCGTAATGACCGGGCGCTGCTGGTGCTGCGGTGTCGAGCGTCATCGAGCGATAACTGGTAGTATGGGCTCATACTGCAGACACTGCATCGACATTGGACAGTCCTGCATGTATAGGCCTATATGCTTCGCCATGCGTCGTACCGTAGGACCAGCTGAGTACTTTGACAGACAGAAAGAACGTCTCGACGACACAGCTACAGTATGCAGACTCCCACTAGATTAGTGCACGTATCAGTCGGCTCGGTGGAGACCTCGGTGGACACTGACAATACTCCCCACGACATAGTCCTTCCTACAACAAAACCCCTCCTCCTCTATCTCTACGTTACTTCTATTCTTAGTTTTCGTCACAAGTCTACGCTACATATCAGAAACACAGTCAAGTTATTGTCGTTCTATCATTGCAGACGGGGGTTGTAACGGAAGGGAGGGGTGGCGCAAACGGCAGTTCTTAGCTGTGGGATAATTTTTTTCTGAAATACACACGTTGTGCTTAAAATCCCTGTTTGCGGTATTTAGGGTCAATCATTGTTTTTTTCTGTCGGAAAATTGTAACTTTCTGTCCGTAAATTTTGTAACGTCCACCGACGCCGCTGATTTCAGACAAAGTAAAAAGAAATGCTTTGGGTCGTGGCCAATCTAACGAACTCTTCGCCCGTTACCCGTTGATGCTGAAAACCCCCAACCGGAACCAAACAGGAAGTCAGTTGGACTGTCGGTAGGTTGCAGAAAAATGGCAATTTAAAATTTTCCAAAATGCGCGGTCGGTCGTCCGTCTACTATTGTTCCACTGCCTTCTACGTGTCTCAAAAAACTAGACCACATTTATTTTTTGAATAACTCCGTGAAACGTTGGCCGATCTTTGTAATTTTTGGCACACATCATCTCGAAGAAATTTGACATAACGACAATAGTTTAGTCTACCGCACCTAAATTATGTTGCTACACTACCTTGTGAAATGCATACGCCATAGTTTGGCCGTTTACAACAACGAATTTGTACTGATTAGCGCATGCGTCGGCTCAATAGCGACAAACACGAGTAACAGTTGTTATTTCTCAAAACACCATGCCTATTACATCATATCTTTTTTATTAGGTCAGAAACGTAGCGCGCGAGGAGTAAAAAGCACAGTTTCGCAGCGAAGAAAACATATAACCACGGTGCCACTTTAAGTGCTGCTGACTGCTGTTAATTGACTACGATACCCGCAAATTTTTTCCCGCGGTGTCTGTTTGTCTGTCAGTTTGTCTCGCGTTCATTGCAATTTGCATTAGGCCTATTTTTTTTATTATTTTTGTGGCTTTGTATCGTTTGATTGTATATCCCGTCCGTTGGCGAGTAAAGGGGCCTTAAAGTTGCAAGTGGAACCGTGAAAAACGGAGTAAATTTTGCAGGCACTCGCCATTTCACAAGGTAGTGTAGCAACAGAGTGATTTTATCGACAATTGGGGGTTTTTCTGTCGCAAGGGATATTGTCGAAAGGGGTTCTGTCTTGGAGGGGTTTTGCTAGTAAGGGTTTTGTTGTTACACTCTAAGCCGGCCGGTGTCCGGCTCATGTCAACGGAGCTTGTTCTAATCCCACCCACGACGAACGTTTATTATCTCTTTCTGCCTGGCGACCAGCGCAAATTCACTTGCTTTTAGTCGTCGTCGTTGTCGACAAACGTTTTCGTCGAGGACACCGGATCGATAGCAACTGCAACAGCAGCCGGCATTTGCAATGCAGCACGGTTTTTGTTCGTGAAGTTATTACGCCAACGTCCTAATAGGCCGCATTACTGTTCCTGTCCGTCCATCCGTCGTCTGTCTGTCTTAAACTTATGAGACAAAGCTCTGCGCTCTCTTTTCCAGGAAAGCGACAGAACAATGTACGTTTCAATTATTCACAGCTTAAGGCGTCTCTGCATAACATAGCATGCTATTAGACTGCTATTTTTGCAGGCGTTGGAGTATGATCGGCGAATAAATAATAACTCAGGGGTGAATGAATGTTCCCAGACGGTTATTGCCGCGATGTATAGTTCTAATTACGGCACTGACAAAACGGCATCGGGGCAGACAACAACTAATCCTATAGTGGTTTTCGGACGTACGGAAATGCCATATCATCTGGGTGCAGATGGGCTGCAATGACCAGCGGCGCCGTCTGTCGGGATTTACTTGTGTGGATGGCGTGATTAATGTATATTAAAGACATCGATCACGAGCGCTTGCAGCGCCAACAACTCGTGACAAAACCGGATGGATGGCCACTGCACGCAATTCAGATCTCACTGACGGTAACTGCAATGCTGTGCAGACCTTTCGTGAAGCCACGAGTGAGCCCCGACTGGATGGGCCTTTGAAAAATTCTTATGTTTCCGGTTTTCGTTCGTCCCTAAAAAGCTGCATCTCTGAAATTTGTCTTGGACTTTCAGAAATATATTCTTGCTTTCAACGTTTTACTGAAAAATCGGTTTGCATCTACAGTATAGTCTATTATGCTGCAAAGTATGTTTAATTTTGTTCTCGTGGATACTATTCTTCTCACGGTCAAAGAATTTTTTATTAGTGTTCAGCGCTGTGATGTAGTCAAGTTTACTGAGTTTAATGAGCCTGAATGTTTAGTATTAAGTATTCGCAATTTTGTTCGTAACTTGGAAACAACTTTACGGCACAATTTATTACTTCAGGGCCAGCCCTGAGTCCTAGTTCTGAAAAGTAACGACTCGAGTTCGACTCGAGTATTCTTTGCTGGACTCGACCATTGTTACAGTTACATCAGCGCGAAAGCGGTTTGCACCTTCATAGAGCTGTGTTTTCCGTACTGGGAACAGTAGAACGCATATTGTTTCTATTTTATATTTTATCTTATGTCTCTTACTGCCTGATTTATTTTGATACAATTCCTCGCCATCTTGAGCCCCATCATTAGCGCTTTTTTGCCATTAACGGTTACCGCCGTTAAATGCAAGTTCATCGGTTTGCTTTCGTTTAGTTTTTTTTTCTCTCTTACGCATGTGTAGATTTGCTGTTTGATATTGTGCGACGGCGATATCGAATCACGTAGGCTGTTCGTCAGTTTTTGATTGCGCGCTAATTTTTCTATCGCCGTATCGTATTGGTGATCGACATGGATATATCCGCTTTTGTCTGAATTGATTTACCGGCAACATGTACCGCACGCGACGCGAGCATCGTTCTATCCGGTGGCTCATTAGCTGCGGTACAGAATAGCATTTCTTCTTCATCAAGCCTTCCGGCTGTCCTTGTGTCGGATGACCGTACGGTATAATTATGGTCGGGCGGGAATTTCTTCAGTCGTGGGTTCTGATGTTTCGCATCATACGAGCTTCCGTTTCACGTTGTTCAACGTAGTAATCTAAAAGAAATGTCTCTGTAGCGTATGCTATTACTTGTCGTTTCACTATGCAGTTAATGCAAGATAATTGAATATTTGCGTTAAGTTACACTGTTTCCTTGTACGTTACATTATGACTTGGTTAGAATTTTTTCTTCATGTAGGCCTATAATGCATGCCTGATATATGCACTAAACTATTACTTACTTACTTACTTACTCATTTACATAAATTTAGGCACAACGGAGATAAGGATATTTGTTAGAATGCAACGTGGATGATTAGTGTTACAATTTAATGAGATATAACGGACCAAATCGAGAGACCAACAAACGCAAACACGTCGTGGAGATAAGCCTACATTACGACGTGAATGCCGTGAAGGTGCGCTGTATTAATGATGCAAATGTTTCATGAATTGCCACACTTGACCGATACAGTTCTTATTTATTGAACTATAGTTTACTAATTTAAATTAGTTGACTAATCCAAATTTTTAAAAAATGCCGTAACACTTAGTAGGCCCTATTCATCATCATCATCAAGCGCATGCCCCGAGCTGGAGCGTAGCGGTTTCCACGAGGTGCTTCCAGTGTTCTCGATCCTGGGCGCATCTCCAAGCCGAGT
>Ga0209671_1004586_pt1 | contig 13741 bp, 4 predicted proteins | sample WorMetHERISLAND2_2_FD_187401 | JGI IMG/M metagenome (GOLD analysis project Ga0209671, IMG submission 187401) | Marine gutless worms symbiont microbial communities from Max Planck institute for Marine Microbiology, Germany - Olavius geniculatus... | ecosystem: Host-associated > Annelida >... | reverse complement strand
TGCAAGGGTTTGTAACTGGTAAAAAATTTTGTTTTAGGTTTTTTTAAAAAGGGCTTGACCGAGGAGAGTATATCCGGGCTCTTCGGGACTTCCTTTGCTGTTTTTTATAAATCAACTAATATACATTACTGGCCATGTAATGCGTTCGCGGTTTTTTATAATGTAATGTAAAGAGAAATTTAGACGTAATATGCTGATATAAACAAATTGTAGTCATGAGGACTCCGTGCTCTTACTTGTCGGTAGAGAGAAATTGACGAAGGTGGGGGAGTGTTTTGGGCATCTTTTTCTTTTGCTTACACATGTTAAGAGCTTAGCAGCTGTTGGCCATGTCCTAATAGATCGGATACCAACTGCGCTATTGGATCACGTGACCGGAATACGCGCCTTTCCGGTGTTGGTCGGGACATTATTTTACACCGCTCTGTATACGTAACTGGCGCAATTCGAGCAATGTTCAGTTGATTGGTGCGTCGCGTCGCGTTTTTTTTCGCGGAAAACCGTATGTTCTACGACAACCAGCGTATAAAACTTCGGTCAGTAATTTATGATATGCAGACTCTAAAATTAGAGCCGCGGCACTCGGGGAATTGTCCGCATGGGAAATGCCCGTACGCAGGGAAAGTCGAACGCTATCGAACGGATGTCTCAAAGACAGGGCCAATGATGAAATCAGGCTACAGTGTACAGTGAACGGGAGAAGGATTAGATCTATAATTGAACAAGATGACGAAAGCTGCTGGAGACGCCACGTTGTCATCAGCTGTCGACGGTCTAGTCAATGAAAGAATCTCTTCCAATACCGGCATCATCTTTTCGCACAGCTCTTGTTCTATTATCTACTGCACGGTGTCTATTATAAAGTATCGTAAAGGCTGTCGTGACGTGGCATGTTCGTTTTAGATAACATTTATACCGAATTAAATTGGGTCAGAACTTAGAAATATAGAACATTAACGCGAACGTTGAGCAGAGTATGTACAAATTCCAACAGTAGCGGCCAAAAACGAGACGAGGAGTAGATCCTCATCACAGCTACCGGTACTACCTGCTCGACTACTCCTTACTCTAATCCCTCGCCATGTGACTGACCGTATAGTTAGAACGTGGTCGGAGCACATTACACAAAGGGACAATGTCCGCATAGGTTTATGAGCTATAATCCGCAATGGTCAGACAACGGCGTTACGCTCTGTGCGTTTCCTTGGCTGTAAAACCACCCAAATCGATCTTAACTGGCTGACAGAAATTGAGTAGGGACAACAGCCTCCCCGCCCCCTCACGGCAAAAAAATCGCTGCGATAACCCCATTGGTGAAACGTTTGCTCAGCTCGAAAACTAGTCAGAACAGTGGCTAACTCGCATTCTTACATATCATCACCAGCACACACTTTTTATCGCCGAGGGGGTTGTCGTAAAGGAAAGTTGTTGAAGTGGACCTGAACGCACGATATTTCAGTTTCCGGGTCCGGAAAAATGCTGAAAAGAGTTCGGGGTTTCGAATTGAAAGACATTTCTGCCGGGACGCATTTCCGTTTTTCCGCGCGATAGCAAAATGCTAGTTAGCATCACGACTTGACTATGCCAACTTCGTGTTAGTCGGCTGCCCACACAAAAAAAACATATAGCCCGTCTATACATGCACTTGCTAGAGTTGTCACGCAGTAGTCCACTCGTTTTTCTCTTTTTACATTCATCAAGCTTCTGGAACAGCTTCATTGGCTTCCTATCGGATGGCAAATCAGGTTCAAGCTTGCTTTTTTCTGCCTATAAAGGTATACATACCGATAACCCGCCTTATCTCGCTGATCTTCTACATCATTACAAATCTATAAGGTTCACATGCTCGTCTTCTAGCCACTTACTTGACGTTCCGCGCCATAACTTGTCTTTTGGTTCTTGTGCATTTCGAGTTTCCACACCGCCAGTATATAATTCTGTTCCTCTTCATATCCGTCAAACTCAAACACTCACCTCTTTCAAAAGTCATCTTAAAACATTATTTTCAGTCCGCTTATCTTGCCCCCTAGCGCTCCTCTCCAATGCGCCCTGATTCTCTTCTCAGATTTTGGCGCTATATAAATTGATACTTACTTAATTACTTATTACCTGTCTAGCACATTGTCCACAGTTATCGCTGGCGCTTTCTGTACGTGTAATGTTTGTGTCATGTTATTTCTTTCAGGTAGTTTTGCTGTTTGTCGATGCATAGGCCTAATAAGTTTTGACTCCAGAATTAGTAACAATGGCCCCCAAAACTATATGTTTTGAGTTCCTGGCTTTAAGTTCACACTTTAGTCACTGGTAAGGGGTTTTTCGTAATGCCGAACTGTCGTAGGAAGTTTGTGCAAGGGATCTGTTTCGGACATTTAGCGGTTTCGTGACAGCGGGAGTTTGTCTCGGGTGGGGGATTTGTCGTGCGGGGTTTTATCGTCGGACACTCGACATAAACGCATTGTTGATCGGCTTCTTGACTGACTCTGGCAATGCACCGAATGCACTGAGCCGCTATAAAACGTCGTAGTTATGTCTGTCACTACGGCGACTACTCGATACAGCGTTATGACATCGGCTGAACTGCCATTCAGATGGCGAATGTTACAGCGGCTTCCGTAATGCTGAAGAATGGTCGTGGGATTACCGGTATTGCCACGACGAGCTGCACGGATTCAGACTCGACTATAGTTAAACAGATTATACTACGTGTCAGCATTCAACACGAAACATACCAGTTGCAACGTTCAAACGCTGTGGGCATAACCAGTTGTTATAACAGAACAAACTAAATTAATGGGCCTATTGCAGGAAATGTGAAGAATACTACTGCAATAGACCCATCTATTTAGTTTGTTCTGTTAAAACAATTTTTAGTTATGCCCAGAGCGTTTGGACGATGCAACTGATAATTCGTGTTGAATACTGGCACGTGCTCATTAGATGAGGTTCAACCGAAGTGGGTCATGTCCGGAGATGTGGGTTAGGGCATTGCTTGCTTCTGCTTACACGAAAGCAAAAGAAAGTAATGCCCGAGCCCCACCTCCGGACATTAGGGACATTACCCACCTCGGTCAAACTCCCTTTAATTACAGCATCATCGTCAGTTATGGGTTCAATACCCGTTGACGTGTGACGCTTGTTTTAACGTCTTGTGCCAGTTGTTTCGGTCCTGTGCTGAGTGGCTTAGTCTGTCCACTCTCTGTGTCGACGTTATTTCTCGTTCTTGCTGTCCATCTTCTTAAATACAGTACTTTCAGTTTCCCGTCATTGAACATTCGGTATAGGCGTCTATAAAGATATTCCTCTTGCTGCAAAATGCTTTACCCCAAATTGCATAAAATACGTCTGTCCGCCGAGGTGGGTGTAAACCTCTCCGAGAGCGTACAACGCTGTTTCTCTGCGTCCATAAATAAATCACCGGAAAAAAACCGTTAGACGTAGAGATAATGTCAAAGAAACGGGGTGAGAAAATTAAAAAGGAAAAAAATAAAAGAGACGAGAAGAAAAAGAAAAAGATAAATGCAAGGATGAATTTCTCGTAAAATTCCGCGTTACTTATCATGGAGCACCGCAACATGATTAGCTTCAGGCTTTCTAATGTTCTAATATTCCATAACATGCTGCATGTACGAGTGTGACAGACGGAGAGACCACACTATACGGTGATATCTGTCGCAACCTCGTCGATAATTTTGGCACTGCCGCCTAAAACTGTGACAGTTCGACAGACTCGATAGCCGATTAACAGAAAACCGTTTCAGACATTTTACAACGAATTTTTAACTGTCTGCAGTTTGCGAATTAAACTCGTATAGATATACGAGTTTAATTCGCAAACTGCAGACAGGTCTATGTGGCATTTTATTTTCTTTGCAGTTTTTTCGCTACCGGCACATCTTGAGTCCAATAACTGTTCGCTGACGCGGACAATGGATGACCACTTATAGGGTGTTTACACGATGAAGCAAACATGAAGCAAACGTAAATTTTAAGATACACGTGCACGTGTGCTCTAAGTTTGCTTCGTGTTTGCTTCATCGTGTAAACGAGGTATTAGATAAAACACGACATTCCGGACATTTGACCGGCAGCCGGTCAAATATCCGCCTTGAACAGCTTTGGCCAGTCATACAAGCAATGGTGTCCATAGGTACCGGCTAAGACCGTGTTTATGCGACGGTAAACGCTCGTCGCACCGTCGAGGGTCGACGGCAGCCGAGAAACCGACGACCTCAACCGTAGCAAGTATGGTATCACGGATCTGCCAGTCAGCCAACTATGCCTAGCGCGTCAAGCCTGGCTATAACGGTGCAGTCGGCAAGTTTTTTTGCTTGCCTGCCAAAATCTAAAAATTAACACCCATATTGTACGCTAATTTTTTGTGTTTATTATTGTTACATAAGTCTCTTAAAAACGTTAACCCTAATCTATATTCAAACTCTTACATCAACCCTAATCCTATCCCGAACTCTAACACTAACTATAACTCTAACCCTAACCCTAATCTTAAGCCCTAAACACTACACCATAATATTAACTGTAATTTTAGTTAGTAGCATTTAATATAGGGTTTAATGTCATTCGCTAGGGGACGACCGCTTAGATAGCGTGTAGGATATTTGACTGGCTGCCGGTCAAATAGTCACCTCGATTAGATAAACGGTGCAAGAAACTATGTCGCTTGCTTTACGAGGGCTGATGATAAAACCACGATAAACACGGGTCGGCGGCATCCCAAGTCTAAATTATCGGGAAGGCTCATGGATTATGGGACGATACCTAACGTGCAGTGCATTTGATTACTGTATTAAGACGATCAGTGTACTGAGAGGGGTCAGGCGTGTGAACGCCACAACTGCTGTTTAATACACTGTTTACACGACGACGCAAACATGAAGCAAACTTAGAGCACACGTCGTGCACGTGTAGCACTATTTTGAATACGTTTCCTTCATTTTTACGCGCGAAAGCAGCTACTGTAACGGACCGTGTGACGGACGGACAGACAGACAGACAGACGGACAGAATTGCGATGGCTAAAATGCGCTACAGCAGTACCTGCTGTTGGGCGTAAAAAGACAAATTGCAATAGAAGCCGTGATAGGGGTAGGTTATTAAAATTACAGATGAGCAACCGTGTTGGCCGGCCTAGTAGAATATGAATCCTCGCGACACAGCATCCAAGCCCGTGTACGAATCGTCACACATAGCCGTTCAAGCAGCGGCTACAGAAAAAGCTGATTTTAAGGCGCGTACAGAGCGATGTAACTGAAGTGAACTGACACGGTTTAGTTTTTGACGAACTGATCAATGGGCAAGCAGTAATGCAATACAGTGGGCACCGGCTAACGGCGTTGTGGCTTACGTGACTGTAGTCACGTACGCGTCAGGCAATGACCAACGAGCTCGCTCTGCTTGCCCATTGGTCAGGTCGTCAAAAACTAAACGGTGTCAGTACAGTTTTGTTACATCGTTCTGAACGCGCCTTTAGTTCTCTGTATCTGCTGCGAGCATCGATTTACGAGATTGTACGGGACCCTGCATGCTTGCTATCCGGTGCAGCGGAATTTGATGTCCGTCCGTGAAGCAACGTAAATAATATTATTGTCGCTTTAGAATTCCTCGTTAATTTTTCATCGCTGACTGCGCAGCTCGTCGACAGTATACTAAACGCTGACCGATCGCGTATTATAATCGATCGCACCCAATAGCAGTGTCGCCGCGGAGAAAAGGGGGGATGAGATAAGGAGTAATTGCCCCTTGGATTTCAGCCTGTTACAAAAAAAATTGTGTCTGCAAATTTTCTTTCAAAGTACAAAATTTGGGGCTGGATATTCGCTTTTTCTCTGAAATTTCGGGTAAAGTTATACTTTTGAGTACCGACAATCTTCTCCGTGAATTATTCTTAGTTGTCTGTCAAAAGTTGAACAATTTTTGGAACGTTTGATCTGTCTTTTATTTCCAATTTGTGTAACTCATAACGCCGCTTAGCCACGCTCCTTTTTCATGTTCGAAAAAGAAACGTTGCATGATACGTCGTAAGATGGTGCGAAATTAGTGAAGCGAACGATACAATACATATTAATTTGCAGCGGAAAAGCGAGCAATGTTTTAAAGTCTAGCTGGCATGGAAGAGTGAAAGAATGACGGATGGTGAGAGTAATGATGAATGATAAAGCTGGTGAGTTGCGAACTGATGATCGTGTCTGAGTGATGAATCAGGTACAGACGGATCAGGACGTGGTTTGTAATTGCTATACAGGCAGGGTCTCTTGAGTCGGACTGGTAAAGCCCAAATTCCATTACTCCGACTTTGTCGCAAACAGCTCGACATGTCAAGATGGTTTGTGTCCCCGACTTTCGTGATTTGTGTCTGCGACTTTCATGATTTGTGTCCACAACTTTCCCGAGGAAAAGTTTCGGTGAAAGTCGGCGTAAGGGAATTTTGGCTTAACCAAAAACACTTTGCGGTTCCGCAAGCAGCAGCTGATTTGCATCAGCTAATGACACCGCAGCTCATCATGCGACCTTCCATGAAATGAAATCGGGGTGCAGCACGCAGACATACCACCGCCCTATCAGCCAACTCGACCTCCACTCGTAGCCCGTGAGCCATATATGTAAAAAACGTTATTTACGTTTTTTATTCTTACCACGTTTTTACGTTTTTACGTTTCTAATGTTTTTTTTTATTTTCTTAAGGTTAAAATTTTTTTTAAACGTTTATTAAAATTTGAAAATTTTACCAAGAACTTCGAAAAGCACTTCCAAAGTCACTAAAACGATTTAATAGGCTATAGTAGTGGTAGTTTACTCACTTAGTCTAGTGATACCTTAGTCTTATGACCACACGGATGAATTGAAATAAAATAAAATTTTCTTTCTTTCTCTCGTTTTAGCTATACTGCACTTATAGTATTAGATTTTAAGCAAGAATTTAAACAAAATAATAATTAAAACTAACGTTTTTGTCAACGTTTTAAACGTTTTTTGTCACGTTTTTACCTTTTTAACGTTTTAAAAAATATTTTTTCTGGAACATTTTTACATCCCGTCAGCTTTTGGCCTACTGCTAATTTCTCGTAGAGGCTCAGTTGACCCGAGCACACCAAGACCAAGTTAGCAACTTACCCAAAAATAGTTTTCGATTGTTGTGATTGAGTGTCAAGCGATTTAAAAGGGCGGCCGTTGAAAAATGAGAATGAGCGGGAAACAGTCTGCTTAATAGTTCGTTACTGGCTAACTGGCGGTTTATAGGGCTCTGACCCGTTCTGGCATAATTGTAGGGCCTACCTGTTATCCTAGCGACTTTTGCGCCGTGAAGCTATGGCTTTATTTCCTTTTCGATTCGTCCGCCGTTTTTATTTCACGGCCAGTCTTCGCAAGGCCCTTAAAATGCCGGGTTTTATCTTGCACTGATATCGCCGACGGCAGTAAAACTCGGTGTCCGAACAAAACTCCCCCGGACATAAACCTCTTAAAACAACACCCTCTATATCTGGTTAAGACTAATTTATAAGACAAAGCAAGGGACAGAACTCTCATCTCGTAGGTTTCGTAGAACAGAACTAAATCACTGCTTGTGTGTATCAATCAACCAGTCAAAGGAGAGAGACTATAGCTGGTTTTAGATATTCGCCAAATGTCTCGGCATCTTAAGCGTAACTTGAAACCGATCAGTTTGACTTTATCTTTGCCATTTCGCCTCTCCGACGTGGCTCTGTAGTCTATTGGTTAGCGTGTCGGACTCGACGATCGCGAGGTCGCTGGTTCTACTCCCGGCCGTTCCGCCATTAACTGACAACCCTGGGCAAGTCGTTCGCACACCACAGCGCGTTGGTGTCATACCCCGGTTTTGAAGGCCCTGCCGGTTAAGTAGCCCTTACCCAATCCAAAAATCCAAATGTACGTTTATTTCGTTGAGGGAGTGTTCTGTTACGGGGAAGGGGTTTTGTTGTGGATTTTGTGACCTAATAAGTTATTTCGCGGGAGTTTTGTCATACTTTCGTAAAACGCGGAGAAAGTATATTATATCGTTCGGTCGACGCCGCGTGGATTAGAATCGAACTTTTCGAGAGTCCGCCGCGAGAGCGATCGGCAAATAGGCTCCAAATTAATGTACGGTTGGGAAGACTGCACGGGAAATTGCGCTTTACGTCAGGGAACGGCGCCACGAGCGTTAGACTTGAGTGTTAGTTAACAGTATCGCGGTAGTACGTGCGATGCATGCGATGCATTATTTCTTTTCTTTTCTTTCTTGTTTTCTTATCTTTTTGCGTTCTTTTTTTCTTTCTGTTTTTACAGGCCTATGGTGGATCAGAGAGCGACATATTTGCGATAAAGCGCATTCTTCGCCGAAAAAAAGTTTTTCCTTGGGTGACCGATAGGCCTAATAAATCACAATGGATACAGCGTCAGTCAGCTCCTATAGGCTTTCAATAGTAATCTAAAAAATCCAAATTTATAGAAAATTTTTCTTTATATTAAAAAATGCTCTGCCGTCAACCATTTCAACCCCTGACGCCGCCGATCCGGACATCGTTTCGAATTGCCAACAAAATGTAATCGATTATCGGTTTTTTTCTGGGCCTTGTTGTATCCCTTTAAAAACTCGTCAAAATTTCGAAGATTTTTAGCGGTACTTTTTATGAAGTAAAGCTATGGTAATGTTAATCAATAATTGATTATTGCATGTACAGAATGGGCCAAAAACGTGGCACTTTACTTTTGTCCATATCTTTGCCAGTTATTGATCGATTTTTGAAATTCTTTTACTGGCACACTCCGTGGACATTTGCAATAACGTAATTATTACATATCTCCCCACAACGTAAATGCGTCTCTACATTACCCTGTGAAATATTAATGAAATATGCATATATAATTATAATAACAAACTAACATTTTGGTAAAATTAAAAAAACACTTTAGACCAACATTACAGTGAATGGTCTGTATGACATTAGACTGTGTTGGTATAACACAGTTTAGTGTCATGCGAATCAGTCATCGCAATGATGGTTTGAAATGTTTTTTTTATTTTCCTAAATTTTTTGTTATTATCGTTAGTTTTGGCTTACATTTGTAATATTTCACAAAGTAGTGTAAAGACACATTTACTGAGAGGCAGGATATATAATAATTACATTATTGCAAATTGTCTGCAGAGCATGCCAGTTAAAAAAATTAAAAATTGATTAATAATAATTGGCAAAGATATTTACAAAAGTAAAGTGTCACGTTTTTATGGCCCACGGTGTATGTGTGTATATTGATTGATGTGCTTAGGAATGGATGGACGAGCGACTGTCGTGGATGCCGGATCTGCATAACAACATGACTGAAATCATTGTCGAAGCAAGCAAACTCTGGAAACCCGAACTGGCAGTTATCAACGGGTATTACAATAATTCATTCGTCATTTTTTCGTCAATACAGGGTAACCCAAAAATGGCACACTTTTGAACGTTAAATGACTTAATAAACGCGCTGTTTCTTTTCGTCAATTTTATTTTGTTTTCAACTGTTGCTTTAAAGACACTGACATTACACAAAACAGTGTAGCGACGACACACTTGAGGTGTGGTGAAATTTTTACTTCTTTAATGATAGTGTTATTACAAATTTGCTCTTAATTCTAAAGTAAAAGTTTGAAAATCGATTAGTATTTTAAAAAGTTAAGAAGTATAAAATATGTGACATTGTTGGGCCACTTTGTAGACTGAGATTATATAATAAAAATAAAATAGTTTGTGTACTATGCTTCACTGGGTTTGTGACATAAAGCTAAACAGTCGTACATCGTCCAAATTCCCATCACGTAATTTACAGGTATTCTTGGTGCAGAAATTAAGATACTGTAAAGAGCCAGGGAATGAAATAGAGAATGATAATTTTGCCTCACTGACTACGTCTCCAAGTGTAGTGTAGTAACGTCGAGCATCGCACTCGTTGGCACCACACGATTTCGAGCGTTTCCGGGACGGCAATAGTACATTTCTGAGTCCATGACTGACTGCATACCTTGGCACATAGGGTAATCTCCGTTTGTCGCACACATCAAAGTTTTATGACACAGCAGAAGTCTAGAAGTTGGACTCCGCTGTTCGTCCGGAAGACTGACTGACCATAAATTATGTATTTCAAGACAAACATCTCTGTTTTCTGTCCCATCAGTCATACTTTGATTCCGTCTCTGTAACCGGTGTGTGAATTTTCAGTTGGAAAAAAATCCCAAGGTTAGAGCAAGGATTAGGGTTAATGTTGTGCCGAGCCGTGATGGGCTCTGTGGCTTGGAAAGGAGACCCCGAAGGACTGCGTTTTCTTACGTAATTACCCGTTGTTGTATTGTAGGCCTACAGCAGTTTCTCCGTCGTCGGAGTCGATCAGATTCTAATGATGGTGTCGATATGTCACGGACACGATGTTTTTTTCTTCCATTTCACGGCGTGATTAACTATACTCTAATGCTTCGGCGCCGGCGCCTGTCCTTGGCTCTCGTGGACACTAGAACCTATTCCAAGACAGTCGCTTACCGAGAGTCATCGAATAAACGTCGGATTGTGACAGTCCGAGAACAATGTTTTTGAAAAAGAGTGAAGCTAAATCAATTTTTGGACGGGATTCTTTTCACTAATTACATAGCCACTTATTGTCAGTCTGCGATATTCGTTATTTGTTCCCAACTCAGCAACTAATCCGTCGCTGAGTTGGAAAATTTTTTGTTTTCTTGTTGGAAAACGTGTTTTCCAAAAACGCAAACTCTGAAGCAGAAAATATTCTGTATGGCAGAAATTTAAAGACAAAATTAAAAATCTCTTCTGATAAAAATTTTGTGCAACTGTCTGTCTGAAAATTGCAACTTTTTTCCTAACTTTTGAACCCATGACGCACGTGGCTTTGAAGATCGAACACAATCGGGTTTGAATCACACCCTCGTTTGTCACGCTAGTATCTTAGCGAAGCGTAATTGGCCGCATTTCCAGTCAGTCCCTGGTCTATTGTACTGTATACGTGATTAGGCGCGAGTTGTGACCAAGACAGACGCAACCTTACACCCTCCAGATAGTTCAAATTGCATGATACCGACGGCTTACTATCGGTTGATTTTAATAGAAAAAACTGGCGCCAAACACACGCGTTTTTAGACAGTACCGACACATTATTTGAAAAGTTGTTTCACCTAATAAATCCAAGAAAAAAGCTTGGAGGTTTGTCCTGCAGTGTTTTGTCTAAATCTTTGAACAATTATCTCTTCTCTTCGATGATGTTAATGATAACCTTATGAGATTTGGCATTATGCCGTTTCATTTGCATTCATTTGAAGTCACAGAGGATAACTCAAATGCTTCCAGTCTTTCGTAACGTAAATGTTAATCTATCGTTTCTTCGATGAATAAAGATGTATAGAAATGAGTTTCCGCAAGCCGGTAACCACGCTCCGGTCTTTCTTGAAACTATGATGCCAGCAAAAAAACAGCAAAAATCATAAAAAGGTGATATTATTCAACAGCACATTGACAGTTAGGCGATGTGATTGTGAGTGATATCACCTTTTTGTGATTTTTGCTGTTTTCGATGTGTCACTCATTGCATGTCGCCATTAACAAGTGTATAAACTGATGATTTGTACATTTATTAAAATTTATGGCTACGCCACTGCGTGATCTAGCTTGCGTCGTTTTTGACACATTACCGCAGTACGAAGGACGGACAGACGGACGGACGCCTCGACGATGGCTGAGACGCGTTTAGCACTACGTGCTGTCGCGCGTAAAAACACATAAAACTATACGACAATCAGCGAATCAGCAGAACAATTAGCATGCAGAGTAAATATAGTCGAGTGTTGTTTAAATGCGCCACAGCGCGCTGATCGCAGTCCGCCACTTCAACCACAGAACGTAGCCTACTTTGCTTAATGTTTATTCGAACTTTATTGCTTCGTGCCGGAACAATAAAAGTTCAGTTTACCATCCCATCCGGCACTGTGATAGAACTTTCCATCTGCCGGTGGCGCGGAGATATGTGCGTCCCATGAGAGGGAGAACAGTCTACAGCGAACAGCTACCGGGATCCGTAATCCCCTATACCTCTGAAGCCGTCCGGCCGGCGGGGCAGGGATTATCCGGGATGAAGAAGTCACGTGGTACAGTTAATCCATCAGCGCGCGCAGTGTCAACAGGCAGATGATCGGTGCGTGCATGGGAGAGTGGCGAGCAGAATGAGATCGATAATATTCGTTATAAATAAAGGATAAGTTGGCCTAAATTTACCTACTGGATGAATGGAATTATTTTCAGTAGATGGAATCGCTCGGGAAAAAGCCGACGCATGCTGTTTCCCATATTTAAAAGGAGATAATTTTCAAAGGAATAGCAATGCGTGCACGGAGAAGGGCAACGGGAGTTTGAGAGTATTTTTATAAGCTTTCCAAATTCTACTTTACTTTAGCACATAGGCCCCTACAGCAAAGAGAATTATTTTCAGTGGACTAGCAATGCATGGAAGAGAGGCGAGGGAGGGTTAGGTGGAGATAGAATGGAGCGATGGGAAGCAAGTTGACCGATGAAACCCTCGAGATTGTGCTGGGCACCGGAACGGCCCGACGTCCATAATGCAGTGGCGGATACAGACCGGCTTTTGTAGCGTTCGACGTCAGAACATGGTTGTCCGGTACACATGCGTGCAATAAGCTTAAATTGTCACAAGCTGTCAGTCGGTTTGCAAGTACGTAAATTGATACTCCGTTTACACGATCGAGCAAACACCGAGCTGGCTCGTCCAGCTAACATGTAGCCAGCTCGTGGAGCCAGCTTGATCGTGTAAACGGGGTATAAGTAAGACTATTGCTAACAGGTGGCTCGATGAAGTGACGGTAGCGTGTCGAACTTATGATCGGGATATCGTGGGTACAACTTCCGGTCGGGTTGTTATCACCAGGATAAATGACTGTCTGCGAACCGGTATTTAAACAATCTAGGCATTATAACCAACACCAAAGTGATCTCAAGTCAAGGTAAAACGAGTAGGCCTACCACCGGCCTGTCTGGCTGGGGCTAAGACGGGGCGCGTTTACCTGAGTCGGGTGGCAGCTAAACTAACACTGTGTGATCCCATCTGGCAGGTGACGCTCCGTAGCTCTGCGATGGGTTTTCCATCAAGAGCTTTTGCACCACCTTTACTTTTACACTTTATTGCAAATATCGAAGTTCGACCGGCAGATTTTTCCACAGCGGTCCAGCTGTAGTAAAGTTTTTGTCACCAACCTGAAACTGTGCCCGCGGCACGGTACACGTGTAGGCGACGGAAGACCATAGATGCCGACGTTCCACCTCAGTGACGAGTTGACAGTCGTTCCGTGATAGTTTTTTTCTTGTCCTTTTGTTTCTTCTATCTTCAAAGTTGATGTAGGCCTAACTTTGTCGTGTAAGATTGATTAGTCCTACTTGAAAATTAATTACACAAACAAACCTGCAACATCCGCGATAGCCAAAGCAAAACATCGCAAAATTCGGGATAGAATATAAAAATTTATTCATTTTGTTAACTTCTTTACTTTTTAGGCCTATTCTTTAATGTCATTATGTTGTTTTTATATGTTTGACTAGCTCATGTTTAACCATTACGCAATGCCAGTGCTTAATAAACAAGATAATGTTCATACGAACACGGAGTCTGTCCAATGCATTTCGATAGTTTACAGCATATGTCCGTATAAATATAATCAGTGATTGTTTAGACC
>Ga0209671_1004582_pt1 | contig 13746 bp, 12 predicted proteins | sample WorMetHERISLAND2_2_FD_187401 | JGI IMG/M metagenome (GOLD analysis project Ga0209671, IMG submission 187401) | Marine gutless worms symbiont microbial communities from Max Planck institute for Marine Microbiology, Germany - Olavius geniculatus... | ecosystem: Host-associated > Annelida >... | reverse complement strand
TTGCATGTATGTCTCCCCGTCACCCCAATTGCCTCCTGTCGGCAGCATCAAGTGCATGCCTGTGATGTGCTGCCTGCGACGTTCACACGGCAGAAGCAGTAGTGGCAGGCGTCACACGCTAAGGTCGTCGAGTACTCATCAAGTGCCAGGAAAATAAATTAACGTATTGAGAAATAAAATTCTTGAAAATTAACATCCCTAGCAGTCATCGTTGTACATGTCTTTTTCATCTACCATTCTAACTCAAGAGAATGAAAGTGTGAAAATGGTGTGAGCATTTACCAAGCTAATATTGCCAATTTTCAGTTTATAATGTGAAAAGTCACCAGATGCTAAAAAAGTGGACTCGTCCAAGCATATGTTATGTAATCATAGTAGTGCTTTTATTCGACTTATTGTCAGTGCCTGATAAAGCTTGGCCATATGGCATTAGCATTTTTTTCGTGCTTTTTGTTGCACAAACTGCGGGATTGGATAAAACATTGGTCTGCTTTTTGATCTCTGTTTCGAATAAAGGATGTGAAACCATTTTGTTTGCACATGTAGTTGTTGCATATGTTGAATCCATAAGTTTGTGGTGTGAATGATTGTTATTACTATGTAAGGTGTGGAGCCTCAGAATCTGAACACTGATGGCGAGAAGTCTTTGGGTAAGCTCGTTGTGGACTGGCTGGACACCGTTGTGACAGATGAACCCATGGACAAGCTCATCGAAAATGTAATCTGCTTGCATAGTGTATAGGGCTAGTGCTAAGTTATCATTTACAATTATTAGCTAAGCATATTTTTTGTGAGTGAGTAGGGTTTAGCATCCCAACCGACAGAGCATAGGTCATTTCGGAGTTGGCCTTTCCAGGCAATGCACATACAGAGTAATGGAACAGATTGTTTAACCAGTGTGGTTCGTTGAACTCGGTTGTTTATGATTTAATGCTACACCTTTGCGTCGAAGTCTTTGCAGTGAAGATGTATTTTCACTGAACAGTACGGCAGTCCCTGTATTGCTAGATTCAATGCATGCTGCTGCAACCACTGATTCATTTAGTTGAGTTGGCTTGGCAGGTGGCAGAATGATGTAGCGATAAACTTTGATCTTAGTTGAGACTTGACTCCCAGCCAGCCAGCTGGTTGAGTCGTCTTTGATATCAAACTGTTCTGACTGCTGCACTGCCATGCCGTGTGCTAAGATGCGCTCTGTTCATGTTGTGTGAGGGTTAGCTGATACTGAATAACAGATTTGTGAATGAGGTAGACAGCCCATGTTGGCTATTGAAATTGACTTAGTCAAAACAGACAGAACCAAATTTTTGCCAGACTGTGCTGGCATAATTGATCAAAATCTACCTGTAAATTACTGAAGTCAAGATTTTAGAATATCAAGTTTGTTCAAGATGCAAAGTTGCAAGCATGAATTTGAAAAAATGGCCATTGCATCGTTTTGTATGATAATCAGTTTGTTTCATAAGCCAATGATCACCTGTGAAGTTCTTGTTTTTGAAGAAATGTCAGCTAAAATTCGATTACTGTAATGTGAGTGAAATGGGCCAGGTAAAAATATCATCAGGCTGGCCTACAATATAAGACTCAGACAATGAACAGACTGCCAAGCCTGGCCAAATAATTACGGTTCTTTCACGTGTTTTTTGTGTGAACCATTTCAGCCGCACGTTCTTCAGCTGACGGCCGACAACAGCCTGCATGACTGTCTTGAGGACTTAGATGATGGAGAGTTGAACCAAAGCAACATTATTCAGGACTACAGAAAACTTGCCAGACAGAAAATGGTATCATTGTTGATACTAAGCCATGTCCCTGACAGTGGAGCTTTGAATAAACTGATACTTTTACGATGAAATGGCAACTAATAAGTAACATGAATTTATTAAATTAACATTTTTATTTACTGATTTAGTGACTTTTTGTTAATCAGTGTGGTCTTCTTTGTAATGATTGCTGTTTTTTTCTGGATGTCAGTATATGATGAAGACTTCTTGTTTCACCTTATTAAAATTTTTAGAAATAATTTACTTCATGGATTTACAGAAGTAGGTGATTTTTCTAGCTTATTTTTTCACTAAAGATTGTAATGTCTTTGGTTAATTAGATGAGTGATACTGATAAGTCATTTATTGCCACAGTAAAAGGCAGCTAAAACATTTGTTGAATCATCTTACAGTAATTAATGAATCATCTTGACATAACAAGTTGTGTCACTTTTTTATTTGTTATTATTTTGCACGTATTCCAGCTTGTTTATCTCACATGAAAACACATTATTTATTTCTCATTGACATCTTCTGTTCACATGCAGTTAGTTTGCTTGTAGCAGAAAGTGGTCTCTGTGTGCTAATGTGTAGTACTTGCTGACATGTAGAGATTGTTTGATAACAGTAATGGTCAGTCTTTACGAATGCTGATTCATTGTTAACTCTAACCGGAATTGATGTTTTTACGCGCAACAGCAACTACTGCTGTAGCGCATCTTAGCCATCACAATTCTGTTCGTCTGTCTGTCATGCGGATGGATGAGTCAAAAACGGTGCGAGCTAGGATTACCAAATCTTTACCATTGGCTGCGTGAAAGACTTTTCATTAATTCGAAAGAGGTCACCCCGGGCGAGGGCGTTAAATGACAGAGGGGGAGGGAAAATTTGCGATTTCCAGCCGATACTGTGTTGGCTGAGCGAGACAGGTCACACCGTCTGGTGAGTACGAGTAAAACACTATAGATAATTAGCTGCTGGTCGTCTGGCGCCCTCTGGCGACTGTAAAAAACATGGTTGCTAGGATGGGTGTGGTGAGCTTAGATTTTGCTTTACTGGGCTTTCAAACATGCATCGCTGTTGCGCGTTTCTCTTTGCGTTACCTGGGCTTTTCTTGTTTGTGTGAGCTTTAGGTATTCACTTTTAAGTTATTGTGTATATTAATATAGAACACATGCTGTAATGCATAGATGGTGCCATTAAAGGTACTAAAGGAGAAAATGAATGGAATACAACAGACTGACTCTTCCCATCTGAATGGACATTCTTCATCATCTGAGAGTCTTGTCTCCGCTTCAGGAAGAGAAGCGAGTGTGGTTGCTACACTTACAGTTGGAGGTATTGTCTTGAACTGAGAGAGAGATTATGTATGTTTGTGAATTTTAGGTTACTTTATGTTGAAAGAGGTTAAAGGTGGGTTTAGTGCTTCATGGGATACTCGAGGAATGAAGTGTCAACTGCCACATAGGACAACACAGATGAATGCACCAGCCAGGCAGACTGATACTCATTCCCCCCCCCGATTGATGCAAGGCTGAGTTAACCTGGCTGGCTGCTTGGTTATATATTGTTTGATGGTTTTCAGACAGTCATTCAAACAGTAGCCACTTAATGGTGACCTGACACTGAGTTGAGTTTTGAAGTTTTGACTGCAGGTCCACCTGCCACTTTTGCTAACTTTGGTCAGGTAATTTTAAGACGAGGGAGAAGGAATGGTGAGAAGATTGGGCTAAACGGAGGGTTGGTGCGACTTGGGGTGAAGCTGCTTCCTGGAACTGAGGGAGAGATGCCGCTGTTGGTCGGTGAAATGAGGTGTCCGGTGTTTCTTGCATGTACTATCGGTGTTTGGCAGCCTTAGGTTCTGCATGTGGACCATTGTATTAATTTATTAAAATAAAAACAACTGTGCTGTTGGCATTTAAATCAGTATGTGGAACGTAAGTAAAACAGTAGTCTGTACTATAATTGTGTTGTATTTGGTGTGGTTGATATAGTAATGGGGGTTTATGTACTGCTGGATGGCTGGGTTTTGTTTTCGTTTCAGTTAACACATTCATGTGCATTGCGATCCTGAACGACAGTCTGGTACGCATTTCGGTGAAATTCCGACCTCTGCTGTTCAACAACGGAAGCACTGAGTCAAATGGCTTGGCAGGGGGTGATGATGTGGCAGCTGTGGAGGTGGAAAATTATCATCCGAATGAAGACTGCTTGGATGCTGGTCATAGTGAGACGCGATGTACTCTGACAGCACTAGCAAATATGAGTTCACCACGCAGTGGCCTTGGTGCCGCCGTTCTCAACGGACGTCTTGTCACTGTCGGTATGTTGCCCATCATGTTTCCGATATCATATAGATTCTGCAGTCTATTTGTCATTGCCTATATTTCTTCCAGTAATTGAAAGCACTTTTAAGTTTAAAATGTCGTTAGTGCCTTGAAACTGTTGACTAGTAATTTGATGATTTGTTGAGTGAACAGTGCTTTTTCGTTGTCATTTTGGAGCAAGAATTTACTGAAAGGCTCAGAAGATGCTGTTAAAGCACTCTGTTTGGAGAGCCATTTAATGTTCGTGTTTGGATAGCTGGTCTGACTTTTGACTGTGAACATGACGTTCTGCTTTGATGCTCAATAAAGTTTTTGTTGTATTTTATAGTTTAGTACTATGAGAGATTGCCAGTTATGTGCATGTGTTTTTATTTTGTTTCACATTCATTTGAATAAATCTTGGGTCTTTCCTGTTGATGACTTCGTGAAGTTGATTGCAGTTTATTTTTACATGTGAGAGCTATCGTAGCTAGCTATACCGCATATTAGCTATGGTTATTCTGTCTTGTGTCTGTCTGTCACATCCTGGTACCGATTGGAGCCCAAGTGAGATAGAGACTTCTGGTTTTCACCAAATGATATCTTAGAGTCTTTAGTGTTTTGTGACAAAATTTCACGCTGTTGGGTTTAGGGGGTCACCACGAACGAGGAGGTGAAAAAGGGGCACTTGCCCCAAAAAGATGTCATTTTGCTGCTATTGGCTCATCTGCCATGAAAATGATTGCAGATAGGCACAGACATGCTGCTTATCATAACAAGCACTGGTGATGAGCTTCGTAGGAATGTGAAGGTCGATGACCTTGAATAACCTTGAACCCTCAAAATAATGGGTTTTAATGAATTTTTTTGCGATTTCGGACTGTGACGCACATTTCAAGACTGAATTGAACCGAAATGGCAGGAGATAGACCAAGACAACCTGCATATGAAATTTTCAGCATTGATTGTAGATTTTAGCGGTCTCAATCTTCTACGTTCAACGACCAGTGCACGCTTGTCAAATTTGGGTAACCCATTAAAAAGTGGTGGTTTTTGCACTATTCGCTTGTCTAGCGTGAACACGTTTGCAGATAGGCACAGATGTGCTCATTATCATAACATGCATTGGTAACGTGCTTTTTAGTACTATTAACATCAGTGATCTTGAATGACCTTTAACCACAAAATAGGGGGTTTTAGTGAATTTTTGTGATTTTTGGCTGCAGAATAGTGAATTGGGACAATATGGATGGACATAGACCACAGTTACCTGCGAACAGGAACTGCTATGGGCTCTCGCGTGTCTCATGAGCATTAGCTCAGATTTCTTGTTACTCTTGTTACTTGTTCTTGTGCACTGCTTTATGAAATAAAGCTTAGTGTATTATAAATATTTTCATGTATTTTACTTTTTTACTGCCATGCTGCAAATGGTCACCTACAAGCACTACTGGGTTGACATAATTTTCTAGTTTTATGTCAGGCTACTGCCATTATGTGATATATGAGAAAAAAAATTTCTAGCGATATTGAGTGTGGAGTTTGTTTTACTGTAGGAGGCTATGACCGTGGGGAGTGTTTGAATTCCGTCGAGTCATTTGATCTGACGACCAACACTTGGTGTCCGCTGAAGCCGATGCTGTTTGCCAGAGGACGTTTTGCTGTAGCTGAGATGCACGGACGTTTGTATGCTTGTGGTGGATCTAATGGCCAGATGGATCTCTGCTCAGCTGAATGTTATGATCCTAATACTGACTCATGGATGTTATTGCCTGATATGACCATTCCACGCTCATATGCAGGTTTATTTTTGGTATTTCTGTTTTCTGTCTGTAGCACATTGATATAGAAATAGTTTACAACATGCTACATATTTAACAAAAAGCCCAGCCATCGCTAGGGTGGGGCCAACCCTACTGGTTGTCACTGACCTTGAAGGTCATCCAAGGTCGATGATTTTTATGTCATCTGAAAGGGCATATGCCACTTACTATTAGTGATTAATAGTAAACTAGGCCGTATCTTTGACCATTTCCGAGATATGGCCAGTTTTCCCTTGGAAAACGTGCATAACGGCCTTCAAGGTCATCCAAGGGTCAATGATTCACATTGAAAGCCAATATGCGACTTCCTATTAGTGATCAATAGCGACTTGGGCTCTATTTCACACCGTTTAGCCACAATACATCTGTGACAGATAGACAGATGATGACAATCATAACAAAGGGCCGACCTTAAGCGTACAGTTAAGCGGTTGGCCCAAAAATACAGACTGTGTGCATTTTGCGATGTCACAGTTAACAGATAACAGCAATTGTAGCAGTATCTTGTAGTGTAATAATTCTGCAAATTCTGTAGTATTTGCCTTGCTACATTCCACTTTAAATTTATGTTAAATTACAGGCACCATTAGCTTCTTTACTCAGTTAATTAGGCCACCCAGAACAGTAGTCCGGAAGGCCTTATGTTTTACAACAGTTTCGCTTTTTTTCATCGCGAGATCTTCGAGGTCCGTGGGCCGATCTTTGCAAAATTTTGCCACACATCTGGTCGCCGGTTAAAAATTTGGGAGTCTGCCCCCAAAAAAAATTTGAGGAAAAAATATGCTAAATTTGGCGTGATTTTACTTTCCACTTTTAGTGCGAATATCTCCAAAATGGATAGAGATATTTAAAATCTGAAAACCTGATGCACTACAGCGTTCCCTCCCACGTTCAACGAAAAAAGTTTGGTGAACTTCGGTCCACTAATTATGGAGATTTAGAAGTGCAGTTATACACCGAAAATCGAATTTTTCTGAATATTATATTTCGGCCCCTAGGGGGTGCTGCGCCCCAAAATTTTTACACATGCTACAGAATGGCTAAGTCTTGCTAGCGTATATCCCACCGGAGATGGGGGCTCCCCCAACAATTTTTTTCAAAGGGAGGTCAAAAATTGGCTTGTAATTCACCGTATTAGCACCTACAACTTTGGGGTTATGGGGAGTAACCCCATGAAACTTTGCCACGTGACAGGCCATAAGGGGATCATTATCACTTATATACATTTGGGGGGCACCACCCCCTTATAATTTGGGAAGGCAAAAAACGTCTAAAATTTGGTGCGATTTATGACAACTTTTAATTTTGACCGCGTAGTTTTGGACAACTTTCAAGTTTGGTTGGTAATATCTCCGGAACGGATCAAGAGGTCAACAATTGGAAAGAAACTTGATTGACCGCCATCACTCCCGCGTTTGACAAAAAATTGGTGAACTTGGTCCACTGTCAAAAAAGTTATAGGCGCAGATGTAGATCTACTCAACTCGACGATGCACATTTACGTATGCTAATGTATTTGAGTTCGGGCCACGTGATTTTGCTATTTTGCTTTTGATTTTGTATTTCACTCCCCAAACTTTTCCCCTAATCGGACTTACGGTGTGGGCGGCCTCACGTTGGGCTCTGCTCTATATTTCTAGGTTGTTTTTGTTTTGCTACATTTTTTTCATTGCAAGATCTGCAAGGGGGCGAAAAGCACATTGATTTTGGCTCGGTTTCGGACCCCTTCCCACTTTGAGCGCGAATGTCTCTGGATAGAGATATGTAAAATCTGAAAACGTGGTGCACTACAGCGTTCCCTCCCACGTTCAACAAAAAAGCTCGGTGAACTTTGGTCTGCTAATTACTGAGATTTAGAAGTACAATTATACTCACAAAATCAACTTTTTCGGAAGACCATATTTCGGCCTCTAAGGGATGCTGCGCCCCAAAATTTTTACACGTGCCACAGAATGGCCATCTTGCTAGCCCATACCCCACAGGGGATGAGGGTTTCCCAACAATTTTTTTAATTGACGGTTAATAATTGGCTTATAATTTAGCATATTAGTGCCTATAACTTTATGACCAAGAGGATTAATCTTATGAAACTTTGCCACATGATGTGCCATACGGTGGATGTTATCACTTATATACAACATTTGAGGGGGCACCTCCCCCTTAAAAATTGGAAAAGCAAAAAACGTCCAAAATTCGGCGCAATTTAGGACAACTTTTGATTTTTACTGCAAATATCTCTAAAACAGATTAAAATGTCGACAAGCGGTCAACGGCGTTATCAACTACCATTTCTTCTGCGTTGAACAAAAAAATTGATGAACTTTGGTCTGTTAACCGCAAAGTTGTGTTTGCTCATTTTGACCTACCCAACATCGACAGTTCGCGCATTTTCTGACAACTTTAGACTGATCGCATATATCTCTAGAATAGATATAGATATCGATAAAAGGAAAACGGCGTTTAAAACTACGATCAATTCCACGTCGAACGCAGAAAAATTAGTGAACTTGTGTTCACAAACAACAAAGTTCTGTTGTCTCATTGCAAACCACCCGAGTTTGACATTGCGCTTGCTATACATGTATATGACAATGCAGTTGCGTTCGGGCCACGTGACTTTGCTGCGAACTAAATTTCAACCCCTCAACTGTCCCCCAATCAGACTTACGGCGCCGGGCGGCATTACATTGGGCTCTGTCCCATATTTCTAGTTTCTATATATTTTTCTGTTCTGTTGAGTGCTTTTATAATTCTTACTCTTAGTGCTATGACACCTGTTATGGTGAAATAAGGGCATGCAGCCTAAAAATCTTTTCTGACAATTGCCACAACATGTGGCACTATATAAATGTGTTGTGGTTGATCAAACGTTAGTTGATTGCATTTCGTCTAAACAAAATTTTGAAGCATTTATATTGCTAGCAAACATTGCTGTAATCCTAAATTTATCCACGCAGCTGGCAGTGATTTTACGACGTTTGTTGATAGGTGTGGTTGCGTCTGGAGGCGGTCTGTATGTGATCGGGGGTCGGAGCGGCTGTCGAGACCTGTCACTGGGTGAGTGCTACAACGCTGACACTGTGACATGGCGTCCGATCGCCGCGCTCAACGTCGGTCGTTCCCAGGCCGCTGTGTGTGAGCTGGAAGATGGGCGTATCATTGCAGCCGGCGGATGTGGTGCCTGGAACTGTACTAACTCCGTGGAAATCTACAATCCAGCTGCGGATAAGTGGAGCCTGTTTGCTCCTTCACTGGCTGTGGCCCGGCGTGGTGCCGGCATCGCTCTGTTCAGAGGTCAGTCTTGTTGTGTTTTCATTCAACAGCTGAAGCTGCTTCTGCACTTTGCATTGTCAGTGATGTGAGGGTGTTGTAGAAGTTGTAATTTTTAATATATCGCAATAGTAAGTGAATAAAATGAAGGATGTTTAATGTAACTGACATTTGTTTTTGTGAAGTTTGTTGTCACATTTGTTATCACTAATGGTGCTTCCTGATCAATTTCTCTTATTTTAGCTCTGTTTTATGTAGTTGTGTAGTTCTTTCAGTTTATGTTTTAGCTTTCATGCCAGTTTCTCGTGTAAAATTGTTGTTGTATTACAATGCATTATATCATTATCACATTACTTGTTGCATGAAATTGTGAAGCTGATGTGTTTTAACAGTGGGACTTCTAAATAAAATAACTCCACCTTACAATGTTGAATATAATTGAGTGTTTCTGTTGCAGATAAGCTGTATGTTGTTGGAGGCAGTGATGGGCAGACATCTCTCACGTCGGTAGAGATATTCGATTTCGTGACTGGCTTGTGGTTCGTCGGTCCCAGCCTTGGCACGCCTCGCGCCAACATGGGTCTTGCCGTTACACATGAGCGTCTGTTTGCCATTGGTGGATTCAGTGGTAAAACTTTCCTTGACAGCATGGAGTTTCTGAGCTCTGATGGTGAACAGTGGTACACCTATCAGCCAGCAGATGTCGCTGCAGTTGACAGCTTTGGCAGATTGGTCATAATCGATGCTTCGTGAATCGTGATGCTATGACACTTCTTGGCTTTACCTTGCAGATTAAGAGCTGCTATGTGTCTACCATAATGGTAATGGTGGTGACATGGTCCATATGTTAGCATGTTGTGTCCGATCAACGTAGATTCCCTATGCTGAGATTGATTAGTATCTGGATGTGTTGTCTGTTAGTGTATATTGTTAGTTGAGTCTGACGTGTTGCATTTATTCAACTTACATCGTGTGTAATGAAGTACCAGTGAATACTGTAACGAGTGCTAATAGAAGTGCTTACAAATACACACTGTATAGAGCATGAAAAAAGGTGCAGCTAGTTATTTTTTATTTATTGTATCATTTACGTAAGTACTGGTGATGTTAATTGGGTGGTGGAATGTAAAGAGACCAATCTTTTGCATTTTAGTCTCGCATCTACCGTGCAGTAACCAGTTTGATATATGTGAATCTATTTTGTTGTGAGATGATACTACTTATGGACATGTGATACAATGCAGTTCATGGCTGATTTTATTTTCGCCAGAAAAAGTACCGGTGCTAGTAGCAGCTATTTTTAAGTAGATGGTTGTCTTGCGGCTGATATTTTTGGATTTTTATGGATGTCCAAAATGACAGTTTCGCATTTGTTGAAGAACGGGTATAGACTTTGTTACGTATTTTTTAAATTTTACATTGCACAACTTCAGGAATTTTGTACTTTAATGTAAATGTAGTGCAGTGTTAACTTTAAGTTATACACCGTGTCCGGAAAAAAAACATCCTGGACATTTTCGATTGTAACTTGATGAAGGATTATCAGATTTTAATAATTTTTGACACCCGTATTTCCGACACAACTGGTGATGAAATAGCTGTCCAATTTTCCACCGCATCAACTGTCTGCTTCTGCACTACCTGGAGAAACAAAACCAACAAAATAATGCATTTTTATCCAATTCCACCTGTTCGGGTTTTCCCAGTAGTGCAAAAACAGACATTTGGTGATGTGAGAACTAGAGTGGTCATTTGGTAGAAAGTAGTGTCAAAAATGTTTGCACCAAAAATTATTAAAATCGGTCGATTCTTTTTCAAGTCACAATCATTAATGTTGAGGATGCTTTTTGACGTATTTCTGTTCATTTCAACTCATATTTTGTTTTTCGGTTATTCCCAGATAGTGCAGAAACAGACATTGTGTGAGGTGGAATATTGAACGGTCATTTGATGGCCAGCTGTGCCAGAAATATTCGTACCAAAAATTATTATAATTGGATATCCCTTCTTCAAGTGACAATTGATAATGTTCAGGATGTTTTTTCCGGACATGGTGTATAATACATTACATGTCTGTTTCAGTGTAGAGTAGCACTTGAGTTAGATAAGGTGAAACAGTGTTTTAGTGGAACACCGAACTGTTGTTTTTGTTAAGTATGAGGTTTGATATGAATTTTGTTTCATGATATAATGACTATCAAAGTAGAAACCACTTTTAACAAACACAGAATATTAAATAGATTGCAAAACTCATGTTTTGTCAATATTTATAATATTTCTACTGCTATTTTAAACTAATGTGATGCTAATTTGATACTAATGTGATATTTTGCTGTCGATGCGATTTGTTATTTGCTATTGCTCATGTAACCATGTTGTGCTACATTTCCTTATAGTATTATTTTTGTACTTTTGTACCAGATTGTGTTCTTATCATGATTTAACATAGTGAAGTATTTTTTTGTTTGGATTACACAGTATTGTCTGTGATGTGTAACCAAGTCCCTCATCTTGTGAGTTCGAGACGGAGAATGCAGTTTTTAGTTTTTGGGACAAAGACCACGTGTCCCTGTATACAAAAACCTGCATATGCTAGCGCACAATCGATGCAAATGACACAGTGCCGAAAAACGCCACGATCCATACTATTAAAAAGTTAAAGTTTCTGTCAACAAAAACTTCACAGAAATATCTGTACACGGCACAATGTGCTGGTGTGTTTCGTTTTTTTTACTCCTCACGCACTACGTTCCTAACGTAGCGAAGAGGAGTATATAAGATCAGTGTAGTATTGAGGACCGACCGACCTCTGTTCCTGGAAGAGCTTTCCTGGAAGAACTTCAAATGGCCATATCTCCATAACGGTGTTAGATAGACACATGGTCACTATGGACCATTGATAGGAAGTCGACCCCCGGGAGTCAAATGGTCACGTGACCGATGACGTCACGTGACCCCAAAAGGTCAAACTCGTGACCCCATTATCTTTGAGGCGCCATATCTCCATAACAGCGCGCTTGGTAGACGCATGGTCACCATGGACCATTGATAGGAAGTCGACCACCGGGAGTCGAATGGTCACGTGACCGATGATGTTGCGTGATCCCAATAGGTCAAGGTTGTGACCCCATTATCTTCGTTGCCATGGCAATGAAATTTGGCTATTTGCGGTGTGTAAAGTGATGAAATTCACAGAGTTGCTGCAGTACAATAAATAGAATATTTTGATGAAAGATTTGCATATCATATTTGTTGAAAAGAGGGTGCAAACTTCTGTCACATGTTGTATGTTGCTTACCGTGTGTATTCAGTGTATGGTTGAGTTGGCACAAATGTTATTGACAAAAGCTTTCAGCATTGCACCTAGTCCTTGGCTCTGTGCAGCTATGATTGACTGACACAAAGATTTAAAACAGAATGTCTGTGCTTCTGGTTGCAGTCGGCAAAAATAGCAATGGGGGACTTTTTTCCTTTTTGTACATGATCACATTTTATGTAATATTACACAACAACACTTAATGGTAAATATAAGAACTAAAGTTAATATACTGCAGCATTACAGACTAGATGTAAACAGTTTTTTCTAGTAAAACTTTGTAAACAAACCAAAAACTACTACATGACGTTTTTGAGCGTCCAACAGAGATTTTAGAGATGCAGTGGCCGGAGACATTATGTTTCCGGAGTGTTATTGTGTGCGTTCATGCATGTGTGTGCACTCGAGTCCCGAACAAACATTGTTAGCAAGATGTCTCTGGTATTTATAGACGGAATTCGACCAAACTTTCGCCACTACCAGACTTCAGGGCAAGGATGGTTGCATCAAATTTTGGGTCAAGGGTCAAGGTCACGGTGGGGTCAAGTATGCCTAAAAATGCACTTTTTGGCCTGGTAGTTGTCACCTGTTGGCGGAGGCATAATGGTTGACGGAGTCGTAACCACCATCTAGTTTTTTTTGGGACAGACGGCAGCCGAAAGCACAGAAATTATTTTAGGCCTTGGTGAAAGCCATGTTGTACATGCATGCCATCTCTGTTGGCGCTGTGATTTTGACTACCATAGGTGAACGGAACACCCAAGTTAACGCAGAGCTGTACTACTTGGTGTCAAAAACTGATGGACTTGGAAACTGCCAGTGCTTCCGTCGTGTCATTGTGTCTGCGTGTGTTTAATGTTTTCAATTTTATACTTTGCTGGTTTATCGTTGATTCATTTTATTGTGTGCAGCCTGACTGTATAATAATACTGTGCGGTTTAAACTGACAGAGCTTAATCTGTTACAAAAACTTGCTTGATCTGTTTGGCTTTGTTAAGAGCTTACGAGTTTGATTAACGTAATAGCAGCATGTATTATTGTGACCAGTGGAAACAATGTTATTGTCCATGTCGATCACCATAGTCCTCAACACTCAACAGAAATCTGTAGTACTTAACGACATCAGTCAATAAATTGCTTAGAGTGCTAGTGGTTCTGGCATATTGACTTGGCCCTCATGCACCCGCCCTCTCTCCCCACTCGTCCCCTCCCGTCCTTTAATAGACAGCATTTTGAGATTAATTAGTGCTTGGATGATAAGATTTACG
>Ga0209671_1004580_pt1 | contig 13751 bp, 7 predicted proteins | sample WorMetHERISLAND2_2_FD_187401 | JGI IMG/M metagenome (GOLD analysis project Ga0209671, IMG submission 187401) | Marine gutless worms symbiont microbial communities from Max Planck institute for Marine Microbiology, Germany - Olavius geniculatus... | ecosystem: Host-associated > Annelida >... | reverse complement strand
GCTCAATGCCCGTTGGTGTCTGACGCCATTGTTACTATCGCTGCCCACCGCTGCCTATCTAGGGCAGCGTGGCTTAACTCCTGCAGGGTTGCCCCACACCACTGCTCAATATCATCTGACAATTCAACAGGATGCGTCTGGAAATATCTACAGGTGCCATCAAAAACTCAATGCTACGAGATCCAGCCGACTTGAAGTAAAATGGAAACTACAGTGAACGTCAGGGAGATCATGTTGAAAAGTAATGTAACTGTCAAAGTTGTGCAATTTACTGTCCTTGTATAAGGATGTCAGTCCTGGAATTCAGTGAATGCCCGTTGTATGTTATGCATTTCAGTAAAATGATCGTTATTTTTATCGTGTACAGGGAGAGTTCCTAAGATCCATTTGCTTCGGCCAGAGTTTGTAATAGTCATCACGTTTGAACTGATGCTACTGATGGTCAAGCGTCTGTTTGGCCGTGGCGTCGCTAAGCCAGCAGCACTGAAGAACGACTGAGCCTAAAATAACATTTCTTTGCTTCCGGTTAAAGGCAGCGAAAAAGTTAGGAGGGGCAGGGCGAAAAAAAATTTCTTATTCATTTATTATGACATGTCAGGTAATGTTACACTGGTAAAAAACCAACTGACAGCCGAACAAATCCACAAGAACTGAAGTGAAGATACCGCAGCGTTGCAGACTGGATGCAAACAGTTTTTGCGAGCAAAAAAACTTTGAAAGCTTACGAAAACTGCACTGATGTTTTTCAGGGTTCAATCAAAATCTTAGCAATGCAATTTTTCCAGGGACGAATGGCAACTGGAAGGACAGGAATTTTTTAGGCCTTTGGATAGATGGAAACTTGGTATTGGTGAAGGAGTGTTTGCTGCATTTAATGTTTACAATGTCTGTTTTATGTTTCCCACCGAACGGTTTGCTGTACTTTTTTTGTGAAATTGCTTCGTTTTTGTTGGGTAAACATCTTCAATCCACCATATTTTGGTCTTCCAACATATTGGGTATCGGCGGGTATCTTAGCTTGTTATTTTCTTGGCCATTTTATTTGCCACTTTGCACTTAGTAGTTTTTTGGAAAAAGCGCTACTTTTGCCATGAAATTGGTTAATTTTCGTTGGGTAAACGTCTTCCATCCACCATATTTTTTGGTCTTCCATTGTATCTTGGCTTGTTGTTTTTTTTCAGTTGTTCTATTTGCCGCATTCCGTGTTACTAGTAGTAGCTGTTTGTGAGAAAGCTTGCATATGTTGCACCATACATGCCCGATAAATTTTTCTCAGAGATCTTGCCTGCATCTTAGCTCTTCATATAGCCAATATGATGGGTCTGCATGGTCGGATCCTGATTGGTGACCCCAGACTTTGTTCGGTGTGTAACCAGCCACTCAGGTCAACTCAGCCTGGCCATCCTTCGTGGGTAGGCGCACTGAGTACCAGCGAAAACTGGGACGTAAACAGGCACACAGCACGATGCAGTAACCCCGTATATGTAGTCACTTTGTAGTGTAAACTGGTGTCTGGCTGAGGGCTGAGAAAACAGAGATCGGCGCCGCTTTACATATGGACCCTCTGGCTCGGGAAGGACTTCGCGTTTTTCATGTTTTAGCGAGCCCAGCAGGTACAGAGACGAGAGGGGAAAGTTACATTGTACAGTGAGAAAGAAACAATCTGACTGATGATTCTAACTCTGTGCTTTTATCTGGCTTCAAACGTAACCCTAGACTTACTGATATCGTGTCGTTTACAGTCCAGTCAGTAGTCATGTAGGTGTTTTCCGTGCTTGCAATTCACTGTGCAGCCGACGGCAAAAAATAATAGTACCCCTAATGAATGAATTCATGAGCCAAGAGTGCATTTAATTACACATTTACCGGTAAAAATAAGCCCATGGAAAAATTAAAACGCACCACACATAGGCCTATGTCACTCGCAGACATACAGTTTGTTACAAGCGAGCAAGAAGAACACTAAGATGTGTCCGAGTAAAGCCTATGACCCATCATACTTGTGCAATTATTAGACTATTCCGAGTAACCCGACAACGAGTGAAGATGATCATTTGTGAGAGAAGAACCGCATAAGAAAAATCTTTGTTGTGTACAAAATCATAAATAGGTCCTAAACAGAGAAAAAGTAATTGACACCGCATTATAGATTAATTTTCATTCTGTCGGAAATCTGTCGTGCAACCAAACTAATAATAGGGTGCTATAGGAGTATATTGCCCGTCCGTCTGTCGGTCTGGGCTTAACTGGAAAACTAAGAAGCCCAACCGTCGCTAGGATAGCCGACCGTACTGGTTGTCAGTGACCTTCAAGGTCATCCAAGGTTGATTTTCATTTCATCTGAAAGGGCGTATGCTACTTTCTACCAGTGATTAATAGTACTTTTAATCTTGGCCTTATCTTGCTCCCTTTCCGAATTGGATGTATGACCAGTTTTCCGTTGAAAACGCACATTTTTCCTACCTCCTCCATTCCGCCCCGAATTTGAAAACGTTCGCCTTGCACTATAGATTGCTGAAATTTTGCATGTGTAAAATGTAAAATGTTTTTTCTATACGACCTACATTGCGACAGACACGACAACTCGTACCATAAGCTCGACCGCTACGTAAGTACGGTATGCTAATAAAAGGTACAGAAATTGTGTGAACATTATCAGGGCAGCCCAGGAGTAGGCCTGGCTGTTACGTACCAATTTTTACGCGCGAAAGCAGCTACTGCTTTCAGCGCGTCTTAGCCATCGCAATTCTGTCTGTCTGTCTGTCTGTGGATCAGTCAAAATCGGTGCAAGCTAGGATCAACAAATTTTCACCGTCGGCTGCGTGGAAGACTCTAGTTTCAGGAACCGTAAAGTTTATCCGTAAATTCGAAGGGGGTCACCCTGAACGAGAGCGCTAAATGACGGGGGTGGGAAAAATTTACGATTTTTAGGCAATAAGTCGCTGCATCTCAATAACGGTGCGAGATAGGACCTAAAGTTACTATTAATCACTAATAGGAAGTCGTACACTGGCTCTCGATTGCTACCGAATTTAGTGACCTTGGATGACCTTGAACGCTAAAACTGGGGTTTTTATGGATTTTTTGGGCGATTTTTGGCTGTGACACGCATTTCAAGAGCGAATTGCGTCGAAACCAATTGAGATAGACATGGAAAGCTGCGTATGAAATTTTCAGCATTGAACGTAGATTTCAACGGTCCAAGTCTCGATTTTCTAGGTTCAAGGGAACCTGCGCATGAGGGCATCAAAGAACGGTGCCCCCGTAAAAGTAGCTATTTTTCCGATGTTGGCCAGTCTTTCGTAAAAATGGTTGCAGAATGATAAGCATGGGCATGCTATAGGCCCTAAGCCAGTGATTTTCAACCGGGGTTCCGCGGAACCCAAGGGTTCCGCGGCTCGTCAGAAAAAAATAAAAATAGGCCTAACCTAGCGTGCGAAATTACGTCAGAACAAGCCATAGAAGTTACGCACTGAATGATTATAGTTCCAAGTTAGCGCTTCTAGCCGTCTACTTTTGCATACAGTGTTGAATATTTTTCTTGTTAACGATGTTAGGACACTTGCATTGAACACCAAACAACTTATTAGTGTCAGTGTTAAGGAATCGTGCGTCCATTTCTTGAAAGACCTTCATATCCTGAAACATTCTGCTTGAAAAATATAAATGCTTCGCCCATTGGCTCAACTGGCTGGGGGGTCCAGACCCCTTGAGTTGTCCGTGGACGTAAAAACGTAAAAGATTCAATGATTTTTGGGCCGTTGGCGACCGTCTCGTAGTGTTTTTGGTTACGGGTAAAATAAAAATGCTAAGTAATATTATATGATATGGTAAAATTAAACAAGTCTTTTGCCTGCTGCTTTATCGTCAGCATTTCAGGGTTTTTCCCCAGACTCCCACAAGATTTCTGCCTCTTGACTCCGCTGGGGACACCGGTCCCCGGACATCATGAAAATTCCACTTTGCCTACGCCATTGGACTCACGGATCATTGCATGCCATGGGGTTCCGTGAGTGATTTTGACACTTATGCGGGGTTCCGCTGCAGCAAAGAGGTTGAAAAACACTATAGGCTTTCGCGCGTCTCGTGAGCATTAGCTCAAATTTCTTGTTAGCTTCAATACACGGTCGGGATGAGGGTTGGGACTCGTACGTATTTGTTGTCGGACGGCCGCAGCGCACAGATATCGATTATTTCTTGCTTCCTTACGAATTCGTAATTTTCCGCCACGTTTTGCAGCTCGAGATCTGCGAAATTGATCGCGCGTCGTAAGCGCGTAGTCGTGTTCTTAAGAAGAACGATCGACGCTCGGGCGAGATGGTGCGGTATTTGAGCGAGTTGAGCTGTGTTGCTGCAGCGCCAGTGGAACGAGCATACCTACGATGTACGGTCAGACGGACGACTGGTTGGCATAAATCATGACATGACATTCATCAGCGTGTGCGAGCGCGTGCGCGCGTGTGTTATAACTGGCTCGACGGGCAGACGAGCGCCGTCGGAAGCTGGTCTTAGCGGCAGAAGGCCGCCGCTTGAGCTGTACGACTTCCGGTGGAGAAAAAAACGCGATTCTCAGTGACGACAGTCCCATACACGCTATAGTGACGCCGCTGTATCGAACGCTCCGAATACGCTAGGATACGAATCATACGATACGGTAATTCGGCGCACCAGTACGTGGGTGGTGGCTACAGCCAGAAACTTTGCATTAAAAATAAAATTGCGGCCACTGCGGTTACTGTTGACATCCCGTAGGAAACCTTCATCGTCCTATCTAAATCTAACGGTGCTATCGCCGACCCTTACGACGTACCGTTTAGCCACAATACATGGGTTAGAGACGATGGACAGACGACACATCGTTAAATGTAGAAGGTTTTACTAAATAAAGATGTAGGCCTAAAATTTCAAACGTTTGCTGAGAACAGCAAAAAAACTTTAGGGGGCTACTTTTTGCCGCACCCTGTATACGTAACGTACGTAGGCTTAAAAAGTAGAGTCCTTCCCGAGCCTTAAGACCCATTGGGCGGCGCTGATCTCCGTTCCAGACACCAGTCTTTACACTGCGAGACCACGGATATGGGGCCAGTGTATCGCGCGGTGTGCCTGTTTTCGTCTCAGCTTTTGCTGGTACTCATTGCGCCTACCCACGGAGGGATGGCCAGGCTGAGTTGACCCTGTATAACACAGATTTAATGCATGTATCAGTTCTTTGTCAATTTACTCGGTGCCACAATTCTGGGGACGCGGCGGGCGGGGGAAAGAAATGGGCGTGGCTAAGGATGGAGATTGTTGTTGCATGGCACCAAGAACCACTGCAAATACCTGCATCGCTGCTAAACCACTCACTCGCTAACAGTACTAGCTACATCAACAAGTAACAACCCGGTCGATCGGATCGGTCGGAGGAGCCAGAAAGCTGGCTACACGTCGCGCCTCTACCTCCTCTAAATTTATGCTAGTCGGTCGGTCGCCGACTGACTGCAGTGACTGCCCACTTAGCCTAGACCTAGCTTCTCGGTAAGCCTATAGACTGCTGCTGCTGTAGCTATACGGGCGGGCGCCGGCCGCTGCAGTCTAATTTTACAACGCAACTTTTCCTCGCGGACGGTAGCCATGGCAGTCGAAACACGGGCGCAGTGAACGCCGGCGGCAACTGCAATGCATTGGAACTGGGAAGCAAGGTTGCTCAACGTCGAATGGTATGAGATGAAAAGTGATGGGCTTGTGGCTTGTGCTGTCTACCGACTGTGGCAGGTCACCACGCCGGGGCAGACGTACACACCACACCGTGCGCTCAGTCAGTCCAGAGGTCTTCCCTGTTTATCTTGTGACGTCACATGAGGCCAAGGATGTACCTGAAAAGAAATTAGCCAGCTGCAGTGACGATGCAACATCCGACATCTCTTGAACCCCGGGCAGATAACCTGCTGCTTCCCCGATCGTTGCTTCTATGTCATGCAAGGTCGACGATTTTTTTACGCGCGATAGTAGAATGCTTCGCGCGTCATAGCCATTGCCTGGGCCTCCGTCCGTCTGTCCGTCTGTCTGTCTGTTCTTCACACTCTTGATCTGTATCAAAACGGTGCAAGCTAGGATCACGGAATCTTTACCGTGGACTGCCGCAAAGACTCTAGTTTTCCGTGACAAAATTTTCGACCCCTGGGTGCGGGGGTTCCCCTCGAACTGGGCGTCAAGTAGGGGTACCCTCTTAAAAGACGTAATTTTGTCGCTATTTGCTAGTTTAGTGTAAAAACGATCGCAGATAGGTACAGACATGCTGCTTATCGTAACAAGCAATGGTGACGGGCTTTTTAGATTTATTAATGTCGATGACTTTGAACGACACTGAACTCCCAAAAGAGGTGTTTTTAGTTAATTTTTCGCAAATTTCGGCTGCAACGCACATTTCAAGAGTAAATTGCGACAAAATGCCTGAAGATAGACCAAGACAACCTGCGTATGAAATTTTCTGCATTAAATGAAGATTTTAGCAGTCCAGCACGCGAGCGTCAAATAAAGGAACCCCTCTAAAAAGTGGCATTTTACTGATATTGGCTCGTTTAGCATGAAAACAGTTGCAAATAGGCACAGACATCCTACAAGCACTAGTGTCGAGCTTTTAAGGATGTCAACATCGATGACCTTGAATGACCTTTAACCCCTCCCCTCAAATAGGGGGTTATTAGTGAATTTTTCGCGATTTCGGGTTGTGACACGTTTTAACAGTGAATTGCACCGAAATAGCCGGAAATAAACATGGCGAACCTGCGTATGAAATTTTTAGCATAGAGCGTACATTTTTAGCAATCTAAGTTTCGACCTTTTAAATTCAAGGAGTCTTCCATGATTCAAATTTGAGGCCTCAAATTTGAGTACTCTTTCAAGACGCACTATTATTCTATTGCATGCTGTACACTGATTGCCAAGGTGGCAGGACCGCTGCTATCGCGCGTCACGTGAGCTTAGCTCAAATTACTTGTTATCTAGCTCATCTGAAAGAGTTTATGTGGCTCTCTATTAGTCATCTGTAGCAACTTAGGCTTCATCTCTCACCATGCGTCAAAACTTTGCAGTCTGCATTTGAAGTTACGGCCAAACCGCTGTAGATGGAGACATTGTTACTATTGACAGCCTATAGAAAGTCGTCATCGCTCTATCCAATGGCGATAGCGGATTCAAGCTGGCGGGGGCAGTGCCCCCGTTCCCGCCCTTATTGGCTGGATGCATCTTGAAACAAGTAAACATTTTGCACGAAAATGCATTAGTTTTGCATAAAATTTTCCAAAATTTTCTGCACAGGGGCACACCTAATGCGGTCCACACGACTTTTTGTGGAACGATATCTTACTGTGATCCCTCTTATGAAATGGAATAGACGGTAATTATCAACATATTGTTTTACATAGTCCGAAACAAAATAAACATCATTTCTGGGAAATCATGTTTTCGGATTTAAAGACACACCATGACATAGACCAATTTTTATGCTCCCTGTAGTGCTTGTCCCTGCCAAAATGTCCACAGCAACTGGTTGATATATGTCGAAGTAATGTGAAATGACGAAATAAGCTTTCGTCGAGTCGTGCAGGCACACGACGGCTTGCCATGAAGCCAGCTAGCAGCAGCGTATGCGACTGAGTGAGTGAGTCTGAGCTTTAGCGCTGCGTAGCGACTGGCTACCTCTACAGCTGCTGCTGCTGCTAGGGATGCCCAGGTTACAGCGGCTGCAGCAGGCCAGCAGCCGATGCGTCAAGGTGTGCGCAACTCTTAGCGCCTGGAGTGGAGTGGATGCTGCTTGAACTAACCCGGTTTAATGGTCGCTGCAGTCTGCACTGTCGCCGCGGAGGACCACTGATGCATGTGCTTACCTTGCTGGGAGCTAGGACATCTCGACCATGATGAGCCCATGACGACTGCTGCAGCTGTTTGCTAGTGAAGCGTGAGTGTGCCGACTGTCGAGACTCAGTGTGGACGGACTCGCGCCACCGGCGTACGGTCGGTCGCCCAGTCAACTTAGGCTATAGACGAAGATGAATTTTCAGGGACCTAGTTGACGTCGGCGCGACTTTCCGCGTCCGTCGTCGTGGGCGTGAGAACATAGGCCTACATTCTAGCTGTGATCCCGTCTTCCAGAGGTCTGATTAGCGGCGACTGACGCCTAGGTCAACGACGTAGGGCAGAATGGGGCGCGGAAGTACGATGCGCGGTTTACCGGTGCTCGCCATCATGGTGGTACTGGCGTTAACAGCCGTGGCCGCCGCAGACAATGGAACGTCCACTGGTAAGATAGAGCACGTGTGTTCGCGCACGGCTCGTCCATGTCGGCCGGGAATCATGCTTCCAACCTGGGACCCAGTGCACAACATCAGTATGATGGATCGAGCAGCCCGTGCCGTGGTCTACCTGCTGGCGCTTGTCTATCTGTTCCTTGGAGTGTCAATCATCGCTGACCGTTTCATGTCGTCTATCGAAGTCATCACGTCGTCCGAACGTGAAGTCACCGTATACAAGTGAGTATAGTTAACGCTTTCTTAAGGCGCGCACAAAGCGACGTAACCGAACTAAACTGGGCTGACATGGTTTAGTTTTTGACGAACTGACCAATCGGCAAGCAGTTATGCATTACAGTAGGCACCGTCTAACTGCGTCGGTGGCCTACGCTACTACGCTCGCGTACGCGTAAACATATGACCATGCTCGCCCATTCGTCAGTGCGTCAAAAACTAAACCGCGTCAGTTCAGTTCACTTCAGTTACGTCGTTCCGTACGCGCCTTTAAACCACACTTACACCGGTACCGTTTTAACGATTTTGACTGCAGTCGTGCGTCATAGAACAAGCGACGGTGTAGTCTGTGCGATCTAAGCGTGGTTTTAGTACGATTCCGCACTGTCTGGGGTGGTATAAGCTGGTACTGCGTACTCCAGTAGTGCGGGAATTAGTACAGACACTATTTCGTCCAGCATTTCGCAATGTAAACAGTGACGTATAACTCTTCCCTCTTTTCCATTCCTTTTCCTACACCCGGTTCGTCTAAAACACGACTCGCAGACGCACCGACGAGCACCTGCGGCCGGGGGCCGGCTCATTGTCTGGTGGAAAAGAATGGGCCCGTCGTCGTCTGGCCATCACCACGTACAACTCGTCGTCAGGCCCAGCCTGTCGTCTTTTACACCGACCCTTCTACCTTCGATTTCACGCGTGACAGCAGAATGCTTCGCGCGTCTTAGCTATGGCCTAGGCGTCTGTGTGTCCGTCCGTCCGTCCGTTTGTCCTTCTGTCTGTCTGACTGTCAGTCACACTCTGCTGCCCTAACAAAACGGTGCAAGCTAGGATCACGAAATTTTCACTGTGGGCTGCCGCAAGGACTCCAGTTTTTTTTTGTGTGACGAAATTTGGTGCCGCTGCGTGAAGAGGGTTTCTCTCAAACGAGGGCTTCAAAAAGGGTTACCCCCTAAAAGACGTTTTTTTGCCGTTATCGGCTCGTCTAGTGTGCAAACGATTGCAGATATGTACAGACATGTTGTTTGTCATAACAAGCACTGGTCATGGGCTTTTTACTTTTATCAACATCCATGACCTTGAACGACCTTGAACGCCTAAATAAAAAAAATGTTTGCTGAATTTTTCGCAATTTTTGTGGCTGCAGCGCACATTTCAACAGTGAATTGCGACGAAATGGCTGGAGATAGATCAAGACAACCTGGGTATGAAATTTTTAGCATCAAACGCAGATTTGAATATAGTCAGAGTCCCGACCCCCTAAGTTCAAGGATGCCTGCGCACTCGAGGATCAAAAAGGCTTACGTTTCCAAAAAAATGTTTATTTTACTGATATTGGCTCGTCTAGCGTGAAAACAGTTGCAAATATGCAAAGACATGCTGCTTATCATAACAAGCATCGTGACGAGTTTTTTTGGTGGTATCTACAATGTGTCTCAAAAAAACATCCCCGACATTTTTGACTGTAACTTTAAAACCAGTTATCATATTTTAATAGTTTTGGTAAGAATATTCCTGACACAACTTGCCATCAGATGACCGTTCAGTTTTCCACCTCACCCAATGTATGCTTTTGCATTACCTAGGGAAATCAGATCAAGCAAAATATGTGTTGAAATGAACAGAAAACCTAAAAAAAACATCCCCAACATTATCGATCGTAACTTGAAGAAAGATTACCAGATTTTAATAATTTTTGGCAGAAAAATGTCTGACGCCACTGGCTACTAAATAAGTGTTTTAGTTTCTACCTCACCCAACGTTTGCTTTTGCACTACCTGGGGAAATCAGACAAAGCATAATACGTGTTAAAATAAATGAATAAACGTCGATAAATTCCATCTATCCTAATCTGTGGACCCCCGACAGTTGGTCTATTACAAGGTTTGACTGTCGTGCAGCAATGTGTCTACCAGATTAAGTTTAGGAATGTTTGTGAAGTCAAGAAGCGACTGGTACAGCCTAGATTGGTCTGGAGCAGAACATTATCGATACTGTTGTCAATGAATGGAGAAAGTATCTCCTTGCCTGTGTTCGCATAGTAGGCCAATACTTCAAGCAATTTTACTGCAGGCAGTTAAAAAATGGACAACTAAATGAAATGTCAGTCAAAGTGTCAGAAATGTAAACAAAATGTGTTTTTACGCGTTATGTTAATTAATCAATTATATCACATGGGATATAAAAGTGATATTTTGCTGGTTATGTTTTCCCCAGGTAGTGCAGAAACAAACGTTGGGTGAGATGGGAAACTGAATAGTCATTTGATGACGAGTTGTGTCAGGAATATTTGTACCACAAATTATCAAAATCTGGTAATTGGTTTTCAAGTTACCGTCGAAAATGTTGGGGATGTTTTTTGAGACACTGTGTACTTTAATGACCTTGAACGGTCTAGAACTCCCAAAATAAGAGGTGTTAGTGAATTTTTCACGATTTCACGCTGCGAGACACATTTTAAAAGTGAACTGCGCTGAAATGGCTCGAAATAGACCAAGAGAACCTGAGTATGAAATTTTTAGCATCAAATTTCCCGACTCTATGTTTATGGAGGCCTGCGCACGCGAGCGTCAAAGAGGGGTGTCTCTCTAAAAGTAGTTATTTTACCGATATTGGCTCTTCTAACGTGATTAATATTTTCCCTACATTTTTCTCAAAATGGAGGTTTTCAGCCCCAAATGGCGAATTTTTGGACGAAAATTTTCCAACAGGAATATTTTACGACAATTTTTCGACAGCCAAAAATTTATGGGGCTTTTTGCCCCATGCGTAGATGCCACTGTTCTGAACGGTCAAGTATATTCCAGTAGACTACCTTGTCTATCATCTCAATTTAAACTCTGAAGTCGCTTCTTGTCTTTGTTTGCATTCAGCCATGAAAGTCTAGCATTGTATAGTGTGCTATAGGGTATATGACATTTGGGCGTCGCAGTTTGGGCGCTGGACGTTTGGGCGCCATTTGCATGTCGTTGGAGTTAAAATCGTAATCATAAGTAAGTTGGCACGTACGATTTTCGATGGCGCTGCAACACTTACTTACTTTCTGCTGCACTTAGGTAGTCGTCGTTGTCGTCATTAGTTGTCGTTCGTCGTCGCGTGACGTCATTGTACGTCGTCGTCGTGTGTTGTCGTCGCGCTTCGCATCGTGCGTCGCTTCTTCATCGACGACCCGCTTCGTCGTGCGTTGTTGCGCGTCGTCGTTGTCGCATGTCGTCATCGCAGGCCATTAGTTGTTTTCTGAGTTAATGCTGGCGAATAGCGTGTGCAGTATTTGAACGCTATTGACGGCGGTGTCACAGCTTGGCGCCCAAACATTCGGCGCCCAAACGGCGGTGCCCAAATGTCCTGCTGCGTGTGCTACAGGACTCCTTGTTTCAATCAACCGACACCAGCTGATCATACCTGGCTGTCGACTCAGCAGTTTATGCATCCGGCCATAGACATCTAGGCGCTGTACATGGTCGGGATGTTTGACTGCCCGTCTGACCGTCTGGAACTCGTTAGGCCTATTCGCCGTGTGATTCTCACAGCCTGTAACGGCTTTCTGTTCAGTCTATAGGCACTGCTGCCGTGACCATCCGCATTGGATGTTTTTTTTGCGGAACGCGTTGTAGGATATGAATTCGCACTATACTTATTTGAGACGTTTAAAAACGCCTGCTGCAGAACAGGATTACAAAATTATAGCTTCACAGGATTCTGTAAAGATTTGCATTAATCACACATAAAAATCACAGAATGACTAACTATGTTTTCGCTGTACTTTGTCGCTGTCCGTTTATCGTACATATAGGCCTAACGTGTTAGCCACAAGTTCGATCAAGGCCTATCCTGTCTACTGCATGACGAACTGCCCTGGCTCAACGTTCCTGAGCGAGTGCTACAAGCTGGCATGCAGTTACGGTTCACCGGTGCCTTCATGATAAAGCACCTGTTCGACCACTGCCTCCCAGTCTCCGATGTCGTCAGTTGACATCATCTGAGATCTGCCAGTCGACACTTTCTTACTGTTCCGCGGTTTCGACGAAGCACGTTCGGTCGTCGGGCCTTCGCTGTTGGGGGTCCGATGGCTTGGAACACTCATTACCGGACAATCTCCGTGATTCGTCGCTCTGCAGCAGTAGCTGTAGGCGCGGCTTAAAAACTGTACTTTTCGCGAGATACTGGTGTATTCAGCTCAATAAAGATGCTTCGTGATATTGCGCTATATAAATCCAATATAGCATTGACATTGACATTGACAATAGACCATGCCACCATCAGAGTGGTAACGGTAGGACGTTATATAGACTTGCGATCGCGAGGTCGTTGATTTGACTCCCGGTTAGGTTGCTAACTACACGAATGGGTGACTGTCTGCGGACAGGTAAGCCATCTCGGTATATCAACACCACGGTCAACTCAGTCTTTCGTCCCTCTGGGGTAGGTAAATCGAGTAGGCTACCGACCTGTCTGGCTGGGATTGAGACGTGTCGCGTTCATCTGTGTCGGGTGGCAGTTAACACTGTGCGATCCCATATGGCAGGTGATGCTTCGTAGCTCTGCGATGTGTTTCCCATGAAAAGCTATACCTTTTAACGTGAAGTTTGTTAAAGCGCGTTGCATGGTGTTGTGTCTGGACGTAGGTCGAACGGCGAGACGATGGTAGTGAACGTACGGATCTGGAACGAGACCGTGTCCAACCTGACCCTGATGGCGCTGGGTTCCTCCGCCCCGGAGATCATGCTGTCAGTCATCGAGGTCGTCGGCAACAAGTTCGAGGCGGGGGACCTCGGGCCGGGCACGATTGTCGGCAGTGCCGCGTTCAACCTGTTCGTCATCATCGGCCTGTGCGTCTCAGTCATACCCGAGGGTGAGGTCCGGTCAATCAAGCATCTGCGCGTCTTCTTTATTACGGCTTCGTGGAGCGTCTTCGCCTACCTCTGGCTGTACATCATCATCGCCGTCACCTCGCCCGAAGTAGTTGAGCTCTGGGAAGCCATCCTCACCTTCGTATTTTTTCCCACAACCGTAGTCACGGCATACATCGCCGACCGGCACATATTCCTCTACAACTTTTTATCTCGCAAGTACCGCGGCCGCATCGCCGGGACGACCCTGACGGCTGAAGGTCGAGATGCGATGGAGCTGGGGGAGAAAGATGAGAGACCTTCAGTGGACGGAGGTCCAGCGGCAGGCGCCGTCGAACCGCAGGACACTGGCATCAAGGAATTCGAAAAGTACGTCTTCTTACTTTCATTTCTGCTGCCG
>Ga0209671_1004579_pt1 | contig 13752 bp, 11 predicted proteins | sample WorMetHERISLAND2_2_FD_187401 | JGI IMG/M metagenome (GOLD analysis project Ga0209671, IMG submission 187401) | Marine gutless worms symbiont microbial communities from Max Planck institute for Marine Microbiology, Germany - Olavius geniculatus... | ecosystem: Host-associated > Annelida >... | reverse complement strand
CAAGACCGGGATGCACACATCTGCCAAGTATGACGGCGCCAGACCATGGAGGCACTTGAAGGTGATCATCGCTAGCTTGAAGGTGATTCGCTGGCGGACCGAAAGCCAGTGAAGTTGACGCAGCACTGGAGTGATGTGGTCGAACTTCCTAGTTCCGGTCACGACACGCGTTGCTACATTCTGGACAGTCTGCAGTTTCGTCAGCAAGCCGTCACCGATCCCGTACAGCAGACTGTTGCAGTAATGAAGACGGCTGCTGACGAATGCGTGCACCAGTGTCTTCGCAGCCTCCAAAGTCAGGGAAGATCTGACCATCCGTAGCTGGCGTAGTTAAAACAGGCACAACCGGTGTAATGTGGCGACGTGGTCGGCCATGGTGAGCTGGCCGTCGATGTTGACGCCAAGGTCGAGCACTGCGGACGACGGCTTGACGAGGGCAGACAGTAGTGGTAGCTCGGTAGTGGTCAGCTTGGCGAGCTGCTGTCGTGTTCCAAGCCACACGAGCTGTGTCTTGTCGGCGGTCATCCTCAGCCTGTTGCTACGCATCCAGGCATCGATGCGTTCAATGCAGGCGATGAAACGCTGCGTTGAAACTGACGTGGATTCGGCTGGAGCACTGATGTACACCTGTGTGTCGTCGGCGTACGAGTGTCCGACGAGTCCCGCACTCGAGATGATGTCGAACGACTCGGCGGTGTACAACAGAAACAGCAACGGGCTGAGGACAGAGCCCTGCGGAACGCAGAAGAACAGCTCGACGACTGCCGACAGCTGCCCGTTGTAGCAGACATGCTGGGTGCGACCGTGCACGAACGACTGCAGCCACACTAGATGCTGAACAATTGCTGCAGCCGACGAGCGAGGATGCCGTGATCGACGCAGTCGAAAGCGGCGCTCAGGTCTAGAAGGCCGAGCAGCTTGACGTCTTGACGGTCGGCGGCGGCGTAGATGTCGGATAGAACGCGCAGAAGCGCGGTCTCTGTCGAGTGATGGCGCCGGTATGCCGACTGCAGTCGCGGTAGCAGGTCCTGCTCCTGGAGATGGCCGACGAACTTCTCAACGGCATAGCGTTACAGATAAGACAAATAAGACGGTGGCAATATCGCACAGAAGACTGCGACTGTAAAAAAATAACTTATAATGTTTGCACTATAATAGGGTGTTTACACGATCGAGCCAACATCGAGCAGCTAGCTCGACGTTCTACGGTAATTAGCATGCTAATTAAGAGGGGGCGGGTTGTAACTGAAAGGCCTATATAACACGTGATCAGCTGTGGGCTAAGAGCCTAAGCCTAAGTCTACATTTGAGCCAGGGGCGGGGTTCCAATAGGCCTGCTTGAACCAGCTCGATGTTTGCTCGATCGTGTAAACACCTTATAACTTCAAGCAATCGAGTTCAATGCGTTCACATGTGCCATCATAAAGCTGCTGTTTCGTATAATATACGTGTATATAAACATGATATCAATGATCATTCAGCAAACTGCATGCATTGTTATGCTACGTCTGCTGCGATGACTGCGGCGCTATCTGCTGTGATCTACTGCAGAAGATGCGATGTGAACAGCAGCATAGGCCTACTGCAGCCGCAATACACTCTGCAGACTGCTTTTTGCTGCTGTAGCTGCTCAAACGCCGCTGCATTGTGATGTATATACGCTCCGCAGCGCGCTGGCTAACGTCAGAGTCGACTTCAACGCTACGAAGGGGTTTCCAGTTTGCATTTGCTCTTCTTTTCTTTCACGCTTTGTTTTTGCCCTTTCGTATTTTTCGCTGTTTTTTTCTTTTCACATCTTTTCAGATTAGGCTATGCAGAGAGAGATAGAGTAGACCTATGGCCATGGGCCACATTAGCCTATTGGCATCTCGCCGACGTCGCCCGTCCGTCGACTGACTGATTCTGTTCTGTTGTCTCTGCCGTCCCCGTGCGGGTTCCAAAGAAGCGTAAAACATTCTCCAGGACAGGATTCATACGCGTCCAGCATGACAGTTCTCGGTGAAAATATAAAAAGTCAGGCTAGGTCATCCGGACGTCTTAGCTAGCAGCAAGGCAACTCGCTTATTGAAGTCGCTTTATCTAGGTGCAGTATTAGCAAATTATGCGCAATGCCAGTCGCATGCACACGTACGCTGGGATACGTCTGAAAGTGGCGTAAATTTTTCTCACTTTTAAAGTAGCCTACGTCAGCCTACGTACAATTGGCCTATAGAGATTGCTGATGAATTCATTATGTAGCCTATCTGTTGGCTAGACTATGTATAAAGGTTTTTTGGCAGGGCCGTAATCAACGCTGCCATGCATTTTCTAAATTTCTATAAAGAAAAAAACTGAAGTCCTTGCAGGCTGCAGCTGGGCAACATTTTGTCGCTAACCGTGCATAGGGTATTTTATTCGCTTTTATACGTAGTTGTCCTCGAATGGCAAGCAAAAAATGCACGCAAACCGACGAAGAAAGCATATTTTTGCATAAGGCTTAAAACGGCATTTCAAGGTCATTTCAATGCTCACGTATTTCACGGTAATAGAAAAGCCATGTTGCTGTTATATATGTTGGGATTAGCTCTAGCCTATGGGTTCCATAAACCTATAGATAGGGCCCATGGCGCCACCCGTGCAAATTGGCCTACTTAAAATATTTTTGCAAATATTTAGCACCTCACTGTAGCTTGAGGGCCCTCGCCACGGAACCCCTACAAATATCAACATGAGTCTTAGAGTCCATGGGTTACATTTTTGCCGCTGATAGTAAAGGTTTGTGTCTATCTTAATAAGATCTCGACAAATTTCGAAAGTTGTAGTTTAGCAGAGTGCGTAGCGGCCGTACAAAGTCATCCAAAGTCGATGATCGTGATTAAAGTGGCCAAAGTGTTACATCACCAGTAGCCTATACTTGTAGGAAATCTCGTGTATCGACTGAAAACACGCGTTAGCCATAGCCATGGTACATTGTGATCCCGTTACCCACAGACGACGGACGACAGACGACAATATTGTAGCTGTAGCAGTTTAACGCAAACACGGTGTATCTTCTAACCTAGCGCGTCAAAAATTGAGGACCGCTAGTTTTATCATCTGCCGTAAAAACCGAAACCGAACTTGTTTTAGTTCTTGCATTGCATTTGTTGTTGTTGTCGTAAATAAATTTCGCATTAAACGACTGACGCGCAACATGAGTGATAGCGAGTCGAGTGTATGCATTATATTATATCTATAATGTACTTTTATTTTCATAGTTTAGAGTGTTTCATACAGTGTAGACATAGGTACACATGCGGTCTCGTGAACAAAAGCATACGGGTATGGCGGTATATTACCACACTGGTGATGGATTGGTGAAACGTTACCAGTTCACCGTCCAGTGTTGCTATATAGTCACACTTAAATGTATGCTTTTGAAGTTGTCATTTGTATTGAATGGCTCCCGTGGTCTCGTATTTGTTTCATCGCTGGCGTTGGAACTCAAGAAAAAATGTTTCTGGATCTGGATACACTGGGGATGACGGGGCGCCGGTCTAAAATATTATACTTTTGATTTAAGCAATATCATGTACCTCAGCAGACTCACAATGATGTTTCTTAGTTGTTGTTCACGTTCTTTTGCGTGAACGTTTCCGATTAGGGTTAGGGTCAGGTTTGAGGTTATGGTTAGGTCGATCTTGTTTATTTGCACAACCGTTGTCGAAAATGTAAACAGCAAATGGCTGTTGGGTGGCATGTTAGCATTCTGTTGCATTTTTTAAATAAAGTATTGAAGGTTTGTGAAGTGGATAAATTTTAAAATAACTACACGGTTCACGATTAAAACATCAAAACTAAAACGTGTTTAATGTTAGCATGTATTACACCGTTCAGAAAATTGCACGCTAGTAGCGTGCACATAGGGTATAGGCAGTCCATATACCGCAATGCACGCTATTTGCACGCTACCAGCGTGCATGGAGAGTAAATGGTGACTTTCAGCGACGGGAAAATCGCTGCTGTTCCGGAACCGGAAGTCAAGCGCTGTCGGTCATTAATGCTATTGAAAGCGTGTACTCTCACCTTTTATACGCCATCACAGCCACATCTCTGAAACTGTTTCCGGTTGCATCGGACTCGGTGAAAATTGATCGAGTCGACCGTCCATGTACCGCAGTGCATTCAAGGTGCATGGCAAGTAAAGGGCGACTGTCAGCGATGGTAAATCGCTGCCGTTCTGGAACCGGAAGTCACGCGCTGTTGATCATTGATGTTGTGGAAAGGGCGTACTGTCGCCTTCCGTACGCCATCACAGCGACATCTCGGAAACTGTTTCCATTTGCCAGCATGCAAGTAGCGTGCATTGCAGTATATCGACAATCGACTCAGTCAAAGATGTCGCTGTGGTGGCGTACAGAAGGCGTCAGTACGCCTTTTCGATAGTGTCAGTGACCGACAGTGCGCGACTTTTGGTTCCGGAACTGCAACAATTTTTTCGTCGCTGAAAGTTGCCCTTTTTTCTCCATACACGCTGGCAGAGTGCAAGTAGCGTGCATTGCAGTATATGGACAATCGACTCGGTCGGAGATGTTGCTGTTATGGCGTACGGAAGGCGACAGTACGCCCTTTCCTTAGCATCAATGTCTGACAGCACACGACTTCCGGTTTCGGAATGGCAGCTATTTTCCGTCGCCGAGAATCGCTCTTCACTCTTCATGCACGCTGGTACCGTGAAAGTAGCGTGCATTGCGGTATATGGACGGTAGACTTTCCCCGACTCCCGTACAATCGGAAGCAGTTATGACGATGTCACTGTCATGGTGTACGAAAGGCGACAGTATGCCCTTTCAATTGCAGCAATCATTGATGCTGTAATACACGCTAATATAATAGACATAAAACTAAATGTAAAGATTCATTATGAGTCTGCTGAGGTAGTCATGTTGCTTAAATCAGGGTATCCTATTTCACACCAGCGCCATGTGCACTAATTACCGAAAACATATGGGAACCATCACTGGGAAGTAACCAAATTCTGTTTTGGGTATTTCTTGCTCCCACATTTTGTCAGGAAGGCCTCCAGCAACACTAGGGTTAGGGTTACGGTTAGAAATAGGGTTAGGAGATGGTTAAACTAATAAATCGTAGCTTAATTACAGCGTTACCTGTTGTATCATCCACGCATTTGCAATCTGCTTTTTACCTGTAGCCTTTCGCAGTAAGACTTTGCCACCGACATAACTGGTGTCACCATATTGACCGACAGTGCTGCCACAAAATAGCTGTATAACCGTCAACTGCCTTGCCAGCCTTGTCTACATAGTTTAGCATGACCTGTTTTTTTGTATTTAGGGTTACCAAAATTATTGGTATTTGGTGCCACCTTAGGAAAATCACTAAATATGGCTGTGATGGCCCTGAATGGAGGTGGAGGTGGAAATGTGGATGTGACCACAGACAAATTGGGTTCTGGAAAGATATGATCAGTTGATCAGTGGTCATCTGTAATGTTTAGTGTGTTGACATCAGATTTAGCATATGTTGGACAAGGCCATCAGTTATGGGTGGAGTGATGTAACTAGACGGTCACTATGTGCTTTGCATGAACTTTCTGTGATGTTTAAGTAAATGTTTTTATTGCTTCCAGGCAAAGTCATCACGATCGCGATCGCGTGCAAAATCAGAAAGGTCTGCAAGTCGCTCTCCTGGAGAGAAACGATCAAAGTCAAAGTCTAGGTATTATAAATATATTTGTATTTTTATCTTTTTATTTGAATTCAGATGCAGCACAGAATGTTTGAAGCTGTTTTGCTCTTTTGAAATCTGTTTTTTATGGAGTTATTAATCTTTGTAACTGCAAACATTATGTTTGTCAAGAAAGTTTTCCAAGAGCTTGCTTCTATCAATATTAGACATATGAGTAACTCACTGATTTTGTTGTTAATGGTTAAGTTTTTGATAACTTGTGCATATTTACAATATTTTATGATGTGTAATTAATGTGACTCTTCATGCTTTACCTGCATAAAAGTGTTCCCTATAATAAGTGTTATTTATAGTAGAAACTGTTTTATGTTTATTAGGTCTCGCAGCAGGAAGCGTCGATCCAGGTATTTAATGTTCTTTGCTGTGTTATTAGAAGATTCGACTGTACTGTTAGGTTAATTTTTTTACATATTTTTTTTTATTTTAACCCAAAAAATATCAGTTCTGTGGTAATCGAGCTATTGGCTGCAAAACATAATAATGATGTTTCATTCAGACAAACTGACAGACAGAAAGGACATATGAGCAGTGAGTGCGTCAGTTAATCATTGAGATTTGAACCAGTTAGCTTAGTCATTAAAAGGGACAGATTAAGGTGGTTCGGACAATAGACATGTTGAATGTACAGATTTTGCTGATTGCTGAGTGTGTCTGTCTAGTGGTGCGATTAAGGGAACTGGTCAGTGCTCAGAGGACGATCCGGTAGGCTGGGTGTTAAGGGAGATTTAGCAGCTAATAGGTGTCCACATTTGTGTCAGTTTTCTTGGTGATTGCCAAGTATGTTCATGTCACACCATACAGTGTGATGACTAGCTTTGAAATAAAATGTCTAAAGGTTTACAGAAAGTTACCTGTGTCAATTAATGAATGCCGTGTTACAGGTGCATGTGTCCCCTTTGTAAGGCAGTGAATCTTAACTTGCCATTGATGTAATGATGTTATCCAGTTTTTGCATTTTTTTATCATTTTACAATGTGACTTATTTTGTCTTTTTGTGTTCTTATGTTATGTTAATCAATGAATTAGTAATCCTCTTGCATCATGCTGTTTACATTTACCAGGTTTCTTCACACTGTGTATTATATTTGAGTGTATTTATAAACCTGTTTATTTTTGCAGGTCACGAAGTCGTGACAAGTATTCCAGATCTCGGTAGGTAAATGTTTGTGGTCACCATCATGATGATAACAGCATGACCCACTGACCAGTATTTTTGGCCACTTGCCTTAAAAAGCAGGAAAGTGTTGAGGGTAATACTTGACATGCATCTTGGTTGTAATCAGTGTTTGTGCATTATGCTATTGCTATCATCACGAATCTTTCCTACGACTCATTGACACCTTCTTCTCCCCAAAAGTGACAGATGTACTCACTGAGTTTTTGCATTGTGATATTGCGACAGAGCAGTCTCAGTGAGCAGTGTATTGATAACAGATGACCTGTAGGAACTTATCGATCATTTATCTGTCCTGAGGCAGTAACATGCTTATGTGAGGAATGGAAATGAAGTAAAACTCATATGATAATAGTCTCTGTTTTATTACTTCTTGTGTAGGTTATTCCCCTACCTGTGTAGATATTTGTGCCAGTTCTTTATAGGCTCTGATATGTTTGTGTCGTTTTGCCAGTTCTCGCAGTTACCGTCGTTCGCGATCACGGTCTTCGAGCTACGACAGAAAACGCTCGTCAAAAAAGTAAGTAACACTGTTTGAGGTTCATTCACATGTAGCTGAGAGCCAGTTGTGCAGTTGTGCTTGCTTCATGGCTGGCCACACTTGTACTACCCATCTCTATAGCAGTGTGGTTGCAATAATGGGCTGATAATTGCACGGGTGCACTCAAGTATGGCCAAATGAACAAAAAATGTAAGCTTACACAACCAGGCATCAGTGGCTGCAGAATATTAAACCATCATCTGGGGTGCTTGAGTGGAAGGTTGAGTGGATTAGTATATATCGCGTCCCCAAATTAGCGCCTTCCCCCTACAGATAAGTTAGTGTAAAATTGTTAATATCTGACAGATTTTTTACAAAATTTTAAACAGTCCTTGAGACAATCATTCTGATTTTGTCTTTAAAGTTTGAGCTTAAAGTGGCCACTTTAGGCCTTGATGCAAGCTCTTAGTCTAAGGCGGGTACGCTGCTGTTTGATCCCTTTGTCAGTAACAATGCATTGAACGTATCTTAATGTAAACAAACTTTGACGTCATAATAACGTTATACTGAGCACACACGGTAAGGTGCATACGTCTTAATGGGTGTGACTATTATTAATGTTAGGATAGTGCAGCGTACGATATTTCGTTGAAATACACGGACTACAAACTGAATTAGGCGTGTTTGAAGCAGGGGGGACCGCTAATTTTGGGACAGTGTATTGATACACAGTGTTTCATAAAAATGGTGCTCTTTTTTTTCTTTCATAATTTACTCAAATGATGATCGATTTACACAAAATTTTTACCAGGTATAGCTGAAGAAATACCAATTCAAAGTGTTTCAGCAAAATATGGCTGTTGGTTAAATATTCTTTGCTAGTTGTGACACAACGCTGACATCGTAATGTGTCGTGAGGACAAGCAAGTTTGTACTCACGGCACATTATGATGTCAGCATTACATCACGATTAGCAAAGAATATTTAACTGACAGCCATATTTTGTCAAAAATATTTTGGATTATTGTTTCTTCAACTACGTGTGGTAAAATTTTGTGTAAATTGATAATATTTTGAGTGAATTATGAAAGAAAGAAAAAAAGGGCGCCATTTTTTATGAAACACCATGTATATTAAAGATATTAAAGGCAGGTGTGTATCCATCATCCATCATGATTGCTGTGCAGCCAGTTTGTCTAAAATACTGCAGTTGACTTACATAAAGTTAGGAATTTCGGCACAATTTTATTGTTTTAGGCTGCTGATATTTTGTGAATCATGACTGTATAATTATAGTTATTTTGACATTTTTTTTACCTCAAAGAGAAGTATATGTTGTATGAAATATATCTTTCTCATGCATTAGAGGAGAGTAGCTGGATGTACATATGGCTTGTAAGGATAAGTCTCCTGTGTGCCAAAGATTGATGAATCTGCCATCAGTTTACTGCACGATATTGCTGATGCTGCTGTGTGTCTTGTGTTGAACGACAGCAAAGGTCGAAACACTGGTCATGATCGCAGTCGTTCTCCATTCTCCAGTCGCAGAAGACATGAGGGTGATAGGGTAAGTCAGTTTTTCATCACTTAGAATGACAGATGAGTGTTGAATCAACTTGAGTGTATTTCTGATATTAAGATTTTTTTGGTAGGACTTTGGTAAGTTGTGGTTGTGTCTTACTATTTTTGTTTGTAGTCCTTGATTTTTATAAATGAGTCTTTGAATGATTGAATAAGATGAAACAGTGATATGAACTGAGATACATGTTTGAATAGACTCATAGGTTGAAACAGTAACTAAAAGTTACATAAGGTCGTCAGAATACAGCCTTTATTTTAAGTTATTTGTTGATGTTTTGGCAGCCATTGCTGCCTTCTTTGGAATGACTATCCGCCAGGTGTCAGTGTGGCAGACAGTAATTAGTCATATACATGAGGAAGTTAGTAGAACCACTCATCTTTAGTCATCGACATGTCTTGTTCTTTTCTGTTGTGTATTGTTTCCCTGATTTTCCGATCTATTTTGTTTTCACTACAGGAAGTTTCAGTTACTCAGTGTGAAGTAAGGTAAAGGCCTACATATGAAAGCAGTGAAACAGCAGCAAATCTGCAGTAGCAGAACAAAACAAGCCTTGCTTATTTATGCTGCAGATTTCCTGATAATATTTCAAACGATTGCAGAGATAAATTGCAAATGCACTGACCGGGGTATTTTTTATTCAGTCCACCCTGTAGCACGGGCTACATACCACTTGCCACTCAGAAGTGGCAGATGATTGCTCTGAGCTAATGGTAGCTACTGCTAAGATGTTTTCAGCTGTTGATTGCTGATGTGTTGTGAGTGAGCTGTGTTGGGCTGTGTGACAGGACAACCCGCGTCAGAGTCGTTGTCTCGGAGTCTTTGGTCTGAGTCTCTATACTCAAGAGCGTGATCTGCGTGAGGTCTTCGAGCACTACGGACCGATTGAGGACCTTCAGATTGTCTATGACCATCAGACCGGCCGCTCACGAGGCTTTGCGTTCATCTACATGAGAAACTATGAGGATGCTGTGGAGGTATCTCAGTTGATTCTTGTTTGTTATAGTTTATGCTGACACTGGCTGGCTGCTGGAATTGCATTGGTGATGGCAAGGATGGAGCTCATACAGTGTGTGGAAGATCATGGATTTGAAAAGTTTAAATTTTACAGATGTGCAATGTTCTGGAGTAATGCCTTGGTGCTGGAAAATCCTGTAAAACAGTGTTGGCAAGTGTCTATGAACCATGGATTTGGTGTTGTCGGAGAGTTTGTGTTTGTTTTTTGCGCGGGAAAGCAGCTACTGCTTTCAGCGCATCTTAGCCATCGCAATTCTGTCTGTCACACAGGTGGATCAGTCAAAAGCGGTGCAAGTTAGAATCACCAAATCTTCACCATCGGCTGCCTGGAAGACTCTAGTTTCAGGAATCATAAAGCTTTTCCATTAATTCAAAGGGGGGACACCCCGAACGAGGGTGCTAAATGAGAGGGAGGTGGGCAAAATTTGCGATTTTTGGCCATTAAGTCGCTGTATCTCAGTTAATGGTGCGAGATAAGGCTTAGGTTGCTATTAATCACTAATAGGAAATCGTACACTGGCTCTCGATTGCTACCAAATTCAATGACCTTGGATGACCTTCAATGCCAAAATAGGGGCTTTTATGGAATTTTTGGCGATTTCGGGTCGAGACACAAATCTATATCATTCACAAGGTGGAGCCACGGAACTATTGTTATGTACACTTCGGCATGACTGTAATAAAGGTGTTGTATTTTATCCCAAATTCTCGCAAATCTAACTCAAACAGCGACAGAATTTTTTGTTGTACAATTTCGTTGTATTGTGAGAGCAATAATTTATTATTTAGTACATTTCTGATGCACAGTATTTGGTAAAATGGCTTGCATATCTTGCAGCATAATTTGTGATATTTTGTTTGATGGTGCTGTCACCTAGGGAATCGGTTTACAACACCCAGCACTAACTAACACTGATTGATTGCATTGATTGAGTTGTTATATTTTTACACACGAAAGCAGCTACTGCTTTCATCACGTTTTAGCCATCGCAATTCTGTCCGTCCGTCTGTCCATCACACAGGTGGATCAGTCAAAAGCGGTGCAAGCTAGGATTACCAAATTTTCACCATCGGCTGCATGGAACTGTCGTTATGTGATCGAGATAGAGAATTTGGTATTTGTATATTAACTTAGCATGATCACCCCAATTTTCATCTAATATACTGAACCGGGACTGCTATAGGCTTTCCCGCATCTCATGAGCATCAGCTCAAATTTCTTGTTTTTGTTGCTTCGTTCTTTTGTCTACAGGTTTGTTGCTTGTGACTTGTTAGGCTAAAGAGATGGCGCCTGGTACAGAGATTGATGGTCGCAAGATACGCGTGGATTACTCGATTACAAAGCGAGCACACACGCCTACGCCAGGCGTGTATCTTGGCCGACCATCGGAGTAAGTTGCCACTGAATATTTAAATTTATTTAAAAGTGATTTGATTATTTATTGATTAGTAGCAGAAAGAATCAAGGTTAATTGTTTAAATCTGTAAGTCTGTAGTTATTTGAATTTTTTTGCTTTTGATCACACTTATAAGATATATTGTTGAGTTGATTCTGTATCAAGTGTGTAGCCAATGCTTTGTCTTAACCTCAATCGGTAAACATCATTTCCCATCTTTGCCGCCGATCTATGGAACAAGCTTCCATCGTATCAGACATCACAGCTGCACGGCCACTCTCGGCCTTGAGGAAATGCTGTTTGCATTGTTCATAGCTGAACCTATCTGCCTAACAGTGTTAGGTACGCATTACTGACATGGTCCTAGAAGTACTACTTACAATTTTTGGCTACGCTGAACACTGTTATCTAAGATGACGATGCTGATGATGTCATTGACTTGATAGAAACCTGAGACGTACACGCCGAGGTTCTCCACAGTACGGTGCTGGGAGTGGACGCAGACGTTCTCGCTCGTACTCGCGATCTTACTCAAGATCGCCTCCTCGTAAGTACTTCTACTCTCTTGCATCGTTCTGCTGTTAAACTGAGCCAACCCATGCTGCTGATGGCATGTTTCTGCTTCACTGACCAGTTTTTTTAATGTCTGGCCATTCATAGTCAGAAACCCATTCTTACCACCATCATCTGTGCATGGCTGTTCATTTCATTATGTCTGTCAATCACCTTTTTCGATTGTTATAAGTGAAAAGCTGTTTAAATGCTTTATTCTTTTTTCAAATTTAAGATACTTTTTGGTTTCTTTCTGTGTGACCATCCTTATAGGCTGCAATGCAGATCTTGCCTGTTTGTCCATTCGATACGGACTCTTGACGTAAAAAGCAAAAGCCATAAAAGAAACTAATTTGGTGTGAAATTCTTTTGGGCAAGAGTAGCCGGTGTACCAATTTCCAGGGTTACTAGTTTGTTTCGGTTTAATTCATGCACTAAGTTTATGCATGCTTGGATGTTGATTGGTTCATTATAATAATCATTTCTCTAAATATTACTTTTTTACAAAGCAGCTGACCTATTAGGTGTGCATGAAGTTACTGTCATAACTGTGTTGTGGTAGTCAGTGTGAAATGGTATTGACGTTGAGTGTGTGTGCATGATCAGAATGTTCAGTTTTCATTACTTGTGCAATAATTTGCTACTAGCATTGATGTCGGCTCAATAGCCCAACATGGCCAACACACGTAACCACTTTTAACATTTGCTGCATGCATTTTGTGTGCATTTTATTTGAAACTTAGAAATTACCAAGTACAGTGCTACGGCCAGTGGTGCTTGCAGGCACTGTCGGATCCAAGCCTGGGCAAACTGGGTGTCCCCCATTGACCAGAATTATGGGTTGGCACACAGCAATCACGAAAACACACATTTGTGAACTGATGTGTTGTAAATATGCTATGATGTTTAAAAAAGAAATAGTCTGGTGCATTGGGTTATCGTGAATGTGACATTAGCTAAGTAAGTTGTCATTGTAGTGATACTGAGCCATGATACATTTACAGGGTGTGGCAAAAAAAGTAGCCCCCTAAAGTTTTTTGCTGTTTTCTCAGCAACCGTTTGGAATTTTAATCTAAAATTTTACAAGATTATTTATTGAAACGTTCTGCATATGACCTTGCAAGTAAAATGTGATTCTGTTGAAAAACTACAAAGTTATTGACTTTTTAACATGACTGTCTACCGATTTTTCAGCATTAAGAATGTTTAAGCTGAAAATGCTATTTAATTTTCAAAAACCGGTTACCAAGTTACTGCCGATGACATAACAGTAACATTTTGATAAACAGTAATTTTTTTGTTTAGACATTATTATTTAATTATTGTTTCTTTAAAGCAATCGCCAGCTGCCCACCGAATTCATCTGCCAGCAGGATGGCACATCAGCACATGCAGCACGCAACGCCGCGCAGAACTGGCTGCAGACCAGCTGTCCAGATATCATCACAAAAGACCAGTGGCCTCCAAATTCGTCGAATATAAACCCAATGGACTATCACGTATGGGATACAATGTTGGAGGCTTACTGCAAGCTTAAAACAAAACCGAAAACAAGCGCCGAACTCAAGGAAGCGCTTCAGGTTATCTGGGGCAACCTGCCACAGGGACCGATCGACAAGGCTGTAAATGATTTCTCAAATAAGGCAACTGGAGGCTGGTGTTGTAGCTTAGAGCTGACGGTGAACACTTCAAACACTCACAGTGACAATGGAATTCTGGCATCTGATCATTATTTAACTGTGTTGTTTCAACGATGTTATTAAATTGGTGTTGTAGCTGGAACATTTTTGAATGCTGAAAAATCGGTAGGCGGTCATGTTAAAAA
>Ga0209671_1004578_pt1 | contig 13754 bp, 9 predicted proteins | sample WorMetHERISLAND2_2_FD_187401 | JGI IMG/M metagenome (GOLD analysis project Ga0209671, IMG submission 187401) | Marine gutless worms symbiont microbial communities from Max Planck institute for Marine Microbiology, Germany - Olavius geniculatus... | ecosystem: Host-associated > Annelida >... | reverse complement strand
CCGTACTCAGCTGCAAGGACGGCCCCATAGCGGGCGGCCCCTCAACGGCCGCACCCTCTTGTTAAACCACGTCGCACCCTATGTCAAATTGATGATGCGAAGGTGAGCCATCTGATGCAAATAATCGCCGTGTAATGTAACACTTTGGGGCATCTGTGTTTCACACGGTAGTGCGTTGACATAAACTAAGTGAGGTGGTAAGTGAGTGCACCGTACATAATAATATTGTCTTGGCCATCTTTACACCAAAAATTATCAAATTTGAAGGAAATTTGACAAAATTGTGCCAAAACAATTTTGACTGTTTTTGAGACGCGGTGTACACGTATCATGATATGAAATAAAAGTTATAAAAAAAATAAAATTTTTTGTTTTCCCTGTCTCTATATGTTTACTGGCTGGAACCGGAAGCGCATATTTTTTTTTAGGTCTTACATGTATCCGGTGGTTTAAAAAACGGAACCCTGATTTCATTTTGCGATAACCTGGCAGTGTCCATCGACTGTAACCATTTTTACTGTTACAAAAAAATTCATAACGCATAAAATTAAAATTAAGCCGGACACCTCACTTTCATTGTGTAATTACTTTACCTAACAAAACACATACCACTTCCAAAATTGACGCTCCACGTTTGCTTTATCGATGTTAATGACTTATCAGCAACCTCAAAAATAAAAAGTAAACAGTAACAGTAATAATGAATTAACTAGCGCAATGTCTAAGCTCTTTACGTGCAAAATTTTAGCGATCTATTACAAGGGAAACATGCTCAAATTTAAATTAACTGACGTAACCCTACTATTAAACAGTGATCGTCTTACGTTATTCCATCCACGACTTACGTACCAGTGCGCCATTAAAAGTTTGAAACAGGCATGCAACTTTACGCGTAAACACAGTACGAAATAATAGTGTCGTCACAAAACATTGCTGTGAATAAACAAGCAAGTGTGGAATTGCTTTGAGCTAACTTTACAACGTTGCACAATGCACACCGGAAATGTAACGTCAATTCTGGGAGTAGTGTGTGTTTTGCTAGGTAGGGTTATTACACAATAAAAGTGCGGTGTATAGCATAATTTTATTTTTTATGCATTATGGATTTCTTGTTTTAACAGTAAAATAATCAAAATCGGTGTACATTTGCAGAAGTTATCGCAAAATAAAATCAGGGCGCCCGTTTATGGCTCACGCTGTATAGCTTGGTCGTTGTGGATATGTGACGTTTCAGCCCGAGTCTGAGTCTGTACGGCAGTGGTCTGCTGAATCTGAGCGCGTCTTCCACGTCTTCGTCTGTGGTGGAACTCCGAGCTTCGCCGACAGCGGCTGGAGTGCCGGGTTGTGTGCCGGCTGGCGGTGGTAGCGGTGGTGGTGGTTGTCTGGTCTGCGGTGACCGTGCTTCGGGCAAGCACTACGGCGTGCCGAGCTGTGACGGCTGCCGAGGGTTCTTCAAGCGCTCGGTGCGTCGCAACATGCAATACACGTGCAAGGCCGAGGGTAGGTGTGTCGTCGACGCCGCTCGACGCAACCAGTGCCAGGCATGCCGCTTCCACAAGTGCCTGCGTGTCAACATGAACAAAGACGGTATGTCGCTGACCATTCTACACTGTGTCCCCGTCCCACTTTGTGATTGTCCATATCCTCGCTAAATATTAACCGATTTTCAAAATCCTTTCCCCGATGCGTTCTGTAGACAGTTGGCGATAAAGTGATTATTGAATATGCCGCCACACGTTAAATGTGTCACTGCACTACTTCGTGAAATGTAAATACACACAAATGCAAGAAAAACTAACAATAATGGACAGCAAGCGTGTTGTTAAACAAAATACGCATCCGACCAAAAATGCAGTGAATGATCTGTACGATGCTAAACTTTGTTAGATCCGTTTCTTTAGATATCTGGCTTATTGAACGATATGTTTGTTTCTGGCCTTTGTGGTTTAGCAAGCCTACCATTTGATCCACAGTGATCACGCTTTCTTTAGTACGTGTATTCCTCAGTCTGCCAATTCTCATGCCTTTGGTCAGTGCTTCATGTTTCCCAAATCGTTGTTAATAACATTTCCACTCTTTCTCTGTTGCAGTTTATTTTTTTTAAAATGCCAGTATTTTCCAAAAACTGTTTTTTTGAACCGGTACAAGTTCTTAATTAGAGCTTTGTTTTCATTGTTAAATGGCACATCACATCACCCGAACACCAGTATATTGTCACTGCATTAAAAATTATTATTTACAACAATATCGTCTGCTTTTGTTTCTAAACATCAGAAGTGTATGTAAAACTAAACACAATTCAATTTTTGTATGAAAATTGTAAAAAGTGTTTTAGAAGATAATTTCTGGCATATGTATTGTAGTGATTTTAGTGATTTTTGAAAATTTGTTTTACATGGTAGTGTAGCAACACAGTTGAAGCGCGGTGGGATATTTAACTACACTGTGTCCCAAAAAACGTCCCACTTTGTCATTTTTCATTTTTTCGCCAAATATTAACCGATTTTCAATTTTTTTCACTGGCACATACAGTGGACAATTATTAGCAATAACGTAGTTGTTGAATATCCCACCACACTGTAACTGTGTCGCTACACTACTATGTAAACCATGAACTTTCAAAAATCGTTAAAATCACTGTAATATATATGTACAAAAATAATCGAAAAATTATCTTTTAAAACAATATTTACCAATTTTCATATAAAAGTCAAATTATGGTTAGTTTTGCATACATTTCTAATGTTTGTAAACAAAAATAGACAATATCATCGTGAATAATAAGTTGTAATGCACTGACGATATACCGGGGATGTAATGTGCCATTTAACAATGGAAACAAGGCTTTAATTAAAAACTTGTACTGATTCAAAAAATACAGTTTTCGGAGGATACTGGCAGAATTTTTGAAGACAAACTGCAACAGGGAAAGACTGGTAATGTTACTAACAGAGATCCGGGAAACAGCAGTACCTGTCCTGCTTTCGCGCGTAAAAACCGGATTGATTGATTGGTTTATGTGATAATTTAAATTTGCGTTTGATTTGCACTTTTAAAAAAATTGAAAAAATACGGAGTTTGTGGCTAGAGCTCTGACTTCCTTTAAAACGCTGTAATTCGGCCATTCGGGCACGCGTGCATTATACGTTGCGGCTTGCGATCAATTATTCTTCGTTCACGTAAAAACGTAAGAACATACCGAGCTATCAGTTCGCTGTTGTCGTGGTCATGAGAAGTTGCCAGCTGGTCAGTAAACCGTTCAGATCGATCGAGAAGGACTGACGCACGCGATAGTAGGGCGGTGTCGCTCCGGTTTGATCTTTTACGTCAGTCATTGGCGCGCGAGGGTGTGATCGTCTTGAGCGCTGACGACATGGATAATTGAACCGCTATGGGCTGATCGATTAGACAACACGGTGCCACCTTAAATACTAAGAAGTTATCTCTAAGCGATCACCCATTATCGTACTAACCCGGCTTGACATAAAACAACTTTGTTGTTGTGTTCAACGACGTTGTTATATTTTTCAGAAGCTGCGTTTGTCAGCTTTTTTTAAAGAATAAAATGAATGAATGAATGATGTCAAACCGCTGCACACCAATCTACAGTCATGTGTAGGCCTATTAGCTGCTCAGTCTTAGATTGACTTCTGTTCAAAGCACCGAATTTTTGCAAGAACACCGTGTGCCAGATTGACAAAACTTTGTGGTTTAGGCGTTAATTTTTAAAAATTGCTACATATTTAAGTCACATTAAAAAATTTAGAACGTAATACGTAGGCCTATAAGCACAAGATTCAGCGTTATGTGAGTAACTTTGAATCACCAAGACTGAATGATAGTGAGTTACAGTATATAATGTCAGGAAAGTCCACGATACACATGTTCTTAGCAGACGCAAATAGGCTATTTATGTAATTCGTTACCTCCAATAATAGTCGTCGGGATACATGACGTCTCTGTTTGTGTCGTGCAGCCGTACAGCACGAGAGAGAGTCGCGCTACTTCCGGTACAAGCGAGACGGATATGACGTCATACAGAACGGCGACCCCAAACTGCTCCACTCTGCACCACTCGACGCATGCAGGTTTATTATTATTTGTTTTTTAATTATCATGATATTATTATCATTTTTCATCGTCATGGACACTGTTGCAGATCGCGCTGGACTTTACGATTTGCAGATGACGCTGACATGGTCGTTCCGTGTTCATGTATTTCGAGCTTTGGTCAGCGCATCTTCTGTTTGTTAGCACTAATCACCTTTCGTCTAAACTGAAAGACAGTGACATTAGTAGAGTACGCGGTGTTTTAAACTATGCTTCAAGACATGGCTTTTTGATAAAGCCTGTCACTGTGCCTACTTGTAACAGGTGCCTCTGAAAACTTTGTTTTCGGGCGCTTTATGAATCTACAATAATATTGGCTGATTGATCGTTTGATTGATTGACTAATAATTGTATTACCGTTAATACAAGGGCATAGGCCTATACTGAATAGCCAAATCTTTGCCGTCTGCGGTAATAAAAGTGTTAGTTTAGACAAAGACATTATCGTACATAATTCTCCGATGTATTAACAATTTTATTTGTTCTAGCGTCATGAGTTCAATTAGTTAATTTTGTTTGTTATGTTTTTGCTTATTTTATGTCTCAAGATATTTATGCTAGTTAGGTTATCCATACATGATAGAGGCTAATCGAGTCTGAAAATTTGCAATTGCTCGATATGCGTAAAGCATGTATATATGTTCCACTTTTATGCACCATCCTGTATGTATAAAGTGGCTGTCGTTGACATACACGGCGCCATTAATCGTCTTTGATCTGTATCGTTGTTACTGTGCATGTCTGGCACAGAGAGACGCAGCATCATGTCACTAGCGCCACCAAACGGCCAGCGATCGCACTAGAAGACGACGACGACGATCATGTCACGTGTCCTTCAGCGTTCAATGACCGCGAACAACCGGAAGTAGTTCGTCGGCGAGCGCCGCCGGATGTAGAAAAGAACGTCGACGACGAGCTGGTATCGCCGCCTGGATCAGAGTTCCAGCTGATGACGTCATCGTCGGAATCGCCGCCAGGGTTGTCTGTGTATCGTTCCGCGCCACTGCCAGCACCGCCACGTGTTTTTGTGCCTCCGCCACCGAGCGCCGCGGCCTTTCAGCTAGCCGCATTCCACAGCCTCTACGCGTCGCACCAGCAGCAACAGCAGCAGCTGAGACATGCTTATCATCATCCGCCGTCTCCGCATCACCTGCGCTTCTCACTCGTCACCGACTCGCCGTCATTACCTGGTATGCAGCGTCTCGAGCAATTTTTACTGCTGCAAGTTTCCGATAGAGGCAATACTAATGCTCAAAATTTTAATTTTGCCATTAAATTTTTCCAAAATGAGAATTTTCAGCCCAAAGTGTCGTATTTTTTGTTACACACGAAAGAGCAACAGCTGGTATGTGTAGAAATAAACTTCCATTTATTAGTCTACGAGTTTAAGTGAACACATGTAAAGTCCAAGCAAAACAAATTAAGCCTAACAAAACAACAGTGATTATGAGTATATTTCAGTAAAGAGTGTTAATTGATAACTAAATACTGAAACAGACTGATGTAAGCAAGACAAAACTGTGACAAGACTAAGACTTTTTGATATGACCAAGAACGAGACGCTTAAGCAAAAGCAAACGTTAGGTTTACAATGTTTAATTTAGATATCAACAGTAATGAAGCAAGAAAGCAGTATGCAGTGACTGACTGTTAGAAGTGACTGAGTGTTATGAACAAAATTAAAATGTTAAGAACGACTAAAATCGAGACCGGTCTGAGATCGGTCTTGTTCTAGAACCGTGCCGTCACAGCGTAAAATTGTCGAAATAATTCGTCTGCAGGTGTACCTGACGGGTCGGCACGGTTGCTGTTGCTCTGCGTCCGATGGGCAAAGAGCGTTCCGACATTCCTACAACTGGCGTTTCGTGATCAGGCGATCCTGCTGGAGGAGTCTTGGAGCGAACTGTTCATCCTCACTGCTGCACAACTCGGCGTCCCAGTCGATCTGCTAGGTTCGCGATACGCCGGTACTTGTCCTGCGTAAATTTCCGTCCACGGATAATGATTGTCAGATATATCAAAGTATTTCCGAGCAGTTGGTAAATTATTGCTTTTTCTATTTTTTCACGGTGAATGTCCCGTGGGACACCTGTCTTAGTGGCGCTGTTGTTACTTTTTATCTGAATTTTCTCAACGACGATGTAAATTTTCAATCAATGGGGCCTAAGCAAATCTGTGGTCCCTAACATTGTTTTCATAGGCTCCTGCTACAAGGAGGCACCGACGAAAAGCCCGTCGTCTGAGTTTAAAACATTGACTACTGATGCAGGGGTCGGCGTGTCGTCGGGGATGCAGTCTACGGATTCGGAGTTGAGTGATGTGTCGACTCAGCTGCGCACAATGCGTCAGCTGATAGCGCGTCTCCAGTCGCTCAACGTTGACCCCACAGAGTATGCCTGTCTCAAAGCTATCGTCCTCTTCAAACCCGGTAACTATAAACCACAAAAATCTGTTGCATATACGTTGTTTGTTCCGCTAACGGGGTACCGAATGCGAAGAATGCAAAAATGAAGCAAAACTGAAACTGGCATGCAATTTTGTTGCTGGCAGTTTTGAACGGGCTTTAAACTGCATGCTCAAAATTGTTTGAGAAACAAAATCGCATTCATGTTTTACGTCAAGTTAGGTCTTGATCGTCCAGCTAGCCTACTTTCGGTCATAGATGCTAGTGCTATCAACTCCCTTCACTGTTTTCGGTCTTCTGCCATGTTGCACAATGTCGTTCTTAGTTTTCCAGATGTTTTTCCAAACTTGGTTGGCTCTATTTAGGTTTTTTTGATGTAGTTGATCCATCTCTTCGACGGCCTCCTCGAGTCATGATTTTTTCCACTTGGCTGCTCATAATAAACTCTTCTAGCGTTTCTTTTTCCATGATTTTGTTTCAGTTTTATATGTAAGCTTTCCCTGAACGTACAGAATCACTTAAACAATAAACGGTAGTATTTCCAACATTAGGACTCGGTATAAACGGAAAAGAAAGCGAAGGGAAATGCAAAAAAATTTGGCTATGTATGGCGTTGCGTGTATATATGTCTGTGTGTGTGGCGACGTTGATCTATACAGAGCTGAGTGACTTGCGAGACTCGCTGCAAGTGGAACGCTATCAGGACCAGGCTCAAGCGATGCTTAGAGAACACGTGTTGAGCGTCGCCGCGACTAGACCAGCGCGTCCGCGTGCCTCGGCGCTCGACGGTCTCTGCACTGACGACTCACACAATCGCTTCGGACGTCTACTGCTGGTGCTGCCGCTGATCAGGAGCGTCAAACCTCGCGCCCTTGAGCTCTTCTTCTTCCGAGCACCAGCAACAACCTCACCGCTCGCTGGTGCCGCAGTTACGCCGCTACCTGTCGAGAGACTGCTGTGTGAAATGTTTAAGAACTGGTAGCAGTGTAGCAAATGAACAACAGCATACAATGTGTCTCAAATAGCTAAATTAGACCACGATGAACTTATATTGACAAATACATCACCTATCTTTCTCATGGAATATCAGTTTGCTACATTAATTACTGTGATGGTTATGTTGCAAGTTTTGCAAAATTTATCGTACTTTTTATGAGATACAAACGTTTAGAAATGACACTGCTACACGAGTCCCAGAAACGAGCCAGGCATGGGCTTGGGCTCAAACGCCCTCCACATTTTTGGTTAGCGCCCCCTAAAGAGTTCAGCCCATTGCGTATAGGCTACGTCAAATCAAATTAAGGAGTCCGCACGTCGCCCTTCTTTACTCCTGCACCCTGCAAAAATATCTAAAACTCATTGCGTGGAAATAAATAAGATAAATATAATTTAGGAGCAGTTGCTGCGGAACCGATAGGCAAGGCAGGGGCCATGGCCTTTACTTTTTAAAAGTATTTATTTGGCCTGCTCGCTTTTTTTCTCCGCAAAGCACTACACGGTGTTTCACAAGACACCCGTTTTCTTTTTTTCATAATTCACTCAAATAATGGCCAATTAACACGACATTTTCATCAGATGTAGCCGAAGAAATACTCATTCAGAATACTTTGACAAAATATATTCTTTGCTAGTCGCAATGTAATGCTGACGTCATTAATGTGCCGTGAGTATACAAACTTGCTTGTCGCAACCGGTGCCGACAGTTGCTGAATAGCTGCCCTGCTTCGATGGTGAACTACATCTGGTAATTCTGGTTTGCTGATGACAGACAAACTGTTTCAGTTTTACCACTGCAGTCACAAAAATGCCTAAAACGATCACTTTCGCATTGGTGCTGTGCAGACATGCGCGCTTCTGTGAACCGTGTGCCATGCGTGTGTCAGAAATGGCTGCGGGATGCCCTGTTTGCCGTACAGATATCACTATGGTAATTCGCATTTGTTCTTAGACTATGCCAACCCACCTTGCAGATACTCGAACATTGAAACAAGTCTCGCGATGTCCACCCCTGCGATCTGGTGCCGCGTTGTCAGGTCCCGCGATGTCCACCCTTGCTACATGGTCTCACGTTGTCCAGTCTCGCGATGTCAGTCCCCACAATTTTGATGGTCTCGCGATGTCAGGTCTCGCGTTTTCAGTCGCCCAGTTTAAAATTCCACTCAATTTGCCAATTTGGTCAGTTTATTCTCAAAAAATAATTATAATTGTTGCCACCATATCTCATCTTTTAAAGCTGAAGTGCACCAAATTCGATTTCAGCTGAGGCTCCACCCCAGACCCCGCTGGGGAGCTCACAGCACTCCCCCATATCCCCCTAGCTGGAAAAGGGGAGGGGAAAAGAGAGGACAGAGGAAGGAGCAGAGAGCAAATGGTCCGGGGGAGGAAAGGGAAAGGGAAGGGAAGAGAGACAAGCCCCCCAGTTGAAATTTCTGGCTACGCCACTGCTTTGCCGAACCTATTCCTGATATTTTCCTGCCTGCTTCTCTGTCTGTCTGTCTGTCTGTCCGTCTGTGTCTATGTCTGCGTGTCTGTGTGTACGTAACAGTTCAGTGTCAGTAAGTCGGCTGCTGACACGTCTTCATCTTCATCAACTGGTCAACCCGTACACCCGTATATGTATCACGGCATTGACATCAGTATGTCTACATGTCTGTCTGTCTGTCTTTTTGTGTCTGTCTGTGTGACTTGCTGGTGTAGCGCTAGCGTGTCTGACTAGTGATCACAAGGTTGCAGGTTCGACTCCGGCCCGGTACACTGCCGCGTAACAACCTAGGGCAAGTTGTTTACACACCTGTGCCTCTGTTCACCAAACAGTATAATTTGGTACCAGTGGTCAAAGGGCGGTGACGCTTTGCGGCTGGGAAGGTGACCGTTGGTCTGGCATCACGTTGGCGGGGGCGTCACAGACTCACAGGCTCAGTCGTCCATCCACAACGGCCATAGACAGGGAGATGAGCTACAGTGGTGTATGGCACCCTTTATCTTACCCTACCTGTCTGACTGTCGCTTTGTCTTTCTCTGTGTTTGTCTGTCTGTCTGTCTGTCCGTCTCTGTCTGTCAGTGTGTATTGGCCTATAGGGTGGTCTGTCTGTCTGTCGCATTTGTGCACCATTCATGAGCCGTTTGATGGATATACACTGTGGTCCGTAAAAAACGTGCCACTTTTATTTTCTGAATAGCTCCGTGAAACATTGGCGGATGTTAATAATTTTTGGTGTGTGACATCAAAAAGAAACTTGATGTAAATGACTGTAGTTTTGATCATCTCACCTTAATACTGTCGGTACACGACCTTGTAAAATGCAGATTGTTGAGCCTGCTGTTGGCGAGTAGTGTCAACGTCTAGCGCTTGCATTCATGCCAGAGAAGGACATTTCGAGCACATGCTGTAACTAGAGTTAAGATTAGGGTTAAGGTTAGGGTTGGAACGGTGCCAAGTGGCTTTCACCCGTCACGGACTACAGCAAAAAGCTAGGGTTATGCTTCGCTGTCAAACTCGTCAAAATAGCTATTCTTGGTAGGGTTGAGTCACTGTTTTGGAGGCCGAGATAGGGTTTTAACATGGGGAGTGGGGACAGACCACCCGCTGTGATCTGACGCCGGCAAGTAATAGCTACTAAAGTATGACTTTTTAAGAGACAATAATTGTCAATAATGTGTTTGTCGCTATTCAGTTAATCATTTCTGAGTCGAAACGTGCGCGATCCAATACGAATTCATTGTTATAAATGGCCAAACTACAACTTTTGCATTTTACAATGTAGTGTAGCGACAGTATTAAAGTGACGTGGCCGAAACTGGTCATTTGCGTCAAGTTCTTTTGTGATGTAGCATGCCAAATATTATTAAAATCCGCCACTGTTTCATGAAACTATTCCAAAAAAGTAAAGTGGCACGTTTTTTATGGACCACGGTGTATATAGTTTTTGTCATGTACATTTGAGGAATCCAGTGACACGTTGTGTTAGGATTCCCTGACCCCCAGCGGAAGAGGAGATTTGGGGATTGAACCCCTAAGCTAGAACTTGCAATTACCCAATTAGTGTTCACCAGGGAAGAGTACTGATCAATGATTTTGCGTTTTTACAAATTACTTCGGTTGCTTGTTTTCCAGTTATTTTTTTTCTAAAATCCATTTTTATTCACCAAAAGGTAGCAGACGTAGACAAGACTTGAGTAACCTTAACTACCCAGTATAATTAATTCATAACATATACACCGTATCTAAAAAACAGTCAAAATTGTTTTTGTCATAACTTTGTCAAATTTTCACCAACTTTGATAATTTTTGGCAGAAGAATGGCCAAGACAATAAAATTATGCAAGATGCTCCAAATTGTTACATTACATGGTGGTTATTTGTATCAGATTGCTCACTTTTGCATCATCAATTTGACAGAGGATGCCACGTGATTTAATTATTTGGAGGTATTAAATATTTTACGGTAAAAATAGCAAATAACAAAATAGCTGACTGATGAGCTTAAAATGCATCTAATCAATGAGTAAATGCCGTTTGATCAGTTGATCATTAATTCCACCATCATCCAGTGGCCTTGCATCTAAGCCATTGTGTCTTTGCATGCAGGACACACTTTGAGCATAAATTCTGATAATTTGCCATGTGAATGGTTATATAAGTTTATAATTCTGCTAAATAATTCACATTTGTGTGTTTTTGTGCTAAATTAAGTCATTACAACGTTTACTTGAGACAACAACTCAGTGTTATGCAACAATTTGGAGCATCTATGTTTTACAACGTAGTGCATTGACAAAAATTAGGTGAGGTGGAATGTGAGTACATCTTACATAATTATATCGCTTTGGCCATATTTGTGCCAAAAATTATCAAAGTTAGCTGAAACTTGACAAAGTTATGACAAAAACAATTTTAACTGTTTTTTTTCTAAAACAACTTCAACTTATGTCAAGTCAGTGAATAGCTAACAGTAGAGTTTTTGTTAGTTTATTTTGGGATTTTCATCAGATATTTCAACTTATTTGGCTCAACATGTCTGAAATGTTGTATGTAAAAGTAATCATGTTGTCTGTTGTCGGTTGCAGGTTTTCCTAATCACGTGTCTCGTCCCACGTACGGCAAGCGACCGTTGAAACCACTCATGGTTCACTGAAAACTGATGACTTAATGCTGAACCAATGACTAAATCCATGAATCCTTCAGCCAGGTCTAAAGGCAACGGCCACTACAAGTATCACCCACGGACACAGCGGCATCTTGACAGGGACGGGGAGCAATTGGACCTCATTTGGGCTGTCAGAACATTTGTGAAAATTTTTTGTGTTGTCCGAAGATTGTCCAAAAATGCAAAATTTGGTTCTGAAAACCCCATTTTTGGAAAATTTAGGGGCAAAGTTGAAGTTTTTGGTGCCCGTAATTTCCTCTGTCGGAAATTGGCAACTTTCTGTCCCGCCACAAATTTTTAACCCACAAGTCAGCGCCACGAGTCAGCTGCCTGGACAAAAGACCACCCACAAAAAATTGCCCGTAAGCCTAGACCCTATATATCAAGCTTCTTAGACGTAGAGCCTGTTTATTTAGATTCCATCTCTTTGCCACTAGTATATTTTCAGTACAAGAAGCAATGTCGGGCAACGCTTAGCATCAAGGTGTGCGGTGTACAACTGAAACAATCCAAGAAGACACATTTTTGTTGACGAATACAACGGTTCTGTTATATACATGCATTCCGTTATTCTGGCGATTATTTAGGCTTATGTTAGGCAACTTTGCTGCTCCTTTATTAGTCCGCCCGGAGTGGTAGTTTCCGGAAGGCCTTAGATTTTACTGCTGATTTTATTTCCTATTTTTGCCACATGATGGCAAGTGCATTCAATTTTATATAGTCTAGATCCAAGAATTTGGGGCCTGCCCCAAAAAAAAATTCTGGGGCCAAAAACATGCTAAAATAGTACCCCATGAGTACCTGCACTAGTAATTAATTGTGGACCCAGTCTAACATGCAGTATCACTGTATGAGTAGATCAGTGAGTCAGTAGGGTTTGACTTCCCACCCGATGCAGTACAGGTCATCTTCAGGACGACCTTTTCACACAAACACATAATGAAACCCAAAATCTTACCTTTACAAAAAACCAGACAAGGAACACACAAAACAAAACGTTAATCCCCGCCAAAATTTGTAAGAACTGACCATTATGACTGTGTATGTGTAACAGAAATGGTAGTTCTAATAATCTTCGCAGTTATCCTCCAGAGAGTCGTTAATTTCAGAATGCCGTATATTGTAAGACCGGGGTTGCAGTCTTCTGACAGACAGATGCAAATTTCCAAGAGAGTTTATATAAGTGCTCAAAATTTCAGTTTTCCGGATAAATGGGTAGTTTCTCAGGTAAGATAAATTCTATTTTAGGGAGAAAATTTTCAGAGAGAAGAAAAATTATCTGACGGCTTTAGTATTGACGTTGCAAATCTCTCGCTGGTGGAAGAATTTATGCAATCCTGAGGCCATGAAGGTTTGATCATGAACAATAACTGCACACACTTCAAACACCAGTGAAACAATGACATAACATCAAGTCTTTAAACACATACAAACACACACATATAAACTCAGTTTGTTTAAGTAGACAACTGGTCTAAAGTTAGTCCATTCTAGGCAGGTGCCAAATTGTGAACATTTAAGACTTATTGCATACACTTATCAAATGACCAAAAATATAAACACACACACAATCACACGAATGAAACCGTATCAAAGTTCAAAGCACTGTACAAGGTGGTCCAAAAAACTGCACAAAGTTTATGGCACCATAATTTTGCAACCGTACGTCATAGAGTCAAGCGGTTTTCAGCAAAATGTTCTGAAAGAAATTCTTTACATGACTAAAGTCAGTGTTTAAATACAGCTATTAAATATTCTTTGTTTTGCTGCTGGCAAGTGAACTGTTTGAAATCGATACTAACCGCTGCTTTATTTTATGCAAGTTCTTCAATCGTGATAAAAAACAATGTTCACGTTTAAGTCCATCTTCCAGAATTAAGAGAAGTGGTGTTCAATGTGTCCATCTCGAGCACGAACGACCGAAGATAGTCGTTTGGACCACTGCTCAATAGCACCGTCGATAAGTTCTTGGCTGATCATGTCCCAGCAACTGTTCAAAACTTGCTTCAGATTATCAACATCAACAATTTTCTGCCGATACACTAACTGCTGCAGCGCACCCCATATTGAGTAATCCATGCACAGGGTTAAGA
>Ga0209671_1004577_pt1 | contig 13754 bp, 9 predicted proteins | sample WorMetHERISLAND2_2_FD_187401 | JGI IMG/M metagenome (GOLD analysis project Ga0209671, IMG submission 187401) | Marine gutless worms symbiont microbial communities from Max Planck institute for Marine Microbiology, Germany - Olavius geniculatus... | ecosystem: Host-associated > Annelida >... | reverse complement strand
AGTTAATACAGTTTCTTTTTGATAACAAGGAGAAGAGAGAGATGAACATAATTATTCAGGGTGTTGATTACTTTTGCTTGCAGTGAGGGTAGCACTAATTGCTGAATCGGCGCCTTTTTTGGGCCTCATAGTTTGCAAAAATGACATTGTTGTGCAAAAGCCTTACTGAATAAGCCACATGAATGTCACTTTTTGTTTGTCATATGAGTTATTTTTGTTGTGCGAAAGCCTTACTGAATAAGCCACACTTTTGAATAGTTAGGCTTACTGTTTCTGGTAGCCATGGCGCACAGCATCATATTCAGTATCTGAAGTTGATTGCTATTGTTTGCTATTGCTATTGAACTCCGCTGTTAACGTCGGCTATGTTTCTGGTGTGTATGCAAGTTCGCAGGGTGTGCAAGAGCTGCTCTGTACCAACAACAATGTCTTCAACATTTGCAAACTCCACACCGGCAATGGTAACTGAAGGGCATGCAACAGTTTTCTTGCCGCCTTCAGTGTTCTACAATCCAGTACAGGAGTTCAACCGAGATCTCACAATTGCAGTCATCACCGAACACGTTCGCGAGTTTTCTTGTTCGGAAAAACCGGAACTGCTGCGGAAGCGCGGTGGTGATAAAGTTTCCGAATCTAATCTAGACAGTGTTGACGAGCCAGTTTCAAATCTCTGTTCAAAAGACGGTGCGGAAAACAAAGCAAAAGTCACCGATGGCAACAACGGAATACGGATACTTGAAGGGCTTGCGGCTTCTGGACTGCGTTCTGTGAGATTTGCTCTAGAAGTGCCGCTAGTTCATGAAGTGGTCGCCAACGATTTTGACAAAACCGCCGTTGAATATATCCGTCGCAATGCTGCCCACAATAATGTCGAGCATCTGATTACCGCCAGCTGCAGTGATGCAGCAATGCTCATGTACACAAGTCGGCGACGGTCAGATTGTTTTGATGTGGTCGATCTGGACCCCTACGGTTCTCCGGCTTCGTTTCTTGATTCTGCAGTTCAGTGTGTCTCGGATGGCGGTTTACTGTGTGTGACGTGTACAGACATGGCTGTTTTGTGTGGTAATGCAGCAGAAACGTGTCGAGCAAAATACGGAGCCGTGTCACTGCGGGTGCCATACTGTCACGAGATGGCTCTGCGGATTATTTTGCAAAGCATTGCCGGGCATGCCGCCCGCTACCAGCGTTTTATCGAACCGCTTCTGTCGATCAGCGCTGATTTTTATATCCGTGTATTTGTTCGCATCCGAACCGGGCAGAGCCAAGTAAAGGAACTGGCAACGAAGCTGGCGAATGTGTACCACTGTCGATCATGTGGTGCTTTCTCCTTGCAGCCGTTGATGATAAAAAACCGAAATCTGTTCATGGTTGGATCGGGTCCTCCCGTTGGCCAGATTTGTGATCACTGTGGCGGGAGACATGCATTCTGTGGCCCCATATGGGCCGCTGCGATTCATGACGTCGATTTTGTCCGGCGAGTGCGCAAGAGTGTGCTAAATGATGACAGTTTGTTTCCAAACACCAGACAACGAATCAATGGCATTCTGACCGTAGTTTCAGAGGAATTGGAGGATCAGCCTTTATACTATGTTGGAGATGCCCTCTGCAGCATTTTGCACTGCACTTCTCCAGGTTTCATCCCTTTGAGGTACACATGCTGTCTTGTAATAAATCCTAGCTAATCTGACACTTGAGTTTGATGTAACATTTGTTCTTTTTTATAACATTTTTACTTCTTTTGGTAATGTATGTGTATATGCTCAATTTCAGTACATAGTGAAGAGTTAAAAGAAGTATAATTTTGCCGTACTGATTCATACTTTGTCGGTCAGTAGTTATATCAGAAACTAGAAAGCACGAGATGTGCAATGATCTGGATATGTTTTTTATGATTATCGTACGTCAGCACCAAGATTTCACCATTTGTTTTGTTGCCTATGTTTTAACCGTTTAAAAGGTTTCTGTGTTAGTTTATCCAGGTCTGTAGCCAGGCTTTTGCAAAGGGGGTTTAATTTCTCTACTGGCAAAGGTAGACTTCTGCTTAATATGTTAATCCATATAATCTTCCCAGCTAGGTCTGGGACAGAGTTCTTGCTGAAAATGAATTTGGCTCTCTCACTTTCGCTTTGTTGTCATCTTACTCCCTATTTCAGCTGTAATCGGCCACCTTTAGTCCAGATGCAGGGTTGGGGGAAAACTGTAAGTCTGATTCTGAGTGAATTTGGGGGCAGAGCCTTAGCCACACAAGCATTTTCATGCATTTCAAGTTCTTGTAGTGGCTTACTTGACACTGAATTAAGCTCATTGTTTAATCGTGTGTTGTAGACGAGTGAGTTGCAGCATGCTTGTATTTGTTGCTGTAGGTCTGCCCTGTTGCATGCTGGATACAGAGTTTCTCTTTCACATGCTCATAGAAGTTCCATCAAAACCGACGCACCAGCCTCTATCATATGGGTAAGTGTGTTTTGTTTGCATAATGAGATTTCAGATTGTGTTGAGAGTTGGTTAATTATCTTGCACTGTTTCTATCACAGTATTTAGTTGGATAGTTAGTATTAAAGCATGTGTTTTTTTACAGATATCCATCACTGCACTCTATTGTTATCCATTAGACTTTTGGTTCTGATTTTTTTCGATTTTATTAAGATTTCTGCCTATAGTTATTTTAATGTTTTCATATTTCTGTTGTTTTTTTTGCTGCCTTGGTGTTGGTCATATACTAAGATGGTTTACCCATCTCTGCAGATAGTCAGTTATCTGAGTATATTTAGTAACCACTTGAATTTGGGGATTTTTAGCTCCAAATGTATCATTTTTGGACCAATATTTGCTGACAAGAAGATAATTTTTTGACAGCCAAAAATTGTTAGGGGCTCACCCACAATTATCCCTGCTTCATTTGCCATTACAATGCCACTGATGGTATATCATTGCAGGACGTGATGCGTTGCTGGGTGCGTGATCATCCAGTCAATGAAAGTCGACTGAAGGATGGCTCACCGGCAAAGTCAATCCTCACCAAGCCCCCTCAGCTCAACGCCTGCTTCGATGCTCACCCCGATGCCAATCCACCGTCACGAGCCAAGGGTTTGGTGCGCTGGCAGATGAACCCTGACCGTGACTGGGGTCCCAAGCCACGAGCCGTCAAGGGGTCCAGTGGCAAGGACACTTCAGTGGAGGTGCGACGACTGAAGGGCGCGAAGAAAGCCGATGAAACCAGAGCCAAGCGAAAAGCCAACGTATGATATGAATCCATTGACCTGTTATTATTATTATTATCGTTAACCCGCTCACTGTCTGACAACCTTTCTGTTGGAGATACTCGTTTTGCCATATTTTAGTAGGTAGGCAAGTCAGTAAGTAGGCCTGATAATTAATATAGCACATCAAGTCATTAACTATAAATAACCTCGAACGTCTTGTTGTAGTGGAACATGATAAGATGTGTATGCACGCTTCAAATTTTATGGAATTTGTGGAGTTTATTTCTGCAGTTTATTTCTACCTGTTGAACAAAACATGTATTTATAAGGTTCCGCATGATAAACTGGAGTCGTATTTAGTGGATTTATGCCTGTCCCCCTGAGAGGAAGAAATGACAGTTTAGGAGAACAAGCACCGAACTTGCGTAAGAAAAAGTTCCATGGTTTTTATTTCTATTCATTACATGGCAACAGCTAAATTTGCAGTTGCATGTTTTATCTGGGATTCCCCTTGATTTTCGCCTTCTTTTTGTGGTTAGGGACCCCTCCCCATCTAACACAACGTATCAGTGTGTTTTTGTGTACCTGCCAAATGGCATCAAAATCTGTCAAATGGGTTATGCAGAGTGTATGAGTGTGACAGACAGACGACAGGCAGACAGAAAAAGCTACTGAGAAATGCGTTTAACTATAGGAGGCGGAACCGCTTGCACCAGAGTGATTCTGTCTAAAGAATTAATTGTGAGAGCAGGGAGGGAGTTGTCGTTTTACCTAACGTAAAATATTTTTAAATTATTAATTGTACGCCTCAGTGATTCACGATGTGTGGGTGTGTGTGACTGTGTGACTTTCAGAACAATCTCAAACGGTACCCGTGCAAGAGGTTTCGCGAAGGTCTGTGTCAACTGGGTGACCAGTGTCGATACTCGCATGATGTTGATGATGATGCAACTGCTGTTACTGAGACTGACGTCAGCTCTTCCACATTATTACAATGATGCTTAGACTGCTGCCTCCTCAGTCTGGCGGCTTTCATTGGATTTGTCCAGTGCCCAATCTTTGTGACATTTCTTTGTAGGCGTAGCCAGTAATTTGTCTTAGGGACACTCCTGAGAACCTCTCCATCCCCACCTCTCCTTTGCACTTTCTTTCTTTCCCCCCAAATCCAACTAGGGGGTCTGGATGTCGTTTATGTAAGCTGGTCTGGGGACTGCAATTAAACACATTTTGGGTTCTCAAAACGCATTTCACAGCAACATTTTTTGATCGTTTATGTGCAATGTGAAAGACTGTTGAGTGCATTTTAGAGGTGGGCGATATGGAACACAGATCCAATTCAGTTTTTGATGCTATACCAATTTTGAGATCTTGGGGGAGTATTTCCCCAGTGTCACCCTGACTATGCCTATTTGTTTCATTTGGGAGATAGTGCGTGGCTGTTTGACACTCTGAAAACTGGACTTTTACTTGGAATTTACTGGTATTTTGTGGCCATTTTACTCCGTCCCTCTGTTTGTATCGTGCAGGCTGTTAATGTTAACTCAAATGTCAAAAAGAAAAAGGTGTAGAAAACCTGGAAAATGAAAATTAGCGTGAACTTTGCCCAGGGTAGGAATAACTGATGTGTGAGTTTTTAGCTGACAAGGTCAAAGGTTCGGTATATGGTTTGGACTGCGCAGTTTTAGATGGACGGGTGGCTGCATATGTCAGCACCTGGCTGACATATTTTTTAGTTGTTATTATTATTCATTATTATTATGGTGGTGTAACGTCAGGTTCAAAAGCAAAGCAACGTTACTCTTGAGATGTGGTTTGAATACTGGGAATGGTGATGATTATTATTTCACAATATTTGACAGACTTGTCACATAGCCTATCTTAAACTGGTCTGCATTGTTTAATGACAGTAATTGTATTGTTCGAGCTCGGATTACGCAAAAAGGTTGAGATTTGTATTTAGACCTCTGCAGGGTCTTTAATATGTTACTTGGCCCGATGGCCCATTCACTTTTCACTAGGCCTGGCCCATTTCTAGGCTCTGTAGTCAATCTGTTGTCTTCTTGGTCCATTCCAAATACTGCTGCCTATAAGTTCGTATGTCCCTTGTATAAGATATTTTTTTCACGATTTTGCCGGTCTCCAAGGTTGGAAAAAACTAAGTCCTGAGGTCTTTTTAAAGGATTTTTAGGTTTTAGTGTAGAAAGAAGACTGGACACAAATTTTAAGACCCAGAAAAAACATTCTATACACCACTCTGTAGGCTATAGTATATGTTACATTGTTAAAGTTTAATGAATCGACATGATGTCAGAAGTCAGAAATCACGATCAGAATACACGCATGAAATTCTATACAATTTGTACCATTAATTGTGCAACAGATAAAAAACCTTTTAAAAATGTAACATTTGGACTTTCGAGGTTTTTAAAAATCTACGTTTTTGCTGTGCACTTTTCCAGCCCTGTATATCTCGTTGTACCTGTTAGCCTTAGTGCATATTTGTGTCTCGTAAAGCCCAAATTCCATTATGATGACTTTGCGCCAAAGTCGCGGACTTGTCGCGGACACAAAATCATGAAAGTCCGCGACACAAATCACGTCGCTGACTTTCATGATTTGTGTCCGCGACAGTCACTTTGTCGCGGACTTTGTTGCAAACATCTCGACATGTCGAGATGGTTTGTGTCCGCGACTTTACCCACGGCGAAGTTTCGGTGAAAGTCAGCGTAATGGAATTTGAGCGCGTGGCCAGCTGAGTAAACCATGCATGCATGCATTCATGCATTCATTCATTTCTTTAGTACAACAAATGTTAAAACACATTTGTTGTTACAAATAATACACACATATTGCGATTATGTTAACAAGTAAGTAAGTAAGCAGCTCGATCAATTAGGCCTACGTTATTTTACCGAGCAACGAATCGCATTCAGTGATTTTAGAGACAATTAAAGACGTATGACACTATCGTTTGGGTAATGGGTAGGCCTAATAGCCGTGCGGGATGAGCACTGCCAGTTAGCAGTCGGAGCAATTAAATGCATAGCGTGACTGACATATCGAGTCGATTGAGACTGAACTGAATAGCGACATGCCGCCATGACATCTTAATGCATGATGCAGCCACTATAGGCTATAGTATTTACGTATCGTTTAGTTGTCACCAATTCAGCTACCGTACTTCGTGTGTGGTCCAAGGCAACAACCAACTAGCCTGCCCAGAATTATTGTCCAGTCGTTGGTATAGAGGGCGCTGATTTTGTTCCTGCAGCTATCGTTCATTGCAGAGACGAGGATAGACAGTCAGCGACAGCATCAGAGGCTTGAATACTTCGATCAACTATGACTGCACATAGGTGGTACCTTAACGGACAAGACACGGCAAAATTTGGTAAGCTAAACTGCGCATAGCCTTGTTATTAAGTGACTATTTGTAACACTGAATCATGGATGCAACTAGAAATATGCCTCGGTGTTTTTCCAGGCAGACGTTAAGTGAGGTGAGGTGAGAAGCTGAATGGTCATTTGATGGCTAGTCAGCCTATGTAAGGAACATTCGTACAAAGTAAATTCTTGCATAAAGCTGACTGAGTAAACGTCGAGTAAATTGTGTTGTAGTTGTAGAATGTTTTACTGTGACGGCAGTGAACAGTTTACTGCTTTCTCCAGCCTAATTCCGTGACTAAAGTGATAGAAATGTAGCATTCAGACAGTTGTTTTAATTAAATACACCATGTCTCACAAACGTGCCACTTTTATTTATTGAATAACTCCGCAAAACATTGGCCGATTTTAATCATTTTGGCCATGCCACATCACCATAATACTGTTGCTACACTACCTTAAGAAATTCATAAGTCATAGTTTGACCATTTACAACAATGACTTTATACCGGGTAGTGCATTCTTTGGTTCAGAAAATCACTAAGACCACAAAATCATTCTTTGAAGTTATTTAACGTGCTGTTGGCAAGTGGCGTCAACGTCTACCGCTTGCGTTCGTGCTGGATGAGGATATATTGAGCACATGCTGTAACAAAGATGACGTGATGCGTCAAGTGTGACTTTTTGAGAGACAATAACTGTTACTAACTTACTAGTGTTTGTCGCTATTCAGTTAATCACTTCTGCGCAGACGCATGCGCTATCCATTATGAATTCATTGTTGTAAACGGCCAAATTAAGACTTCTGAATTTCACAAGTTAGTGGTTGCAACAGTATTTAGGTGAGGTAGGCTAAATTACAGTCATTTACAGTTTCTTTGTGATGTTGCATGCCAAAAAATTATCAAAATCCGCCAATGTTTCACAGAGATGTTAAAAAATTAAAGTGGCGCGTTATTTGAGACACGATGTAGTTTAATAATGGCTAAGCTTAGGCTTACTTCTTTCAGTAACATGCTTGCGTTTCACCAGCAATTAAAGTCCAGTCCAGCGTTGCAGCTGGCGCTATATAAAAACTTGCAAATCTGAATTTTTACACAATGACATTTACCACAAATTCACAATAAATAACGGAATCGTTCACGATTTTTTTCGAAATCACACCTCACACGATAGTGTGAGTGTCGTAAGGACGAACTTCAAAGTCATAACTTTGGTTGTGTGCAAGATAGAGTCGTAAGGACGCCACCTAAGGTTACCCAAATGATTTTTGCTGTTTCAGAGAACTGATATAATCACATCGTCCTTACACGCAGTTGCAAACTGGTAAGTTTTTTACGCATAGGCCCATACAAAGTAAAAATGACCTACAGCCTTCGAAAGAGAACCCGAAAATATTTTTTGAAACAATTTTTACTGGTGCACCAAAACAGCGCTACAGCCTGTCTAGTCTGACATGCTGGTGACTGCTTATGCCTTATGAGCCTACTCGAGTGCTTATATTCACGTTTTCAACAATTGTCAGACTGTCGTAAGTTGTTGCACAACGGTTTGTGTGATGAATTTGTCTGATCTTCATGACCTTCTACATCTAACTGTCAAATAAAATTTGATTACCTTGAAAAACGACGAAGTTATAAAGTTTTTAACATGACCGCCTACCAATTTTTCAGCATTCAAAAATGTTCTGGCTAAAACACCAATTTAATAACATCGTTGAAAGAACACAGTTAACTAATGATCAAATGCCAGAATTGAAGCACTTGCTTGAGTTCGTCGATGGTTTTCGGTTTTGTTTTAAGCTTGCTGTAAGCCTCCAACATTGCACCCCAAACATGACAGTCCATTGGGTTTATATTCGGCAAATTTGGAGACCACTGGTCTGTTGTGATGAAATCTAGACAGTTGGCCCGCAGCCAGTTCAGTGCGCTGCGCGGCGTTGCGCGCTGTGTGTGCTGACGCGTCGTCCTGCTGGAAGATGAATCTGGTGGGCAGCCAGCGATTGCTTTAAAGGAACGATAATTTAATGATAATTTTTAAACAAAATAAATTACCGTTTATCAAAACGTTACTGTTACGTCATCGGCAGTAAAGTGGAAACCAGTTTTTGAAAATTAAATAACATTTTTAGCTTAAACGTTCTTGAATGCTAGAAATTGGTAGGCTGTCATGTTAAAAAGTCTATAACTTCGTCGTTTTTCAACAGAATCAAATTTTATTTGGCAGTTAGATATAAAAGGTTTCAGCAAATAAATGTGTAAAATTTCAAATTAAAATTCCAAACCGTTGCTGAGAAAACAGCGAAAAACTTTAGGGGGTCTACTTTTTTTGCCACACCCTGTACACGTAAAAGTATAATAACGCACGCACAGCACCAAAAAATCATAAACTGAAACATTACGCTACTTGCTAATATATCACTAAATACCAGCGTTACTCCAAACGCAAACTGAACAATAAACTCGTTTCTTTCTGACAAGCAGGTGTGTAGTTCTGAGATGCGAGGGAAAGCCTCATGCTCAGCTGCATAATGAAAAAATCTTCCTTGAACGTCATGACGACCTGTAGTCCGTTTTAATATATGTAATATAAACAGAAATACAATGAAACTGTTATAATACTGAAACTTGCTGCAAATTCGTTAAGTTTTTCAGCTGCATTTGTTGCAAAAAAATTAATAGACACCTGAGTACAAATTTTATCACCCTGAAGAAAAAGGCTTTAAGAAATATTTATTTGTATCTTAAATCAAACTGTACTATCTTTTTAAATGGAATTTTGCAAAATAGTGGTAGGATGCATCCCCTCACTGATAAAGGGGGGATAGCACCCTGCCCCGCATTCCCACTACACCACTGCTAACCAAAAACTCCGACATTCTCCTATCAGCAATATCATGCCAGTCGAAGATTCAATGACAGTAGTCAGTTCATTCAGCAACAAATGAAAAATACAACACCAGTGGTGACACGAGTCAAAAAGGTTGGGGGCAAGAAATCGCAATTCGTCAACAGACGGCTGCCAATCTTCCTCCAAATTTCCCATAACGGAAATTTTCAGCTCCATATTTTGCATTTTTGGAAGACAGCTTTCCGACGAAAAGATTTTTCCAACAGGCTAAAATTCGGGAGGAAGTAGCACTTGCCTCCTACCACGACGCCGCTGTATAACACAAAATTTTCCATGACATCTGTCAAATTCACACTGATAATTATTTTCAGCTCTTCGAAAATTCCCCGACAATTTCCCGCCCAAATACAAATGCCGCAAAAAGCTCGTCTTGCATGTTATTGTGTGCTGTATATATAGGTGGCAGTGGCTGTCGGTCGTACGTGGCAATGATATCAAAGGCAATCCTGTCGTCACCGAATAACCGGCTCTCACTAGCTGACATCTATGCTTTCATAGGCCGGACGTTCTTCTGAGACCACCACCAGCAGCAGTACACGGGGGACTACAACACCAGGGACAGGGCGTGGAGGAACAACGTTCGACACCATCTTAGCATCAACGAATGCTTCGTCAGGGTATGCGTCGGTGGCAGGCTTCGAAGGGGGCGAGGCAGAGGCAGCCTCTGGGCTATCCATGTCGACTGTCTGGACCACTTCCGCCGTGGTGATTACAGTCCCAGACGCTGGACGGTGTCAAGACCATGCCCACAACGCTGCAGTAATAATACTCAACACACACAAGCGAAAGATGATGCTGACGGTGGATATGTGACGATGACGAAACGGAAAATATCGCCGTCCGACGAACTGTACACAAATCTTATCTCGGCCAGAGTGTTTGCAAAAACACTCGAGTACAAACGACTGAACTTGTTGATAAATTCTAATCTAGACTAACTGTCGATTAATCAGTCGAACAGATAATTCTGCCAGTGGCGTCGTGGTTGGTGGGGGTGGGCGGCTAATTTTAGGCTGTCAGAAAATCTTTTTCGTCCAAAAACTTTCGTTCAAAAATGCAAAATGTGGGTCTGGGAAACACCACTTTGGGGAAATTCAGAGGCAAAATTGAAATTTTATGCACACAATCTCTGCTGTCAGAAATTTGCAGTGTCTGTTGGACAAATGCAATTTTAACCCAAAACACAACTGAATACTGCCATCCAATGAGCAGAACTGCACATCTCATCTTGTCTGAAATATTTGAAAAATAACTTGAGCACAAACGACTCAACTCGTTAATTCTACAGTGAACTACATGTAACTGTCTACTGATCAAATAAATAATAATGCCACCTGACAAACTATACATGTATCTCATTTTGTCCAGAACATATCAAATACACCAAACAACTCTACTTGTCAGTTCTAAACCGAGCCAACTGTTAGTCAATCAGTCCATTAATCACACAAGTGACAAGAACCCATAGTCAAGAGTGTCTATCACCCTTAAACCTGTGCAGCAATTCAACCATCTTTTTCCCTCTTCTATGTCGCTGTTTTCCTTTTCCTGAGGTCACTGCCTAAAGTCAGACAGGAGAAGTGGTGTCATCTCCCCCAGTGGTGCTAGGCGAAATATATTTTTGGACATACTGGGCATGAAAAAGAAAAAAACACTGGGAAACAAGCTAGCAGGGCAAAGGTGTTGGAAAATTGCGACGTTTTATGACGACTGCCGCTATTCATTTTGTTCATGTGACTTGGGCCTTTGGTTGGTGCCATGGCATAACGGTAACACGTTGTATCCAATCAACAAAGCTCTCTATGCTGGGCCGGTTTAGTACTTGGAAGAGTAATTGCCTGCGGACAGGTAAACCATCTCGGCATGTAACCAGCCACCTAAGTCAACCCAGCCTTCCATCCCTCCGGGGTAGGTAAATCAAGTACTAGCCTATCTGGGGTTAAGGCGAGACATGTTCACCTATGTCGGATGGCAAGTAACCCTGTGTGATCCCATACAGGCGACGCTCTGTAGCTCTGAGATGAGTTTCCTCTTAAAAGCCATACACCTCCTTTAACCTTCATCATCATACCAACTCATCCCCTGAACGGCAGAAAACCTCCCCAAACTCTTACGATGGATCAGATGTTCCAAGGTTTATGCATGTAGATGCCCCTGCAAATGGCCCGTTGCTGTCCAAAATACACAAACTTCACAAACAATAATGCAGAACAAGCTTAACACTAGTAACTCAACTATGACAACAGTATGGAATTCTGGCACTGTATGCTGTCTTTATGAATACAACATAAAACAAAGTTGGCAAAGTTACACCAAAACTGATCCCTTGTTGTGTGCCCAGGGAGTACCCCCAGTTCAGTTTTTATACTGTTGTTCAGCAGTGCTGCACAATAACGATCATAATTTCTCAGTGGACACTAAAAGAAAAGCAGCAAACACTCGACTTTTGATACTAAGGTGCTATACTAAGGCAAATCCCATCAAATCTTTCTGACACCGTTAAGACATATGCACCTTGTGAAATCGTAAAAAAACGTAAAGTCCTTCCCGAGTCTTATGGCCCATAAGGCGGCGCTGATCTCCGTTTCCTAAGGCCCTCAGCCAGACACCAGTTTTTACACTGTGAGACCACGGATACGGGACCAGTGTATCACGCGGTGGGCCTGTTTACGTCCCAGCGGTGAAGCCAGTACCAAATTATACTGCTTGGTGACAGAGGCACATGTGTGTGAAGAACTTGCCTAAGGTCGTTACCCGGCAGGGTCCCGGTGCGGAGTCGAACCTGTGCCCTTAAGTGACCTCAGGATTACAAGTCCGGCACGTTACCGTTAGACTACCAAGCCACACATGTGAAATACATGGAGAGAGAATTTTCTTCCTCCCTACCGGCCAATTTTCACACACACACACAAATACGAGCAAATATCACAGAAATGGCAGTGTACAAAAGCATTAACAAAACTGCATTAACGTCATTTATACAAAGTGGCCCAGCTGGATTAAAGCCAATTTGTATTTTTTGAATAGCTATGTGAAACACGGGCTGATTTAAATAATTTTTAGCATGCAACTTTACAAAGAAACATGGCGTAAATGATTATAGTTTTGCTTACTTCATCTTATTACTGTTGCTACACTACCTTGTGAAAATCAGAAGTTGTTATTTGGCCATTTACAACAATGAATTCATACTGGGTAGTGCATGCATTGGCTCAGAAATGATTAACTGAATAGTGATAGAACAAGAGTAACAGTTATTATTTCTAAAAAAAAATCATACATCACATTCACTTCTGTTACTGTCTGTGCTCAAAATGTCCCTTTCCAGCAGTATGTTCAATAATGTGCAACACAGTGACTCACTTGCTGTTGATGCGTCACTTCAGCTTGTCAATGTACGACTAATGTTAAATATGTAAAAAAAATTTGCAATGATTTTACAGTCTCGATAATTTTCTGCACCGGTAAAGTGGGCAAAACTGTACACATGTAAGTCAAATTCTATTGCGATGCTGCGCACCAAAAATTATTAAAATCAGCCTACGTTTCACAGAGCTATTCAAAAATACAAGTTGGCTTCACTTTAGCTGGGCCACCACTGACTATGCAACTCGCACCTTTGCAGTTTCAGTACAGTTATGACATGGAAAAAATACAGAAAAGATGCACAATGATTCCAACTGAATCATGGCCACAAAACAGAAAGACTGAAGACACCATGGGCCAGACCAATATAAATGCTATTTCACATTAAAGGTGAAAAAACAGCAGACATATATTATCGTAGTAATATTTACAAAGCTAAGATGTGTGTTCAGTGTCTAGATCCAAAATATGAGGTTTGCATCATTTAAAACAAGACAAAAAAAACGAAGCAGGAAAAGGCAGTAAATGAATAATTTGCCGGGCATATAATTTCAGCTGTCACATTTTTGGCATTTTTTCTCTTGGATGTTGCAGGCCAGATAACGACCCACTCTGGGCTAGACGTTGCGCACCAGCGACCTAGCTGATATGACTAGGCACTATGCCAAATTATTTGCCACAAACTGGCAGCTTCAGACACATTCAATCAGTCTGTGTGAAAAAATAACAAACTTTTAACAATGAGCCTGAAAGCCTTAACTAGAATGTCTAATTCCATGCACGAGAAAATGCCACGAAATGTTATGTTGCCAATACTTCGAATGTATTAAAGAGTGACACAGGGATGAACTAGCATCCCCATCCCCACCTCATCCCCAAAATTGTCCC
>Ga0209671_1004574_pt1 | contig 13757 bp, 7 predicted proteins | sample WorMetHERISLAND2_2_FD_187401 | JGI IMG/M metagenome (GOLD analysis project Ga0209671, IMG submission 187401) | Marine gutless worms symbiont microbial communities from Max Planck institute for Marine Microbiology, Germany - Olavius geniculatus... | ecosystem: Host-associated > Annelida >... | reverse complement strand
ATTAGAGGGGGAGGTAAAATTTTCCCGGCATCAAAGTCACGTGGCCCGAACTCAAATGCATTGGTATACGGCGAACGCGCATTGTCAACTTAGGGTAGTTCAACATTTTAAGCCAATTTTTGACCCCCCTTTGAAAAAAGTTGTAAGGGGGGCCCCCGTCTCCGGTGGTGGGGTGCGCTAGTAAGACTTGGTCATTCTCTAGCGTGTGTAAAAATTTGGAAGCGCAGCACCCCCTAGGGGCCGAAATATGGTCTTCCGAAAAATGCGACTTAGGGTAGGTCAAAACGAGCGCTTATAACTTTGTTTGTGGTGGACCGAATTTTACAAAATTTTTTTTGTTCAACGCCCAAAAGATCGTTCTCGTAAACGCCGTTTACATATTGTCGCTATCTTCATCGTTTTCAGAGATATTTGCGCTCAAACTCGAAAATTGTCGTAAATTGTGCATATTTTTGCACGTTTTTTGCCCTCCCAAATTTTAAGGGGGGCGGTGCCCCCAAAAGTTGTACTTGCGTTAACACCCCCACTTAGAGCCGCGTCAAGCTCCAAAGTTTCGTCGGGCTACACCCCCTAACTCCGAAGTTATAAGCGCTCCTTTATTGCATTTTAAGGCAATTTTTAACCCCCCGTTCGAAAAAAGTTTCGCGCCGATCGGCCGACGGAGCTCGGAGATTATGCGGCGAAAAAAAGGAAAAAACCACAGCAAAACAGAAGTCCTTCCGAAAACTATCGTTTTCGGGCGGACTAACTAGAAATACGCGTAGAACGAGGTGTCACGCTATATAGCCTACCAGCTGCGTATAAGGAGGGTAGGTGCAAACAGGGCCCAATTATCTTTCACGGGAGCCGAGTTGTAGTCAGTTTTGTCCCAAAGTTTGTTGCCATGGCAACAGTGGTCGGCAGGGAAGAAATTTTAACGACACCATCGAATAGCCTGGACCCGAAAATAGGAGGGTGGGTGCAAACAGCGCGCAATTTTACGGGGACCGAGTTATACCACAGCTTACATGGTTATATATGCTGTGGTTATACCACTTTGAAGTCCCCATAGGTCGTAATGCAAATTTTTAAAAATTTGGGGTAAAATAGGGGAAGGAGTTGTCAGATTTTTTTTTATCCCAAACAAGCTCGATTTTATTTTTCGGCCCCGAATCACTGTGCAAAAATTCATCTAAATCGAATCAAAATTGCGGCCGCAGGAGTGTTTACAGACATACTGACAGACTGACAGAATGACATAAGTGATTTTATAATCTGTCCCATGCTATGCTATAATTATTGTGTTCTTTGGGACAGGATGGCCAAAATGACGCAACTGTCCATTTAAGGCTCCCTAAAGATTTGAGGCGCCGCCCAGGACGTTTACGTCACATCTGGCTGGGGACCCTAGAAGCTAACCTTCACCCATTCAAACACGGAGTGAACTCAGCCTGTCGATCGACTTGCTTAAGATTTAGCACGAAAGCAGTTCGATAGTGAAAACACCTTAGCGCAACCTTAAGAAATCAAAAATGTCCAACAGCACTGATATTATTCCTCAATGTGTTAGTAACATTAAGTGATTAGGAAATATTTAAAACTATAGGCGTATAATTTTTCCATGTGTAGCCTAAAAGTCTGTATAGTTAGGCCTATTAATCTTCATCAGTGTTTTGTTAGCAGATGTTTCGCACAAGTTAAAACTCTGCGGAAATTATCACTATACTGTCCAATGCAATGCATAGCTTTGGACAGAGTATAAAAATCACCTGGGCGTCCGTGCGTGCATCCAACGTTTGAGGCGCCATATCTCCATAACGATGCCAGATAGACGCATGGTCACAATGGACCATCCATAGGAAATGGACCACCGCGAGTCGAATGGTCACGTGACCGAAGACGTCACGTGTCTCCAAAAGGTCAAGGTCGTGACGACAAAATCTTTGAGGCGTCATATCTCCATAACTATGCATGGTTGACGCATGGTCAAAATGGACCACATATTATAGGAAACCGCATTTTGTGTGTCCAACGTTCACATGATTGATGACGTCACGTGATCCCAAAAGCTCCATGAATCTTTGAGGTTTTATATGTTCACAGAATAACCGTGCAAAATATACGTTCAAACTAAAGATGTTTTAAGATTAAAACTAAACACGAACTAAAACTGAACTGAATTTTCTTTAGCTTGGCTGGACTGCAATTTAAAGCTGAAAACTAATCTTGAAGTTGGATTAGGGGTTAATAACATCACTGCTTGTTAGCGCAAAGAAACTCTGACAGACGACCGATAGTTTAAAAAAATATCGCATTACCCGAATTAAGTATAGGCCTAAGCCTATGGACCTGAGTTCGGTTTTAGTCATGCACTGTTGTCAAACAGCGACCAATATCAGTCCTAAGCATCTTGGCACTCCACACAAAAGATTTTCTGAATATGCTTTCCTTTTAAAGTGTCAAAACGCGCTGGTCAGCTGGCCTCATTATTTTACGGTAAGCATACTAATTTTATACGTGTGAAATATACTAAAAAGTGAAAACAGTATATACACACGTATTGAATTTTTAAATTAAAATAGTTGTAGGCCTATTCGAGTTTGTACTATAGAAAAAATCACATGCATGACAACGCCAAATTCATTGTTTAGCCTAGCTAAAACCAGGCGTTGAAACGGTAGAAAATAGTGCTTTTGTTTCCGTGCAACTTTCGACAGTTCTGTTCTGCGTTATTTCTCTAGGCCTAATCCATCAAGTTGTTGTGAGACTGGACACGGAGTACGACAAGGTTGTCCACTATCTCCAGTACTGTTAAAAATCTACATCCAGCATGTCATAAACGAAGGGCTTGCAGATATATAAGACTTAAGCAGTGGTCGAAGTTGGAGGTGGGCTGGTACAATCCATTCGTTTTGCAGACGACCAGGCTCTCACACCCAGCATGGAATTCAACGCATATGGATGCTCTCCAACAGACGTCAGATAAATACAACATGCGGATAAATGTGAAAAAGGCCAAAGTTATGCGAATGCCAGAGAGGAAGGGCAGGAAGTTGAGAATAATGGTCAGTGGTAGAGAGTAGTGGGGTCAGTCACACAGTTCTGCTAAATTGGAAGTATGGTGACCGAGGACTGCAGATGCGAATGTGAAGTAAGACGTCGCATTGCATTGGCAAAGGAAGCTTTCAACAAAAAAAAGATCTCATGTGTGGATCCCTCAGCCTCCAGCTGAAAAAAGCATAGTCAAAGCATTTGTATGAAGTATGGCATTGCATGGAAGTGAAACATGGACATTGCAAAAGAGTGACCTAAGAAGGATTGAAACATTTGAAATGTGGATCTGGCGTCGCATGTTAAAGATATCTTGGACAGAGCACAAAAAATAAGGAAGTGCTAAGAACAGTTGAAACAAGAAAGAAACTCATGGACACACTGATGACTAGACAGAAGAGATGGTTGGGACATGTGTTGCGTCATGGTTCTTTGGTGAGAACAGTGTTAAGAGGTCGAATGCCAGAGAAGAAGAGAAGAGGAAGAGCGAAAGAAATGCTACTGAGCTGGGTACTGAAGACAAGCGACGAGGACATGGATTATAGAGAAGCTGGCACAAAAGCGGGCAAGATGGTGTCGATGGAAAACAAAAAAAACCTATCCAACAGCGGTAATCAATATATCAGCCGAAAATGTTTTTCCATCCAACTGGATTTTGAAAAATTTGTATTGAGTCAAACCACTTCAAGTAGTAGCTCAAGCAGTGGTTAGTAGGCCTACAGAGATAACTCTGTCACAAAACGACCGTTAAACAGTTGCAAAATGTTTTTTTATCGTGCGAGCTGGCATTAACCAGAGCTTTGGACGGAAAGGGGAGATTGAAGGGGGAGGGGTGGGCTAACGAAGGTGGAGAAAGTACCCAACAGCATGCATGAGTGGGCGTTTTCAAGCATGTAATATAGGCTAGCCTACGTAGCCTACATGCAATGTAAAGCCTACAAATGGGGTTAACTAACGTAATAGAACGTAACGTATGCGCTCTACCCTTGACGATCTGTCAAGTCTTAGTCATTCGATCGGCATCTTGTGAATTCTTCTCTATGTTAGATGACTGATGGACGGTTATGTTTATAGATGTAGGCCTACTGCACAGATATAATCTTACACATTAATAATGAGCTGGGACAGTACATTTCTCATTTCTGCTTGTGTGTTCCATTCAGGACAACTCTTCCTGATAAATTAACTTAGCATCCATTAGATTCTGTCTCTTTTCATATAAACCAAGTTGATTCAGACATTTTTCACCTGACAATCGACAGCATTTATTTCAAGTATCAAACAGCTACGAACTAACATTTATTTCGTAACAGTCTATTATAATCAGACATTTTCAATACAGCATACATAGCCTATGCTGTAAACTCAACTCTAAAATTCAATAACACACACAACACCAGTATGTTTGCACTACATCAACATAACTTAAAAAATATAAATTCACATGATACCCCAGTCAATAGGCCTATATTGAGTGGTCTAGATATGTATAAGCTATGAGATGTCATAACTTTTAATTTCATCAGTACGGTGTCGGTTTTACCTTGTAAATTTTATTAAGTCTTAACGTGTATTTCACAAAGCAGTGCAGCGACTTGTTAGCAAATAGCTATTGCGAATTTACTAGCGAGTATGAAAAAAACTGCTATAGCACTTGATACGAAAAAACTGGCTCATTTTTCTCCTGACCACCTTGTATGTAACGCTAGGTTTTCACGCGACATCGACAAACAACAAAAATGTAAATAAATTAAACTTCACAGTCACACAACAAACTTAACAAGTTTCAAGCTGCAGGTGAGTGTTGATAACATTAAAGCACCGGCTTCAGCTCACGCTGACTTATGAGATGTTTACACGATCCAGCAAACTTCCAGCAAATGTATTCAAAATACAAGTGCTAATGCTGGACGTTTGCTGGATCGTGTAAACACCCTATTACAAGCACAGTTCACAAACTGCTGCTGTTTAAAACAACTGAGCATGTGTATTGTGCACGTAACTTAGAGGGTGCCTACACGTGAGACAAAATCTCGCATGCAACAAAAATAGGGCGGGGCTAAGTACAGTGCAGCTGTCAATCAACGCGGGTTTGGTAGCGCCATCGCAAGAGATGCCACCAGTAAACACCCATAATCCCCACTTTCGGAAATTTGCAGTGTCGGAAAATTTCCCCGTCTACTTTTTTCACCCACGACCGCCGCTGCTACCAACGGATTTTGGCGAAATTTTACCCGCGAAAAGCATCTGGCAACAGCAAATTTTACTCTACTGTTATCAGTGAGACCGGGGCTGTATTCCGTGCAACAACGACAACAACGTTAGGCACTCGCACACGCGCCATAAGATGAAATAAAATGACATAAATAAAACTTACACAACTGTTTTTTTTTGATTATTTCATCACACATGCACTAAAAACCCTTTTCAGCACAAGTTCTGTCACATACACTGTGTCCCAAAAACATCCACGACATTACTGATTCATTGTAACTTAAAGAAAAATCATCAAATTTTAACAATTTTTTGTACGAATGTTCCCGATACAACTGGGTATCAAATGGCTGTTCAAATTCCCGCCTCATCTAACGTCTGCTTCAAGACTAACTAACTCGGAGCCATTTAAAAACAGCAGTCACTTAAGTGTGCGCACAAAGTGCAAAGTTCTTCACAAGTAGAAATTGGCTCGAAACTGTTCAGTGAAATTCAGTTGAACTGAGTTTAATTCATGAACTATGCAGGATTTTCATTTTCCAGGACTTTCCAAGACCTAATGCCGTAAGGTCTTAGAAAGTCCTGCTTTTTAACGCTTTAACTTACACGATCTCTAGAGCCCAGAAAATCAAGGGGAAATCCACGACTTTTCGGTAGGGAAGAGGGCGTAGAAACCCTGCTTAATGATGACGACGATGATGAAATGTTACGGGAAGGAATCGATGACAACAGAACAATGAACGACTTCAACATGGTTAAACTGCAGCAGCAGATGAAACGTTCAACAACAACGTTAACAGCACAGTCGATGACGATTAGACCTGATTAAACCTGCTCTTCCAGTTGCAGTCTGGCGAAAAAGAAAGGAGAATTATTATTTATTTTCATTTTGTGACGTCCCGCATAATACAATAGTTTCTATAAACAAAGTGACACCCGGAGTATAGTACCCACGAGAACTAAAGTAAACAAAAAGCGCAGCTGTCGCTAGTGAAAACCAAACCGCTATACAGCCTACAGCAGTTTTTGTTGCAGTACTGACCTTCAAGGTCATCCAAGATCGATGATTTTTATCTCATCTGAAAGGGCGCACGCGATTTCCTATTAGCGATCAATAGCAATAGGCCCCATCTCGCACCGTTTGGCCACAACACATCTGTTATGAACGGACGACAATCGTGCCAAGGACGGCTCTACAGCATGACTGTATAGCGCGTCAAAAAATTCCGCAGCACAGATGCAAACAGTTTTGTTTTAGCATAAAACTTTGACAGCAAACAAAAAAAATGCACCAAAATTTTATACTGGTCCAATAAAAATTCACGGAAGGAAGGTGGCGTTTTAGGAATGGACGCAACTGGAATCACAGACGTTTTTTTTACGCCTATAACATGATCACTGCACTATAGGTCCTATACATGCTACCATAAAAATATCGCATTTCATGCAGACAAAACAGTTCGCTGTGCAAAAAAAAACAGCCGAAGGTGAAATCTACCTCAAAGCCACCGAACGGCACCACCCCTACAGCTCTTATGATTCGTTCCATATTTTTTCATAAATTTTTCTTCACTTTCAAAGTGGAGGGGCAAGACGTTAAGCCCTGCTGCCCGTAAATACGTCACTTCCGCGTCCAACATATGGGCCAATTTGGGGCTCAATAATCTGAACTGAAGCTATCTCGACCAAACGTCAAGTGGAATCGACGGCTACGGTTATTCATAGCGCCAACAGTGCAGTCAGCAGACATAGCACCGCCCACGAATCATTCCCGCCCGTATATAGCTCTCATAAAAGCGAAGTAATGATACGCCGCTGAGGATAGGAGGCTGAGTGGTACGTAGTGACAGCAGCAGTCATGTGGAGTCAAGTACGGCCGATAAAGGCGAAGGCGGTACGGGTCCAGAGGCTGCTGCGCCCGCTGACCCTGGAGATGACGACGACGATGATACTGATGACGTCACGTTGTCATGACATCGCGATGACGTCACGTCGCCATGACAACACCTCAACGCGTCGCGCGCTCGTGCCAGTTCGTTGACGAGCTGCGCGTTCGACTGTTCGATTGTTTCGACCTTACACTGGAAGTGCCGCGAACGAGCTTTGTACTTCGCTCTCACCTACACTCAAATCAGTGCATGACAATCTCCATTCACCAAACCGTATAGAATACAAGAAAAGCCCTGCTAACGCAAAGGTGAACGCGCAACAGCGGTGCACCGTCGTACGCTAGTGATCCGTAGACTTCATCCGTAGATCTCATCCATACGGTTTTTGGCTACAGTTTCACAGAAGGCCCAGTAAAACAAAATGAGTCGCCTGATGGCGCCAGACGATCGGCTGCTAAATACCTAGTGTTTTACTTGTACTCACCACAGGTCGCCACTATCTCGCTTTGGCAACGCCATATCGGCTGGACATCGCAGATTTTCCCTACCCACCTCTCATGTAGCGCCCTCGTTCGGAGTGACCACCTTCGAATTTATGGAAAAGCTTTAGGGTTCCTGAAACTAGAGTCTTCCAGGCAGCCGACGGTGAAGATTTGGTGATTCTAGCTTGCATCGTTTTTGACTGAATCACTTGTGTGACGGACAGACAGACAGACGGACGAACGGACAGAACTGCGATGGCTAAGACCCGCTACAGCAATAGCTGCTGTTGCGCGTAAAACAGTACCGGTATATAAATCATCAGGTTTGAATAAAACTCGGTTTTTAATAGCCATGCAGCCCAGTGTGTTTTCTTTGGCGGTTTTTTAAACCCAACTTAAACCTAAGACGAACGCTGAGTTTTTGTGTGCTCCCCAGAACACAGAGAATATCCAAAAAAATCGCAAATTCATAGGTCTTGATGTGTCAAAAACTTAACCGTAATAAAATATCCCATTATTAGGCGAACCAATAAAAACATAAACTGGATTGAGTTTGGGCACTTTGGGGTGGATTTATAGGTGGGTTTACAAACAAAACCCAGCCGGGTTTTGTGGGTACCTATTTAGGCCTACTACATCGGCGATCATTGTCTGCCTGATTGACCTATTGACTGACTTAATGTAGCTTACAAGAGCAACAACGGACGACAACAGTAGCAAGGTTTTTCACTAGAATACATCGTTTATACATATAGCTAGGCCTATACAATAAGCCTAGTCAGCGCTGCCCTATAGGCACTCCCGAGTCCCGACCACCCATGCATCAGCACAGCAGAGCATAATATAGAAGTCAGGCAGTTTGTTATGAGTAGGCCTAATGTCAGCATCACTGCCACTTGCTGTCTGATAGACGGTGTATGTTCAACGTACAATGAATGGCAGCCCTCATGGCACCGTGCCAACCAGGCCACAAAACACCTGACAGTCGACGACAGAACGACAACAAAACGACGACAAAACAAGAAGCCCAGCTGTCGCTAGGACAGCCGACCGTACTGGTTGTCAGTGACCTCCAAGGCCATCCAAGGTCGATAATTTTCATCTCATCTGAAAGGGCGTATGCGATTTTCTATTAGTGATCAATAACAACCTTGGCCCTATCACGCACCGTTCAGCCACAATACATATGTGACAAACAGACGGACGGACAGAGAGACGAAAACTCGTAACATAAGCATGACCGTTACGTAAGTACGGTCAGCTAAAAACACGTCAACAAACTCTTGTCCATATCTTCGCCAGACGTCAACCCATTTTCACAATGCTTTCACCCAGTGACGTCGTAGCGGGGCGACAACTAGGGTCCACTGAGAAGCAAATGCCCGCACCCCAAGCTGAAATTTTAACTTTCCAAAAATCTTATTGTTGGAAAACTTTCGTCCAAAAATGCAAAAATTGCGGCTAACACCCTCCCACTTTGGGAAACGTAGGGGGGAATTAAAATTCTGAGCACACATAATCTTCTCTGACAGAAATTTTAAGCTGTTTTCTGTCCGCCCAATTTTTGTCTGTCCAATGCAATGCATAGCGCTAGACAGAGTATAAAATCACCTGAGTGTCCGTGCGTCTTTCCGTCCGTCCGTCCGTGCGTGCGTCCAACTTTTCCTTTTCCTTTTTCCTTTCCCGTGCGTCCCTTTCCTTCCCCTTCCCCTTTCCTTTCCCTTTCTCCTTCCCCTTTCCCGTTTCCCATTTCCTTTCCCCTTCCACTTCCCCTTCCACTTTCCCTTTCCCTTTCCTTCCTCTCCCCCTTCCTTCTTCTCTTTCCATTCTTCCTTCTTTCTTTCCGTGTCAACGTCCGTGCGTCCAACATTTGAGGCGCCATATCTCCATAACGGTGCCAGATAGACGCATGGTCACCATGGACCACCCATAGGAAGTCGACCCCCGGGAGTCAAATGATCACGTGACAGATGACGTCACGTGACCCCAAAAGGTCAAACTCGTGACCCCATTATCTTTGAGGCGCCATAATCTCTATAACGGTGCCAGATAGACGCATGGCGAAGATAGACCTTTTATAGTAAAGCGCTGGTGACGAATCGAATGGTCTCATAACTGACAATGCTTATTGTTTAGTTAAATAATACAGAAAGATGAAAGGATCATTGCTGATGTACAATTTGAAATTAAACTGTTTGATTTTTTTTCTACCAGTCCAAACAGCTCACTGGTGATATTTATACGGACACGTACTGTAAACTGTCAAAATGCATTGGACAGACTCCGTGTTCATATGAACATTATCTTGTCTTAACCCAATTACACGATGACAATGACTATGCATATAGATTCATGCAAAGCATACCAGTCCGACGTCTGTTCGTTTGGCGCCACTCATCATAGCCTCGAGTTCATCTCTGAGAGCCTCGTTTTCGCGTCTCGCCGCCGTCAGCTTGGCCTCGTCTTCGTGCCTCATAGCCTCGATCTGACGTCGTCTGGTCTCGCTTTCAGCCGCCGCTGTCAGCAGCTTTCCCGCCAGACTCTCGTTAAGCAGGCGCACTTCCTGTCAACACATTAATCATAAATGTAAGATACAGGCAGTGTAAATCAGCAGATTTGGCCACGACCCTTCACCAAGCCCATCTATGACCATCTTAATTCCCTCCCGCACCTATTTGTTCCACCCCTCTCTCCCTGCCGTTCCTTTCCCTCATCTCTCCTTCACCTCTTTCCCTTTACTTAAAAGGGAAAAAACGTTTAAGTCCTTCCCGAGCCATAACAGTACAGGGCGGTGCTTATATCCGTTTCCTTAGACCTCATCCAGACACCAGTATACACTGAAAGACCACGGACAATGGGCGACTTCACTTTTTGGACTTTCGCTGAGCCTTTTCGCTGAGCCAAAGCTAAAGCTGAACGCTAAAGTCTGTACTTAGACCAAAGTTCAACTAAACGATTAAAAATGGCGGAAAAATGGTAAACCTAACAGGAAATGAATCAACTAGATACGCTTGGACTTGCTTATTTAATTGCGGCGGGCACGCAAATGACGTAATTCGTAACGTCTTACATCATTGTGTAGCCATTACGCCGTTTATTTTTGGTACCGAACTGTTTTAATTTACTAAACTATCCGTGTTGGTCGCCATGTTTTCGCTTAGCGAAATCACTTCACTTTTTGACTTAAGTAGGTACTTAGACCGAAGTTTAGGCTCAGTGAAAGTCTCAGCGAAAGTCTAAGTCAAAAAGTGAAGTCGCCCATTCAGGAGCCCCAGCCGAAATCGAAATCGAATTTGGTGCATTTTTGCCTTAAAATAATCTGATCATCTAATCTGGCGGTATCATTTTTGGCCGACCGTAGCTAACATTATGCTAAACCACTAGCCCACTAATGGCCGAGGACTATACCCATGTACTGACCTGGCAAAACTGCATTAGCGCACATACCCACTACTGAAGCCGTAAAGGGCGGGGGCGAGTCAAAGCGGAACGGGTGCATTTTCTCGTCAGTAAACCTGTACATATATGGCAAACAATTTCAAGAGTTTCCGGAAGGGGCTCGGGACCTTGTCCTCGACCCCCGCTAGGCTACCCCCCGCCCCGTTAGCTGGGCTTAGCCTGAATTAGCAACTAACTAACCTGTTGCAGCGCGGCATGAGATCGGAGTAGATTGGAGACAAGCGTCGCATATCGCTGTTGAAGAGCGTAAAACTCGTTCGCCAGCTGCTGACAGCGACTGACACGATGATGATTGACAGCTGTAGCGTCAGCCTGTAGACCGCAGCTTCCACTGGCGCCCGGGCAGAGCACGGACTGAAACAGCTGGAACTCGGCGCGCAGAATATCAGCGAGAGAAGCCACGCCCAGGCAAGCATAGTCTGCCCGTTCAGCTGTTTAACGCATACACACACAGACACGGTGCTGTAAAGTATCTGAATACATTAAAAGGCTGAAAAGTGAAAAGTTTGATTTCCGCTAGAGCTATAGTGCTACGCCCCAAACCCGACTACGGGAGCTTACAGACACGATTGCCTAATTCTATTTAAGGGGCCTATATTTCTAAAGCCAAAGAAAAAGCAAAGAAGAGAAAAAAAAGAAGAATGGAAGGGAGAACGGCAGAGGAGGGGAGACGAAGAGAGAACGGGGGGTTGTAAGAATTGTCCCCTCCAACTGGGGGCTCTGAAGCCGGCAGTGGAGGAGAGAAGGAGAAGAAAGGAGAAAGGCAAGGAGGAGAGCTTGGCACTTCTTTTTTTAATATGAAAGAATCAATCAATATCAGTTCATTTAGGCATGACAGAACAGAAGCCTGGACAATTTGCAAAAACAAGAAGCCCAGCTGTCGCTATGATAGCCGACCGTACTGGTTGTCACTTGTCAGTGACCTTTAAGGTCATCTAATCTGAAAAGACATATGCCAGTTCCTGTAGTAACCTTGGCCCTATCTCTCACCGTTTCCACTTACAGCTTGAAACTTTCCATTGAAAACTGCGGCCAAACCGCTGCACATGGAGACATGGTTACTATTGACAGCCTATAGAAAGTCGCCAGCGTCCTATCGGATGGTACCATCGCCGACAAGCATACGACTTACCGTTTAGCCGCAATACATACGTGACAGACGACGACAGACAAACGACGACAACCATACCATAAGCTCGACCGTTACTTAATTACTAATTAATTAAGCTAATTATGCAGGAGTACAGTATAAGCTTTAAGCACTGATATTATTGCGAATTCAGCAGATAAGACTGCGGTACATATTGTATACGAACGTTGAGAGCGTGGCGCGTCGTCTGAAATACACACGACATCGTCGTCGTCATCATCATCATCATCAGCAGCAGCAGCAGATGTATTAGGCCTAGTTGTTGTAGTAGTTGGGCGTGGTCGTAGCAGCGGCGGCGTTGTCATTGTCGTCGTTGTTGACGCCAATGACTTGTACTCGCCAGCGTCACTGTCACTGTAACAACAACAACAACCACAACAATGACAACTGCACATCGATACTGTGACAACACAATCTACGCAACAACCGTTCGCTTATTATGCGCCCCTCCCCCGTCATCACAGGCCACACTGAGTCCTGCCTGCCTGTCCGTCCGTCTGTCCACGTCAGTGACGTCACATGCAGATCGGAGTTTTGACTCGAAAACCAGAAGACAGGCCTACATGAAAAAAAAACAAAATTGGTACGTATGTTCCCCGCAGACGGAATAACCGCTGTGAGGCTATAGCCCCCAACAGGAACGTCGAGAGCCACAGCGAGGCCCAGGGAGACATTCTTGCGGGGCCCGTCTGCGGGAAATTTTTTTAAAAAATTTTTTTTAAAACGGCGCACTCTGGTATACTTTATATTTTTGAGCGAAGACGAGTCCCCCAAACGTCGCGGGACCCGGGATAACTTACCCCCCCCGTAATCCCTCCCCTTTCGGCGAGCCTAGCCACCAATTTTTCAGTTCAAAAATTCAAATATCAAATAACAAAGTCTAGCACAAGTCAAAAACGTCTTGCTCCATATGGTGCCTGTATGGCAATTTTGACAGCAGCTCGTTTTGCGACGGAACAATGCCAAAACTAGACTTCAAGCCTTGCTCGAGGCTAGTACTGTCCGCGGATAGCCGCAGGCAGAAAACACAAAAACACATGTGACCTAGACCTATGACCTTAACACTCAACAGGTTCTAGAAGTTATCGAGGTGCACGTGCACGCAAAATGTCATCGAGCATAGTGGCACGGTTCATGAGCTATCGTGTTGATGAAGAAACAATACAACTTTATGCTGAGACCTACTGTCGTCACTACCGCGGATAGTACTTACAAAGCAGGAGGCTGAAACAGCAGGCAGGGAGTGTTTATGTTAGGAGCAGGGCTTGATGTCAGTTTCTGATACCCGGCAGACGAGGATATATAACGGCCCGCTATAGCGACGGGCCGCTATTGGGAAGATCCACCATAGGGTTAGGATTAGGGTTAGGGTTGGCTGTCGTTTTGGTGATGACAGAGGTGGCGTAGGAAAAAAACTTCGCTATAGCAGGCCGGAAATGAGCCGATCAGTGGCGTCATTTCACTAAATTCTTGGGGGGTCCACACTCTTCCCCTTCCTTTCCCCCTCCCTCCCCTCTTTTCCTCCTCCTTCCC
>Ga0209671_1004573_pt1 | contig 13757 bp, 10 predicted proteins | sample WorMetHERISLAND2_2_FD_187401 | JGI IMG/M metagenome (GOLD analysis project Ga0209671, IMG submission 187401) | Marine gutless worms symbiont microbial communities from Max Planck institute for Marine Microbiology, Germany - Olavius geniculatus... | ecosystem: Host-associated > Annelida >... | reverse complement strand
TCGAACATTTCCATATCGGCCGAGTCTCACGTACTCGAATACCGACAGACGGACGGACTGACAGACAGACAGACAGAATGAACTCACTAGCTGTCACGAAATTCACATGTCCGCCTTTTTCGTCAGTAAAGACCAGTGAGACTGCAGTATTCGATTTAGTCTCAGGCGAATCTCACGTACTGGAATACACGCGCCTACCTATCAAAGACGACGCCGCGCCCGTCGAAACTGTACGTGACTCGACGCTTTAACGCTCTCTGGCCTTTCAGCCTAATAACTTTAAAGGCGCGTTCTCACTGCGCGCGTTAACGCGCGTTAATACCCCGTTTACACGATCGAGCAAACGTCGAGCAGACATCGAGCAAGCATAGAGCAAATATCGAGCTGGCTCGTCCAGCTAACATATAGCAGCTCGTCGAGCCAGCTTGAGCGTGTAAACGGGGTATAACAAGCGTTGACGCGCGCAGTGAGAAAGCACCTTAATCGCATCGTGGGTAAAAAAGTAGGCAGGGCAGGAAGTTGCAGTTTTTTTTTGACAAACACATATAATTATCGCTGTTTAACATTACAATTCGGCTTTTGAAATTTTCTAAAATGGGGGTACTAAGCCCCACATTTGGCTTTCTTGGACAAAAATTGTTCAACAAAAAAATTCTAACAATTTTTTGACAGGCCAAAATTTAGGGGGGGGCAGCTGCCCCTTTTACCCCAGTGCCACTGTAACTAAAGTGTAATGCAACGAATTATACAGTATGTCGATCTGAACGCAAAATCCGTTATTTTTTGTGTGCTGTTCATCGTTTAATGCTGCACATAGAATATTTCTGTACAATTTTGTCGTACCAAATCATTTTAAATACCGTTATTTTCACACCGACTGTTTCGCGTTTCAATGTCAATAAAATGCGTTGAATAAAAAACGTTTAACTTATTTTGATCAAGAGAAAAATCTGTTTGTAAACATAGTCAGCGCATGCTGCTGACGCTATCGGGTGTCTGTTATAATATGGTCAGGTATTCGACGAGCTTTTGTCGATCGTCACAAGATAGTGTCAAAGGTTAGCGTTAGAGTTAGGGTTAAAGTTGGGGCTTGATTTAGAGTTAATAAGCCGTTGTCGATCGTCACCAGTCAGCGTCAGTTGTACACAGACGAGGACGGACCAGCTTTCGTCTTCCAATGTCGGACTGGGAAAGGGCGGTCGACGACTGCGATGGCCATAGCTGGGCTCATCGTCTGCCACCTCAAGGTCGGTCGCTGTTGCATGACCTACAACGGCGTTTTTGTTTAAATTAAGACACAGAATATTTACCCGGCAGCCGTATCAATAGCGATCGCATAAATATCCGGTATTACCTGAGCCAGCAATTTATCCGGTCGCCGTCTTAAACGGCCAATAAAGTCAATACGTATACCGCCCCTATACGACCACCATTGGGTGCTCACCCAATGGTGCTCGTAGGTACCATCGTGTGTCTACCGCCGCAGAGACACGACGGCAGCCGGAACTAAGGAATCACGGATCGCGAGTCGGCACGTTTCGTGCTTGTCGAATTCATCACCAATGTCACACGGTCAGTTAAGATGTGCATTATCAGTCTCGTTTTCGTTTCGACCAGTAACATAGCCTACAGACTAGGCCTATTTGTACGGCCGCCGGACGAATAGTCACCGCTTTTAATTAATGGTTTGTCACTAAGCAGTATGGACTGCGACACTACTGTAGAATTCGCGTCATCAAGAATTGTTCATTATGTTATTTTATTGCTGTCTGTTGTTATCAGCATCAGTAGAATTATGTCTATACCTGTCATGTGATGCGGACTGCAGGGTTTTCCGTACGGAACGAAGCCGGGTGAGGAAGAGAGAGTGTCGCTACCGAACGCCAAGTACACGCAGGGAAACTACAAGGCAGGCGTCTATTTAGCCTATATTTAGACCCGCATATGATAATAAGAATAATGATCGACGAATTGATTTAAGCACTTAAACTGATTTGCTCTATATTTTATATTATTGTTAGTAGCTTACGGTGACCAAGGGAATCGAACACATTTAACGAGAGAAGGAAACTTTGCAGATTTTGTCCATTAGTACGCCATAATTATTGTAGAAATTTGCTTGTAAAAGGCAGCGAACCTAGTCAAAAACCGTCGAGTGAAAAAAAAACTGAAAATGCTGTCAAACTGTCAAAGTAGCATAAAAAGCTAAAATCGGCACAGTTGCACTTGCTTTGCTGCCAAAATGCTGACAAAATAGGCCTATTTGACGTAATTTTGTACTCCTTACGCGCTACGTTCCTAACATAAGGAAGAAGAATATATGAGATCAGTGTAATATTGAGGACTGACCGACGGACCGACCGACGACCGACCTCTGTTTCTGGAAGAGCCTTCCTGGAAGAACTTCAAACGGCCATATCTCCATAACGGTGCCAGATAGATGCATGGTCACAATGGGTCACCGATAGGAAGTCGACCACCGCGAGTCGAATGGTCACGTGACCGATGACGTCACGTGACCCCAAAAGGTCAAGGTTGTGACCTTATTATTTTTTAGGCGCTATATTTTTATAACGGTGCCAGATAGAGGGGGAGACAATTTTCAATAACGACCTCGACGCCAGTCGCTATTAGTAGAATATTAGACCGGTCTTAAATTGACGCCGTGTCTGTAATACAAGCCGAAAGGAACAAAAAAGAATACAAGAGAAAATAATACGCGCGAGGATTACATTAGATTGGTCACAATCTAATAATATTTTTTGTTCACTTTTAATGATATTTTACGTCTGAAAATTGTGAATGTTTCCGAGTACACATTCCACAGTTTTCTTTCAGTGCATTCGTTCTTTGTGGTTAGTTCGCACTAAGGCATATCGGTATCAGCTCGGCGTGTCTAAACGTAGGCCTAATGTGTACGCTACGTGTACGCGATATGTACGCGCAGGTTGTACAACAGCTGATACGGCGCATCCCTGAAGGTCACCAGGTCAAACGTGAGGTCGACTTTATACTGAACCAGATTTCGGACACGATGACGCCGATGCATTACCACATCCGTGAAGTCATCTTCGTCACTTACAACAAGGTCTCTTCACGAACGCATAAAACAGGCTTCTTATACATGCACCTGGCTTGCATCACCTGTTCAACGTCCTGGTACACAGGCTGGGATACAGTTTCTCCTCTGTATGCTGGCGCACAAATATCAAATCATTTCATTGACATCCTTAGCTTTGTCACTTTTTTTAAAAATTGATCTGTTTAAAAAAAATCCCCCACCGACACGCTCATCAGAAAATAATTTTCGAAATCGGTACTTGTCACGAACAAAAAGTTGTGGTCCAATTTTCGACCACTATGCACTGTTTTTCGACAGCTGTAGGCCTACACCACCTGCTTGTACGGTCACCTTTGTAGTTTAAATGAAGGCATTTCAGCCTGCTGGCGTCTGCGTAATGCCGATGGGTGCGTGTTGTGTGTGTGTGTGCTCGTGTCAGATGAAGAAGTCGATGACGCCGGAAGATCAGCGGATGATGAAGAAACGCTGTCTCGATCTACTCGAGAGATACATCTATAGGCCTACATCATCCGAGTAAATCACTTTAACACTTGGTGGGTGGTAAAGGCTCCTCTGTCTGTCTCGTGTATGCTGTAGACCAACACGCGGTCGTCTTCTAATTGCCGTTGGACAGTTCGACACACAAGGCGAATACAGTTCTTGATCTGCTCGTCGTCAGGGTACATCAATAAATGCTGAAGTTCTCGAACAGAAGTTCTTTGCAGGCAAGTAATGGATTTGCTCGAGAGATACATCTATCTGATCCTGTTCAACAGCTACCTGCACTGCGACCGGCACAACAAATGGCAGCAGCGCACTTTCTCCGCCTGGATGACCGAGGTCGGTATCACCGCCGCTCATTTTATGGGTAAGCCTTAAGGGGTGTTTGCTTTCCAGTACGGTTGCGCGTTTCGTCTGATGTAGAAACACCAATGGTGTTTCTATTTTATGAAACGCCTATAAACGCAGCGCAACGCATTGCGCAACCGTAGTGGGAATAAACCTTTAGGAAGTAAGTATTTCTGTAAGAAATTACATCAACTTCATTTTACCAATAATCGCGAAATGTAAAAAAATCAACTGCAGCGTTTGTAATAGCGAAAGACCGGCCGAATATGGCTAATAGGTTGATGCTGCTGCTGCTGTTGATGGTGCGAATGCAGGTTGCAGTAAACGCGGGCATCTACGAGATCTTGGACAACTTGGACTTCGCGGAGTTCGACGCAGAACCGAGTGAGTTGAAGACAAGGCGGGCTCGCTGGACGGCCAGACGTGCCGGCTGCACTGCTCTGCCCCCCAGAGGACAGTTCACATGAACCACACACAGTGATGATTAACAGACATGACGATATTTTATGCCGTGGCTACACGCACTGATTTCCTCGTCCGAGGTGATGTCCGAGGTCGGACGAAGAAATCAATGCGTGTAACCAGGGCTTTACACAACGCACAGCACCGTAATATTGCAGCGTTCTAGCTCCTCGATCTGCATCGTCCTAATCACTGCTAATCGTTGTCAGTCACGCGCCACGCCAACTGACTGACTGATCGGCCTGTCTTACGTTTGCGGATGTTAAAAACCACAAGGTCATGGTATGACATGGTACTCATGGAGTGTGGGGTGAGTGAGTGTTAAACGAACTTCTAGTACACTCCGTCGACGGTCGGTCGTGTGGCCGACGCCTTTGTTCGTTTGTCCGCGCTTGAGTTGTCCGTGTCAGGGGCGCGTCTATCCCCTCAATGTTGAACCACACCTACGTCTAACATAGCCAAGTGCCGCATTCCCTCCTGAATGACAGCTAGACGTCGCCATTCTCGCATTCGTACTCATGAGCGCCGGCACAAATAAAACAAATCCCAAGGGCGAAGCGCCGCAGTTGTCAAATGAAGTGGGGAATGGGAAAGTGCTACCACGCTCCCAAGTCATTTTGTCAGAGGGTCCGGGTAGCGTCGAAAGCTCCAGCGGGGAATTCGGTGCATTTTTAGCCTCGCAAATCACTGTTTGTGGAACGACGACCTCCGTAGTCTTAAAAGTAAATTGAAAAATGTAACCCGTTTTGAACGCATTTATCAACCCGTTATACCACTTCAGACATAGTGCTGGAGATCTAGGCAAGAAATGAGCGACCGTGGACGTCGTGGAGTGAGTTTGCACACGCTTTATCACTTTGAAGTAGTGTTGTGCGATACCTGAAGTTGGAGCCACGATAACGATACCGTCTCAGGTATCGAGTATCACGATACTACCGCGATACCGGAAGTGCATATGAAACGTTTGTTAACGCCTTCACTCCTGCTATCCAGTGACGCGTTTTCAGGCCTCTTGTTTTCAGTCGCCCATTCCACGAACTCGACTACTGTCGAGGAGTTTTAGGCTACTGTCGTTAAGTTCCGTTAGTGGAGTCATGCAAGAATAAAGTCACACGTCAACCCGAAACTATAGATGCGCCGTTTAACACTCACGTGTGAACACTACGAATTTTACAAAGACTTGTTGTACTGTGACTTAATTTTCTCATTGCAGTGCACTGTAGGCCTATTTGTCAACATTATTTAGAGTGACTCCAACTGCATGCTATCGTCACAGGTATCGTCACGTCACGATACATGGCGGTATCGTGGCACTGCGATATGTCGCGACCTCTTCGATACTGGTATCGAAACGCTGGTACTCACGATACTTATCAAGGCATCGAAGCCAGTGTTGCCTATATGTAGCGGTGTACTTAATGCGCTCTTTAGGGCCTAAATAAAATTTGGAATGTAAATAAAAAGATCAGTCTGTTTGATAGACTGATCACTGATGGCCGTCTTCACATAGACTGCATGTAAAATGATAAGAAATTTGAGCTAATGCTCACGAGACGCGCGAAAGCCTATAGCAGTTCCAGTTCAGTAGTTTAGCTAAAAACTGGAGTGTTCACGATAATTTAATATACAAATACCAAATTCTCTATCTGGATCGCATAACGACAGTTCCGTGGCACCAACTTGCGAATGATATAGCTTGTGTCGCAGCTCGAAATCGCCAAAAAATCCATAAAACCCCCTATTTTGCCGTTCAAGGTCATTGAATTCGGCGCCAATCGAGAGCCAGTGTACGACTTCCTATTAGTGATTAATAGTAACCTAGGCCCTATCTCGCACCGTTACTGAGATACAGCGACTAATTGGCCAAAACTCGCAAATTTTACCCACCCCCTCTCATTTAGCCCCTTCATTCGGGGTGACCCCCTTCGAATTTATGGAAAAGCTTTACGGTTCCGGAAACTAGAGTCTTCCGGGCAGCCGAAGGTGAAGATTTGGTGATTCTAGCTTGCACCGCTTTTGACTGATCCACCGTGTGTTAGACAGACGGACATACAGACAAAATTGCGACGGCTAAGATGCACTAAAAGCAGTAGCTGCTTTTGCACATAAAAATGATGCATATAATACACTGTTTAATTTCCAACTGAAGACAGTATCATTTTTCACCAACACGATGGATAACTGTCATCACCATCATTATAATCAATTCATCATCGTCAATTTAACTTCACGCAATGTGGGCCCCCCAAAACACGCGAACAAATAACACGCATTACTGACTGTAACTTGTAGGAGAAACGTCAGATTTTAATAATTTCTGATTTGAATATTCTTGGTTTAACTGCTTATCAACTGCATGACTGCTGCAGTTTCCACCTCAAAAAATAATGTCGCGAATGTTTTTTTTTGGGGGGGGGACACAACATACAGTGTAGATATATCTCCATAATTTTCATAACCACGCATTTGTTCAGAACATGATTACAACCAGGACAACGGGACAACATGAGAAGTTAATCCTAACGTTGTGTGCCATATAAATTCACATTTTACACTTACAGCTAAACAGCTCACAGTAACGTTCAACTGTGAGCAACATTTAAGTCTACTACATGCAAATTTAACAAAACAATGAATAAAAATTATATCAGTTCAACAGCCAATGTAAACCAAAAAAAATTAGCAAAATTTTACAAGCAGCAATACATGTACAGCCTGTATAAATACGCTTCATCACTGACATTGCTGCATTAGCAGACGATGTCTCACATGCAGTACGTACGATGGAATGTCACCTGATGACCCGTGTGAAATGTAAAGGTAAGGTAAATTCTTAGTTACTCTAGCACTCAATGGAGCACTGCTTAAATAAGTGCTTTACGATCTTAAAACAGCAGTTCAATGGAGTAAACAACTAGGCCAGCGGTCTGCAGCTAACAGACATACCACCGCCCCAATCAGCCACACTAGGCCTTCATCCCGTAGCCCTTAAGGTACTACTCATTTTCTATCCTGCTAAGGGCAGAAGGCTGAGTTTAGCTAAACACACAATAGGTTAGCAACTCGGTTTGCTTGCAAATGACCCGTGGTGAGATTCGAAGCAGAACCTGAATGCTACCAACTACGCAGATAAAACTGAAATATAAACGCCAACATTTGTCAAAAGTCAGGAAAAGCAACAAACTGTTTGTCACACGACAACTAAACTACAACACATCATCATCATCATTATCACATGATTGCAAATGCTACAGTCCAACCACACAACACAGACCTAGAAATAATCATAAAATACAACCAAACAAAAGCATTAATAACACGATGTATAGATATTTTTATCCAACTGTCTGTAACCAAGTAAAATGGTGATACATTAATTGCAACATTCTAGCAATAATAATAGCGCAAAATTATGCATGAAAACTTACAGAACTGTCAGAAGATTTTCTGCAATGTTATGCAGCTTACAGCACATCTGAAATAGTTATGACATAATGACGCTATACAAATCTATTGTTACTATTTTACACTTGGTTGTAAAGATTATTGCAATATTGCATCAACCAGCAGCAACAGCAGTGGAAATACACGATGTTCAATATTAAAATGTTGTCACATCAATTCACAATACACTGTGGTCCAAAAAACTTCCTCTTCATTTACTTTCTTTGTGCACTGTCAACCAATTACCATCATTTTTGTTACAATGCTTACATTGATCTAATGCAGTGTTGGCCAAATTAATGCAATTTAAAAAAACATTTTATGATTGTTTTGTACTATAGCACAGCACAGAAGAATAAAATAATACTTGATATACAAATTGGTGTTCATATACAAAAGGCAACCTTTTCTTTTTACCACAACTCTGGCAAATAACAGTCAATTTAAAGAAAAACATTTTAGCTCCTGTACCTGTAATTCAAAATACCTGAGCAAAATCATGCTGCTGATTAAATGTCCTTTTCTAGTTCTCACAGAACAGTGACATCATGAAAAGTGATGTCGACAAAAAGCTTGATTGCCTCAACTGGTGTCCCATCAGCTGTTGCACAGTTGAATTTCATCTGGTTCAGTACATAAGGGATGTATCAGTATACATGTTCCACTTTTTTATGCGCCACCATGTAAAATCAGGGGAGTTGCCATGTCATAAAATGTGGGGTGCCCCCAGCATGGTCTATGAGCAGGTCAGAAGGTCAGACGGCAATGCTCTACCACTGATGTTAAAACGTTCTAGTTTTTGGATGCCCAACGAAAGCAGCAAATTTGCCTCATTCAAATTCTAAGACGGCCACTTTGAAATTGACGTAGGGAAGTGACTGGCGAGTCAAGCTCCAACCTCCTCCCCGTCCCCCTGTGAAAATTCAGTGGATTTGCACCAATATCGAAAACAGCCTGTCCACCCCATGGCGACGCCCCCGTGTATGATTTCCCATCACAACTCATCGCTGGGTCGACTCGATGACTCGTCAGTCTCAGCGCTATCACCAATCTCACTGCTACTGATGCTCTCATTCACTTCATCACCGGTGTCTCCTTTCTGTCTCGACTTCTTTCCTACAAGCACACGATGAACGAGAAATGAATGCAGACTTTGCCAAAATACGTCGGTAAATGAGTGACTAACCAAATTCACTCAACACATCACAAGTAATTTTTGGGACAGTCACTCCAGGCAATCACTGATAAACAAACAACAACAAAAAACAAACGAAAAAAAGCAAATTACAATTATGAATATAAAATTACAAAAACATGCAAACGTAACAATAACAAACTAAAATGATATTGGCTTAATATGTGTAGAATGTAATGCTAATTAATAATACAATGATCAGTTGAAATAAAAACATCACTTTACATTAATTTCAATAAAAATAATGTTGTGCCAACGGAATGATGATGTCACCTACTATGCTTTGTTTATAGCGTGTTTCGCAGCATGCAAAAAAGTTTCATGCCACGAGCTGGCCGTAGCATCGATGCAGCGCAAGCTCTTGGATTCCAAAAGCGAAAGACGGAATCTGTTGGCGATTGGTGCAACAAAAAGGGCATACCGTCGGCCTACTTCCGGTTGACAGCGACTTGCCAAAATGCAAGCGAAGTCTTTTCGCCTGGTACCGTGAAAGGTAAAGGTTAAGGTTGTCAATTTGTATAGCGCATCATCGTGTATACACACCTCTAATGCGCTTTTCGTCACTAACCAGAGCCGTCGATCGCACAGCCACCGCGTGCAGCCTGCAAACACAGGCTGGCGCACTGGCCAGCCAGGCAGCCCAGTCAGCTGTACAACGGTCCCTACCTTCCGTAACCCATATAAATGGGTTACTACTCATTTAACCGACCCCGGAGGGATGGCAGGCTGAGTTGGCCTTGTTGGTTGACTGACAGCGGACGCCGCACCCACAAAGTGGTCAAGCAGCCATCCATCAGTCTAGCGCAGGATAAGGAAAGTCTGCAGGACAGGACCGACGTTCTAACCACTATGCTACGCCACCGTGCTCCATCGACGCTGCTAGCATCAAATTCTGTCAAATGCTACGTTGATGCTAATAGCTGTTTGCGACATTACAGTTTCATCACATTTGTCCACATCAAACTTTATTTTTACGGTATAAAGATAACACTGGGAAGAGGAAGATTAATAAATATTGACAAATTAACATTTAATTAAGCCAGTTAGTGCTTTATAACAGTTACGTAAACTGATGCAACTTGGCCTTTAACTAACGTACAAGTTAGTTAGACAGGCCTTCGAGAAAACCTTTTGGCACTGCTGCAATGCAACTTTTATAGGCCGAATATTCTTCCTCTTACCCAACTAACAACATGAAACCACTGTATACTATTCAGTTCTGTAATAATAATTATCACAATGCTATTAAGAATTGCATTACTATCTTAACGGAATGAACACTACCCCCATATTGCATACAGAACGACAATAAAAAACACTCAGCCTACCTTTCCTTTTCCTCGACTTTTGATATTCTTCCGATAAGCATGCTGCAGCCACATTACACAGTTGCTTTCATTGTAATTGCACTTCAAAATAAAATCCATCATTAAGGCAAAGGTCTATATATATAGTGCTGGTTATATACGTCAAACTTGTAACAGAACTACTTAAAAATCTCGGAGGTGGTAACTGATCGGCATGAGCTAATACAATACCAGTATACACAAATATCAGAAGTTCAATATGGACAGCAAAAGGTTGACTATCGAATGCCTCAAGACAAGGTAAAATCAGACACTGGAAACACTGCAACCATAGCGACCAAAGTGGCTGGAGGTAGTCACTATCAACTGGTTACTACTCAAATAAGCAACTGCCAGCAGACATCTAACCAAACCAAGGTCAACTCAGCCTTCCATCCCTCTCGGGTAGGCAGATTAAGTACCGGCCTGTCTGGCTGAAGTTAGGGTGGAGCGTGTTCACCTGTGTTGAGTGGTAGCTAACACTGTGTGATTCCATATGGCAGGTGATGCTCTGAAGCTCAGTGATGGGTTTCCTGTTAAAAGCTATACACCACTTTTACCTTTTTAGCTTTAACGAGAAGGCAACAATAGTTAGACTAAACATAAACTGCCAGTAAATGAAAGTGAGTTGAAAAGACGTCAAAATCAATATACTCTGGTCTTTATCTGTGAGGTATCTGTCAGCACACAAATACTTCATTAGGTCTTCCCTGTCCTGCAGATTGTAATACCATTCCTCAATGTCCTCCTCGTACCTCTCCGCAAACACAAAGCACTGCAGACAGATGACAAACACACACGTCTGAATAACGGTCTTTGTTTTCGTGTTTATTAAGTAATTAGGTAAGTAAGTAAGTAATATAATTTGCATAGCACCCTAACTCACATTATAACAGTAATCTGAGATGCTGTGTGACACGGGTTAAATATAGTCCAAATGGAAAAAATGCATCTTTAGATTAGTTTTAAAGCCACACAGTGAGTTACAATCTGTTCTACTATTATACTATTAGTGCTTGACTAACAGTATGTACTTACTGTTCTGCAACCTTTCTACAAATTATGGTTGAAATCCAATGCATTATAATACTATCTTATACATAAAAGCTAGCAAATGTTTGCATTTTGTCTGCTATCATCTGTAAGCACAACTCTAAAACTGTAATAAAACATATCCAGTAGTTTATTGCTCAAAATATTATTGTCCAAACTGCAGAAAAAAACAATCTGCTCTAATGAAAATGCAGGAGACATAGACTAGAGCTAAATGATCTGTGGTTTCTACTCAAACACTTGTCAAAGACATCTAATAACAAACATTAGTAAATATTATATATTATGTCAAACATTATGACTTACAGCTCTATGCATCTTAGAGACCTCTGCAGACGGTCGATCCCATAACTCGTATGGAATGCCGAGCTCCACTTGAACACCTTTGTTGCTGCAACAACACAGCAGCAGCATCAGCAGAAATAACCACAGGCCATTCTGTCACTAGTAGTAATAACAAATTAAGTTTACTATTAACAACCATTAATCTAAATAATGTTCTGTCAAAATTCTACAACAAATATATGTGACAAAACAAACACCAGCACAGACAATTCTCACATTATCATACAAAAAAATAAAATAAACGTTTATTTGCGTCGCAGCCGAAAAGCTGGATTGCTACACAACATAATACATGAATACAGTGGTCATAAATGTCACACAAAATTTCAAATAAAATGTGGATAGAATGCGGTTGATTATCTCAACATGAAATCCTAAATAAAATGTTACTGAGGCTTACCGATAATTATTAATAGAGAACGGAATAAAAGATTTTCTAAATTGCCAGCAAGCACCTTCCACCGTGGTCAGCCACCTTGATGTGGTGGTGGGGCTTTGCACCGATGACCCGAAAGATTTTTAAAATCTGGAGGGTAGGACCCAATTAAAAGCTGACCAAACCTGTGAGAGCAGATTTGCTACATGTTACCAGTGCTTTTGTGCTGGTTTCAGCTTCTTAGCCGACTACGGCTTTATAGCCATTTATTTACGGCTTCATAGCCGTTCTCGGCTTTATAGCCGTTAACTGTAACCTTATGGCTACATCCAGGGATGCGCACTTGTCTGAACTGATACGATCTCAGCGTTGGGCAGGTGTAGCAGCCTGCTCACCCTGGAGGTAAGGTAAGGCCAGCAAGCACCACAAGAACGAAAGAGAAATGCATAAACAACATGAGATAAACATACACGAGGCCGTGTAAAGTCTGCATCGTCTCACTCATGCCTTTTGCATAGCGCAGGCTTCCCTTGCGCTCCGCATGGACGTTATACTGCAGAATGTTCTCACAGATGTGAGGTTCGTGGATTGCTTCAGTCAGCCGGAGTTCCCTTACACAAACATACAGTCTCACCCGCATTCTACTTCTGTCCGTGATGCTAACGCACTCTGGGCCTTCTATCAGCGCCAGCACCATGTGACAGGAAAACTGCAACCTCAAATTATATGCTGAGCAATAATCTTCTACTTGTAAGAAATTTTTTTTTGAAAAATGCAAAATTTTGGGCTGAAAATTTAGAGACAAAATTAACATTTTTCAACACCTATATCTCTGTTATTAGACATTTGCAGCATGATAAATAGAGCCTTAAAAAGAATATCAAGTGATATAAATAAACACAAAACTTTTGCATTGTAAATCTTGATTTCTGAATTATGTGCATTTTCCATACTGCGTTAAAATAAATATATATGACCTATACTTATTGCACTGGTGAAGACTTTCAGACCTGCAGTCACAGTAAAAAGTACAATTATTGGACCTGACAAAGCATTTGATAAAATGATTTATACACAGAGTTATACTAAATAATTCAATGAGTACACATAGCACTAAATAATCAGAAAAATACAAAAAAACAAACATACGATGTCAAGTATTTGAAACGTTTCGGCTTGTCAATTCCATGACCTGTCTCGATGACTTCCTTTGACTTGGCTGACTCTGCCAACCTCGACTTTAACTCAGTCACAAAAAACTTGCATACTGCAATGCCACATACGGTAAACAGCTTTTTGTTTTCAGTCACAAGAATGACAATAATTAATAATAAATCCTGTAGCACTTAATATTATCAACTAAAATAACTATTAATTTACTATCATGAATGCCATAATAATAACTAACAAATCAACAAATAAAGTGAAATAAATAATTTATACTATAATAGCGGTAAACATGCAGTTTAACGGCCTAAACGAAATTCAAAGTCAACTTACTGCCTATACGGGCTAAAGCGTGCATGCGGTCAGTTAACCCTAACCCTAATCCTAACTCTAACCCTAACCCTAACCTAACCCTAACTCTAAACCTAAGCCTAACCCTAAGCTTCGCCTGTATATAGG
>Ga0209671_1004570_pt1 | contig 13764 bp, 8 predicted proteins | sample WorMetHERISLAND2_2_FD_187401 | JGI IMG/M metagenome (GOLD analysis project Ga0209671, IMG submission 187401) | Marine gutless worms symbiont microbial communities from Max Planck institute for Marine Microbiology, Germany - Olavius geniculatus... | ecosystem: Host-associated > Annelida >... | reverse complement strand
TTTCCTGCCTACTTATTTTACTCAGTCAATATTTCTTTCTCGGTATATTTTTTTGGCCTAACTATAATTTCTGATTGGCACTAAAATCCGACAAACGAGCGTCTCGAATAAAATTTTTGTTACCCATTTTGTGCTTATTTTTGTTGATCTGATATTTCATCAATGAAATTAATGCGAGTCGTGACAACCGCTGCCCCTGTGTGTGCTGACAGCTACATTGCACGAACTTCTGTCAATCGGCGACGAGTCATGACGACGCAGTTCCATAGCTTTGTGATCGTCCTCGACTGCACTCACTCAGTCAATCATTCATTCTGATGTCAATGCGGTCTTTAAGAACCTCGTATATCAATGTCAACCAAGAAACCTATCAATTTCCTCCATTTCCCGTAGCTTTATGCTATGTATGGTTTGTGACGGCTCATATCATAAGCTACAACTCTATATATCGTACAACTTCAAACAGAAGTCCACAGCTTCTATTAGTACAAGTTCCCTTGACCTCTGGCCTCTATCCGGGACGTGGCGTTTATTTCATAGATGTAAAAACGTTCCAAGAAAAATTTTTAAAAAACGTTTAAAAACGTTGAATAAAAAACGTTGGCCATAATTTATTCAACCTTTTGCCTAATGCCTAATGGTGTAAGTGCAGTATACCTTGAACTATAGTTTAGATAGAAAAAACTTTATTTAATTTCAACTTAAGCTTGTGGTCATAAAACCATAGATTAAACTAACCAAATATCTAAAGTAAAAAACTTTTTCTTTAGTATAATTGGACTAACTAAATAAAATACATCACTACGACCTATCATTTCTTTTCTGTGGTTTTAAAAGTACTTCTCGAAACTTTTGATGGATTTTTCAATGCACGTTTTTTAAAAATTGAAAAAATGTAAAAAAACGTTTTTTACATTTATGGTTTATTTGGGACACAACTTCAATTGGAAGTTTTGCGGGTCATAAAATAATGTTCACTCTGTTACACAGCCAGAACACCGTGTAAATGTTGCTAACAATGTCGGCTATGTGCAAGATTATATGATGATTCGTACCACGACGCTGGTTGGGAGCGGGTAGTGGACCCCGAGTGGTAACCGGACACTTCGGACCTAACTTTTAGGTCCGAAGTGTTCGGTAAGCCCGCGAGTGACACGTCGTCAACGAGTAGAACAAGTTTTAAATTGTAGCTCCTTCTTATACGTTTACTCTGAAAATCACGCAAAAGATAGCAAAATAAGAGGTAGACACAGTAAATGTCGAAAGAGCAATTTTTTTGCAACCAATTAAGCTTATGATAAAATGTGTTCGTAAGCCCACTACATCTAGCTATCAGGTCCCGCGCCGTGGTACGAATCGCCAAACTCTATGGAACAACAGCGTGGTACAAATCGTCTGCTACCCATGTGCAAAAAGAGACTTCTTTCAATAGCTGCAGTGTGCAAAAATACAATAAAAGCAACTCACGCGGCGTCCAATTTTAGTCCTTGAAAGCCTAGTGGCATCGTTTTCACGAGCAGAAAAAAACGTGCGGGAAATGAAATAGTTTGCGTGCGGTGTAAATCAGGCGCCGCTGAAGACTGCACTGAGTCACTGCGCCATAAAGCAACGAGCAACGTAATTTCGCTGCTGTCGCACCGTGCGTGTGGCATTTCGACCTTATTCTTCTATGGACAGGCAGCTCGAGTGCTTTCTGTTGTCCCTTGGGTGTGAATAGGACACCTTGGGTGGTAAGACAGTTGTGAAAAACATCCACGACGTCAGTAGACGAAGATTAGCATGAATGGAGGCCCTAACGCGTGTCCATGTTGCTGCTATTAATTAATTATGACCAGTTAACTCAAATTCTGTAAAATTATTTGTTTGAGAAAATGGTTTTAACTGTAGCTGTTTGAACGCTAGTCCCTACATTTTCAGTACTTTTCTTAGCTGATATTCGATTTCAGTCAATTTATTACAAAAGACCCGCCAACCATTATCCATGTGCCCGTACATAGGGTGACGTAATACCACCCAAAATGCCATAAAGTCTTTTGCCAACGTAACCTGCGTATGAAATAAAATAAACGTTTGTTTGTGTTGCAGCTGACCGACCAATATGTGTGCACACGAGAGGCGACACATCACGTAGAGACTAAGTGTTTGAGCAATGGCGTGGTCACGTGACGAGTCACGTGCTATGACGTCATTAGTTACCGACATTACGTTACGCACTCATTTTATCACCCATGCAGCGTGTCAAAAAAACTAAACAGTTCACAAATCAGACACTGTTTGGGTCAACACACAGACTGACACAAAAAACTAAAATCCATAATTTTTTGTCGTAACTGAGCGAAATAATGACCTATTTCCCAAATATTTTCACTAATAAACTCTGCAGTAAAAAGTGATCATTGGAGATCCCGTCATATTTTGAACGCTCTCGTAGAATTAACTTCAGATCAAGTGAGGTACGGGGTCAGGTATACCTTGCTACCTTTAGTACATTCTTAAGCTGACTATATTTTACGACACTTTCAAAATGTGGGAATTGCCAAATTGGTGTATTGCAAGTTTATGACAAATATGGATATCAAAATAATTTTAAAAATCGTTTAATATTTAATGAAGTTATACATATGTATGAAAGCGCCCGGTATAGCACGGGTTTCGCTTCTCTTCATCGTATACGCAGATTTCGACTGTAATAGACAAAACAATGTTAACATGTTTATATTATTACAGTAAGCTTAGGTAGTTAAAATTATGTTGCATTGTCATTGGACTGATTTTGCCGTATTATTGTATACGTTTATTTTTATTTTTTTCTTTAATTATTTAAAAAAAATTATTTTGTTGTACTACCAGTGACGGTGAATAAAGATTTTCATCATAACGGGTTTGATTCATGTCGGCTTTGAGCCTGATAGCCGAACTAATCGACGGCTTCGTCGTGAAGATTTCATGGCCGTCAGTCACTTCAGACCACAATTCCGATCTGGGCGTGGCCTTCGACAGCCCGCAGTGACCACGTGCTTTTGGTCAGTTCTCATTTCTCAGCAGCTGGGCCAGACAACAATCACAGAACGTGCGGCTGATTTGAGCAGTCTACCGCAATCCGTCATGTCGTCGGCCTCCCGATGAGGTCGCCGTGCTGAGTACACGGGGTCGGGCGCCGGCAAGATTGAGTTGGTAACGAGTCCAATTTTAGCAGATTACAACGGTTCGCGAAATGACGTAAAGGGGCGTCGCGCGTCGTTTGCAGTACGATTTATAGGCCACATCGACAGCAAAAGCCGTTATGACTAAACGTCGTTGACTGAATAGTTCGTCTTAGCCACAAATTTTACACTGCGTGCAGCAAAGATGACAATCCCATTTATCGGCAGGCCTCTACTGCAAAAAACTTGACGTTAGACGTGTTTTGTTTTGATGTAGCTTCTCCACATAGAGAGCTCATCTACAATGTACATCGAAAAGCCGCATCGCAATAAACACTCTATAGTCTAAGCTATAGAAAATTAGAAACTCGTCATTGTTGGTTCACTGCGGCGTCTTTTAGCTTTTCTGAGCTTCGAATTGTATATCGCAAACCATAGCGAAAAAACACCGACCCAGTCAACATTACAGCAGTGGAGGGGGAATGGTTATCGGTACATTACATTACAAATTTTTACGTGGCCTGAGTAAAAACAGCTAAGTCACTCCTAAGTCCTAACAATTTACTTACCTGAGTCACACCGTTAAGTCCTGTCGTATGTTAAGCCCGCAAGTAAATCGAGAGCAATATATTAGGCCTATGCTAATGATATTGCAGTCAGCAACCGGAAACTGCGACTGAAAGCTCACAGAATAAAGCGAGTTAATTCTTTGAGCGCGTTTCTTGCAGTGCTCGTTGCCAATCAGTGCTAAGGCTGTTAACTGGTTCAATCTAATAATCAATAAACCAGAAACACATCCATAGTGTGCCATATGTCTCGAATTAATCAGCGACGGTTCAACAAAAATCGTCTCTCGATATAGCTTTCACATTTCCACGCTTGCTTGTAAAATGACCGCGCATTTTTTACTGCTTGATTTTCCTCAGCTTTTGTACTCGGTTTGTAAACTGTCCCTTCTGCTGCATCTAGATTTTCGGGGATTTTTTAATGAAAAGACTGCCAAAATTGGATCGATGTGAAGAATAACAATAAATACGCATTGCACAGCTTTTTCACAGTCATGTTCCGTCTGATGCCAGCGGTAAATGTGAATCATGCTTAAACTAGCATAACCGGCTGGGTTAGTGTCATCGTGTGTGTAAGCGCGCGTATCCGGTTTGCGGTGATTACAGTCTGGTGACGCTGATATGCGACAGTGCGCAACGATGCTTCAGCGGCTGCACAGCCTGACAGTCGACTGTTGATGCGGCCGACACATCGTAAAGCTGACGCCCGACCATCGAGACCGGTTCTGCGAGCTCAGAGACAGAGAGGTCAGACAATTAAACCTAGTAGCCTATAGCCACATTGTGTCGTTGGTTGCATGGACGGTTGTATCGATGGCGATCCTACCACATGATGCTGCCTGCCGATCAATGCCGATGCAGCCTAGTTAGCGAATTGAAAAGCTGCTGTCACTCGCGAAACAGTCAGTGTTCTTCCCTCCTTTATTTATCGCCATACAACTAGCGATCTCATTAAGCTGATACGGCTGTTGGTAGCAATAACTGCATATATGCTCAAAGTAAACAGCTTATTATCAAAAAATACAAGAAAAAAGTAAAGCGTCAATTTGTACACGTATAACGCATCAAGTCTAAAAAGCCCCTAATGTATTATGTGCGTTTTTATTACTCTGCTACGTTTTTGCAGCGAAAAGTAAAAATCTATCTTCTTTTAAACTACAGCGGTGAACACCGCTATAAACCCAAAATTTGTGCAGCAGATTGCGTAGATGCCGTTCAAGGTCATCCAATGTTGTTGATTTTCGTACCAACCGAAAGCGCGCATATTAATGATCAATTTTGACATTAGCTCCATCTCGAAACGTTTCAATTTCCCCCCCCACCCTCTCTCATTTAATGCCATCGATCGGGGTGGCCTCTTTCAAATTTCTGGAATATCACGAACGCTGAAAGTAGAGTCATTCACAAAGCTGACAGTGAAGATTTTGTGATCGTAGTTTGCATCGTTTTGATACGGCTGCAGGGCGCAACAGACACACGGACACATAGACAGACGAACGGACGTACGGGCACCCAGCTCACAAAAATACCAGGTGTCTGCATAGTTTATGAAGTATTTATTTATTTAGTTTATGAAGTATTAATGACAGAGCAAACTAAGAAGTTGCAATGCTGACGCCCTGTAAAAATACAACAGTCATTTTTCATAGCTGTATTCGCCAAGTGTTAGGGTGTGTTCTTAATGAGCGGAAAAAAGCCTACAAGCAAAATCAAATTTTACAATTACATGATCGGCCGACGTCCGTTGCGGTGAGTCGCCGCTTTACTCCGCACGATGCACGTCTGTCGAACGAAACATGCGCCCAAGACATTTGCTCATTAGTCAAACGAAGACACTATTATAGCTGGTTTTAGCTGTAGCCGATCTTAACAGAGCGTATAGAACGAGCATGACAACAAAAATATGAGAACTGGGAAGAAAGAAAAGCGGATAAAAAGGAAGACGATAATAAACGCGCGTGGACTGTGCGTATCAGTTAGAGTTGTCTATGGGTTGGGTTGACCCACCGGTTGGGTTAAATTGGGTTGGTAGCGGGTCGAGAATTTTTGTTTTTAGTGGCTTGGGTTGGGTCGTGGGTCTGAAAATGCAGATATACAAACTAAAAGTGAATGCTCATAGGAAGTCAGATGTGTGAAAGCAGTTTTCACCGGTTTATGAAGTATTAATGACAGAGCAAACTAAGAAGTTGCAATGGCGTTACGAACGAAGAATACTACGCCTATATATCCTAGCAGCAACTGTGTTTTACGAAATATGGATGTTTTCGAATAAGTACATGTATAGTGAAATGGAAAATTCATTAGAAAGCAAGATTAATTGGATCAACATTAGAACAATACTGCTACGACATTGTAGCCAACCTGGATCTCTGAAAATAGTTCGCATGCCATAGTGCATGTAAACAGAAACTAGCGTCTGCGATTTTTACTGCGAAAAACAGAGCAGGAAGTACTTACCGAAATGTTTCACCGGAGAATTCAGCTGATCTACAATTTGCATGTTTCTTCTTTGCGATGTCGCCATCATGAGCACACTGGGTAATGCTGCGGTGGCAGTGGCCACGGTGATAGCGATAAACTGTCGATTGCGGCAGGCAGCGCCACACAGTGGTTGTTGTCAGGTGAACGCCGCCGGGCGTCCGGTGCGGTCAGCAGCTGTCCACTGTGTCCAGTTGATTCACGTGCCGCCCTTCTCGCCAGACCTGCACGTGGTCGGCCGGTCGCTTAACGTCGACGTCGTTGACAGCTCACTCGGAATGACTCGCGCCGCCGCTGATACGGGCATCGCATGTCGTCGAAGTGAGTGCGAAAAGTTTCTTGTGCCTCGAGCTATTTACGGCACAGAACGTACTATCACGTAGGCGTGTATTTGCATCATTAACGCCACTAACCGACAGCAAGACGCGTGTGCCCCTACGACGTCCAAATTGCCCGTTCGTTCAGTCTATCGCTAGGTCGTTCCGTGCTCTATAAATACTGGACAGGACCGAAATGACTCGTGGCACATTAACGCGAGTTGGCATTAATTACCAGCAGTCCGCAGCGCAAGCGACGGAGTCGAACGGACCAACTTTCAGCTGGTGTGATTCAGACTGTTGCTGTTTGTCTGCGGCTTGATGCGGTAGATATTGTCTGTCGTAGTTGAGTGTGAGAGAACCAACCTCTCGTCCATTCAACTGACGCGGCTTGCTTCGCTGTCGCTGCTGCTGCTGCTGCTGCGTTGGCTGCTGCTGCTGCACCAACGCTCTAACAGGCGGCCGACTGAGCGATTCCGCTGAGATTTGCTTCACTCGATTTCTTCCTGTCCCCGACGACGCCCGCGCAAACTTCTGCCTTTGAGCCATTCATTAGCATCAGATGTCGACTGCTCGAGTACGCAGTAACAACAGATTGTTAATGACTTTGTACCGGCCCAGCCGACTGTCGTGAGGTCGTTTCGAGGCGTTGGCTTTCACGCTTCAAGCCATCAGGCAACAGCCATCAGTCAGTTTAGCCAGAAAATGAAAACAACTTGTTGCTGTTCTTGAGCGATCGTAGTTGCACGATATCTTAACGTGCTCTTAAGTCCGAATTTCGCCCCGGTTACTTTATAAATCTTATACGAAACTACAGAAGTTATCCGATGCTTGCTATTATCTGACATTCATTCTATCTGGGCCTGCCATCTTCTGCAATGGCTGTGTGCGGAACTGACAAGAATACGTTGCAAAAGTCTACACGTTGTCGGTGTGCTCCGCCAAGCGCGCGCACCACAGCCAGTCAGCCAACTCACAACTACAAATCTTACGGATCAATTTTCCTGCCGTCAACGGAACGCATTCAATTTCATGCCGGCGGCACGGCGGCGGCGGTGCGGCTCTATGACGATGAGGCTTCCGGTGCGCACTGCACATGCGTCGCTCCCCATTTCGTCGTCGTTCCGTCGTCGTTTTCGTTCTTCCGTCGGTACACGCACTGCATCGAGTCCGATCGCCTGCTCACACGCAGTTTGTCTACCATGCACCTCGCAGTCTGGCACCCGCACCCATCTCAGCCGCCAATCAGATACACTCGTGTATGTCCGCCGCATCTGCATCGTGAAATTCTAAGCCTTACCACAAAGTTTTCGTCGTGATTTTGCTTGTTACATTGCGCATTTGTCCACAATGCATGTTTTATGTATTTTTTATAGTGACATAGATCGCCTGCGTTGAAACGTTGATGTGAGATGAGGTTAACTCAAGGAAAACTGCTGAATGAGGTTGCGCTGATGCTAACTCGAGTTTCCGGGGAGCAAATGGGGCACAAGTTCCGCGCACAAACGAAGACGCTGAAAGGTAGACGACGACAAAGATGTCGTAGGATGGCAACTGACTGGGGGAAGTACTTCAGAATTGATTTAGAGTGTGCAGGGAGCCGCTAAAAGTTTCCGCATGCAGCGTGTTTGCATAAATTGGGATTAAAACAGTTTCAGAGTCTGTTCTCGGAACATTGTAGCTATGAGTGACGTAATTCCTAGCAGCACATTTCTCTTATATCTTCAGTTAATTTGTTTTGCACGACTAGTCTTTAAAATTTTTGGCAAACAGATGCTCAATTTGTTCTTCGTTGTCTATTATCGGCATGTCGTAATATTGGCTGCAGATGGTGATGAGGCTGTAAGCTGTTACTTGCCATGCACTGAATCAAGGTGCGACATGCTATAGGCTACTATAGCCTAATACTGAGCGTCAGTCAGTAATTCGCAGTACACAATACAACGCACGCCGAATGTTTGCACTCAGCCGAATAATGTACACCGTGCGACGTGTGGGGTACTATAGACCGACTGCATGGATGCAGAAAGTACGTCTAAGTGTGAAATGTGAAGTTAGACACAGTCCGATCGCTGTTCGGTGCAGTAGCCAAGCCTACATAGGCACATTACATGATCAGCAGCTCACAGCAGCGTCACAGTCACAAAGCTGGACAAGTTCGGCTTTACTGGCGTCTGAGTCGCCGCTGGCTATGCGTAATGCGAAAGTACAAACGAACCCCTCCCGGACATAACTCCCCTAAAACGGAACCCCCTGGCGCAGATTAGGACAGACCCCCCTATAACCGGCAGCATTCTGTCATGTCCGCGTAATGTAAAAAGACTTTGTTTTCGTTACCAATGCTATTCACAAACATACAATAACAGCATGGTTAATAACAAGCAATTTAAACAAAAAATTGTTCGGCACAAGAGCTGCAAATTATGATAAAAATGGTAGCTTAGGTCTATCTGGGACACGTATTGCCGGCAGTTTTGGGGGTTCTATCCTAGGGGGGAGGTTTGTTCTACCCCGATGATAGAGGGGGTTTTGTCCTAAGGGGGGTTGTGTCTAGGAGGGTTATGTCCGGACACCGCGTAATGCACACCTGTCTGTCGAATAGCAGATTGCACACAATTTTTTGGGGTGTCCGAAATAGCAGTTATGAGTAACTCAACATACCATTCAATTTAACTGTTAGTAAAAGTAAGTAAAACGACATTTTGTATGAGGCATCGATGCCGAAACCGCTCATATACCTCACAATTTTCACAAAAATGTCGAAACAATAACACGATGCTAACTTTAATCCGGTCGATTTTGTGCCACGTCTGGAAATCAGGAAATTTCGCGCATTACAGATTTGGCGATGCCTGGTGTACAACAAATATTTGTTCAACCAAAAAGCATTAAAGTATACAACAATTCCACTAAATTCCAGAATATCACAAAATAGTAGATAGATGCAATGCGCTTTAGTCGTACTGATTGCAAAGTGAGTGATTAAAGTAGGCTAAACATTTGTATTCGCATGTATTTAAGTACATTTTCTGGCTGCACTGCATATGACATTAAGTGATTGATGCAGGTTACTTCTGCCCGAAAAGCGTGGGAGTCCACTGGCAATAATGACATGTATTTGAACAACATAGTGTGCAACTAACAGTTTGGTATTCTGTGCAGTTTCCTATTTTCACATCAACTTTTAAAGTTTTTATAGCAGTCAACATTTTACTCTTTCTTCCTCTTGATGGTGAACGCCTGTCAGAGGGTTGCCGTACTGATGACTTGACGACAAGTATGTCTTCAGCCTTCCTCTAGGCAGTGTGTACTTCGAAGTTTTAGGGCTCAACTCGTCGTGAACTTTCCCAAATCGGGTGATTTTTGGGCATCCATCTGGTCTCCTCCAGTCGGCTGGTGGTCGGAGTGCAGCGGTTATAACACAGTGATGGTCTTCCTTTGGGCTTGTTCAAGTAGGGTGTCCGAATAACCGCAAAAGATGGGACTTTCATTTTAGAAAAACGGTAAACAGCCAGTGATGTCCCGAACTGTTTCAGCATTGCATAGGTCCACTTGGTATTCTGCAGCAGTATAGGCTCAGCGACCTTATCCTTAGCGGCGCATCATAACTTGATGAGATTTTAGTCGGCGCACAACATAACGACACATACAAACGACGACGCAGTTTCCTTTCGCGGCAGCAGCTAATCCTAATAACGGTGCAATTGCTATTCCAAACGACTATCGCTTCAAATCCCCGAGCTGGATGGCTCCGTTGAGCCGCTTCATGGCTGCATAAATCAGTAGGCTATAGGAAGCCAACACCGAAAGAAGAAGCGAGATAATAGAGAAGGCAACAGAGGCTACTGGATGCTGCTGCTGCTGACGCTGCAACCCATCGATGTGTTATGATAGTCTACCGGGAACAACTTCTTCGTGTTCTATCGCCGTCTCAACTGCACCATTTGTTTTTCTTATCGGATACAGCAAATAGTAAGTAAGAAAGTAAGTAAATGGTATACGGCGCCGACGTCAGCACAGACACAGTCTGGGCTGGTTGGTGAGCAGACGCTGGGGGATAACATAGGCTGACTGCATGCAAACAGTGTCTTATACACTAAACAGCCTTTACCACATAACATGCAATATAACAAATATAAGCAAGAACGGCACACCCGTAGGAGCTGGGGGACATATACCCCTCACTTTTTTCACCGGGGGTCAAAGGAGTACATAAATTCACGACAATCTATACTATGTTTGTACATGTAATACAGTTTTTCTTAAATACTGTAATAGCATTTAGAAAAATGCATTTCATGTAGACATAAAGTATAGTATAAATTATTTCCAACACTCGTATACCTTATGAAGAAACTCTATCCACTGATGTCAGCTTTCATGGTTGGCAATGCTAAGATTTTGAACATGCTACTAAATTATATCTTTATTTTTGGCACACATATTTATTATTATCGTAAAGCTTGCTGATGTCTTTTTGTAGGCGAGTAGATCAGTTTAGTTCGCTGTTGTACCCATGCTATACCCCCACTAGACAAAAAACTACAACGAAAACTCATAGGTAGATTTAGTGGGGGTAGGGGCAAAGGGGCCATGCCCCCTTCTAAGATGCCAAAAGTTGCCTTTTTATGCCTTGCACAATGCACATGCAGTACATTATAAATTTACGCAGTAAAGCTAATAAAATTTATACCCACTAAATGCGTTTTAGGAGGTTTTCATGCCCCAAAAAACGTTTGCTTCCGAGGCTTTGCCCCGGACCGGCCCCTCTCCAAGAAGTCCATCTCTGGTCTTGGCTTTCGGTCTCAAAAAGTACTAAATTGTACTTTTTCCAGTTTCAGTCTCGCCACAGTAGTCACACAGGCCAGTGTTATTAGAATAATTTCATTTAGTGCACGTTCGCAAGGGTTTAGCTTCATACTGGACCACTGCTTACAATAATGAAAACTGCACAGTGTTCTGTTCCATGTTTTCCCCAGGTAAGCCAAATACACTGTATGGGAAATCAAAAAAAAAATTTCGCTCGCTTTGCTCGCAAAATTGTACCCCCTCACTTTCAAAACCGCTGTGCCGCCCTTGAATATAAGACCATGCTCGTGACATTAATGTTATGGTCTATTGGTTTTCTATTGAATGCATCAACAATCAAAGATTTAAAAAATCACAATAGGTCACAATTAGTGTTAAAAACATCAGAGGATGAGAAAGTTGTCAGCTGTCGCTCGAAGGCTGCTTGATAGATCGCGGATCGACTCGGACAGGCGGTTTGATTCAGCCAAACCCCAGTGACGCCTAAATACCAAAAAAATGTTTAGTGTAAAAGACAGAAAATTCCATATTTTATATGCAGATTCAGGATTGCGTTTGCCGTAGACCGACGTTGTCTGAGCCCGGACTAGTGCAGAAGTCTTTGACGAACGGGAATGCACTGAAGTTTGCCCGGAAGCACTGAACAGATAGCCTAGCCTACGTAATTTGCCAAAAACTAAACATATTATAAGTTAACGATCGCAGCTTCAAAAGTCATTTGTCTTTGTACAAGGATATAATAAACGCGCCCAGCAGCCTGAGGGCTATTTATCCTGTTGAACGAAAACTGTGCTTGCTTTTGACAATACTTTCTGAAACAGATCTTGACGCTAGAGCGGACAAAGTTGCGTCTGCTGAATGCGCTGCAAGCAACTGCGACCAATCGCTTTGCTGCCGTGCTTGCTGTCCGACGTCCTCTGGGTAGAAACATTGAATTGCTCGCGTGGTTTGAAGTGACGTCGACCGATCAAACGTTGTACATAATTCATTGCCTCGCCAGCCTGGCATAATGCTCCGTGAAATTAGAACAGTTGGTTACATTTAAATAGATAAATACGCTCGTGAAGAATTTGTTTTGAAGTCAAAATTTGCATTAAATTATAAAATATTGGAATATTTTTTTAGCGCAATAGCACATTATCTACGTGCTTCCAAAAATGCAAATTAGTTTTGTTATAATTATTTGTGATCTTTTGTCGTTTTTTGACAGCTTCCGGAGGCTTATTCTTCAAGATTCCCATAGGGCTTTGCCCCATGATACGGGTGACAGCTTGGGACATAGATTCCCAAACCCCCTAAACCTTTAATCTCGCCTGTACGCCGCTGTATACTCACGGGACTGAAAGCATGGGGTTCCGTAAGAGATCTTCACTCTTGTGTTGAGTTTCGCTGCAGCAAAAAGTTTGAAAAAAAAATGCCGGAGCTGGCGTACTAGATGAGCCCTGTAAAATATGGCCTTGAAAGAAAGATCGGGAACGTTATAGGCAACAAACACCGCTTCCAATATTTATCACATGCAGTCGATTTGGAGTAGGCCCAAGGCTTAGTCGTAATTGAATTTGTTAATACAATCGTTTTATACGCGAAAACTTCAATAAATCACCTAGTTTTTTAAGCCGCTCTGTTATTAGTCGAACAAAATAATCCGACTCGTACATTGCATCGCATCAACAGATCACAAACACGAACATTTAATACCTGTTGTATGACTGACAACATTTTATCACAAAATGCTTACTTTGCTTCAGATTTTACGTTTTTTTTGTCCGTTTACAATGTTGTTCTGTCGGTTTTTTTGGTGGTATTGTACTTTTTTATATTCTGTATTTGTATTTCTGCCTGAGTGGCGAATAAACATATTCAATAAAAAGTAAACTGGGAAATGAGCATTTTGAAAATCGATACCAAAATTATTTGTTGCTTTTACGATGTCGACATCTTTAAACAAGTACTTCTTAGTAGCTACGTGTACAATGTCTACAAAGTACACATTTGATCTACTATTTCGCATTAGCTGCCGACGGTATAATATCTTAATATATACGGCAAGTTGGGCGTTACGGGATAGGTTATAAGCTATTTATTTGTTCTTAGTGGACAGACTGTCGCGACTGGTGACGTCGAGATTGACGTATTTTCCGCAGCAGCTGAAGCTGCACGGAGCATTATCGGCCAGCAGTGTTTACAGTCACGCCGCAGACAAACTTCTGCGATACGACGACGAGTGATGGATTTCATGCCGGGCAACATGTGACAACAATCAACGCTGCTAGTTAGGCCAACAATATACACACAGACACTGTGACGGTGACATGACGCCGGTGGTGCACGCAGCGTTTCTTGTTTCGCGGGCAATTACACACAGTACAGTATCAGCAGTCGACACCCACCGACACCGACATAGCTGCTGGTGATTAGTTCCCTCGATTTACATGTTCACGTGTTGGACAG
>Ga0209671_1004568_pt1 | contig 13764 bp, 5 predicted proteins | sample WorMetHERISLAND2_2_FD_187401 | JGI IMG/M metagenome (GOLD analysis project Ga0209671, IMG submission 187401) | Marine gutless worms symbiont microbial communities from Max Planck institute for Marine Microbiology, Germany - Olavius geniculatus... | ecosystem: Host-associated > Annelida >... | reverse complement strand
GTTGTAATTCAGTAAAAACTTAACAGTTTTTGTCTAAAATTTTAAAATTTGTGAATTAAGCTAAATAAAATGACATCACATTTTCTAAAAATAATACGACAGTGTCAGTTTTGTTAACATTGAAATTACATTATTGAAAATATAAAGTTTACAGCACAGCAGTTTTGCGTAGGCCTATCAGTTTGCCTACCGTTTTACAGTTTTACAGTTGCTGCTTGTGCTCAAAATGTCCTTTTCTTTCTCAGTGCATTTTCTTGACGTAAATACTAGCTCCTCGACTGAAGCAATATTGTCAGCAATTTGCGTCTTGCGCTTTTTGTACAAACGAATGTGTTCTATAGGACACAGCGGTCATGTGGTCCGCAACGGGAACCGGTTCGGCTCCAGCAGAAGAATCAAGTTGCCTTTTGTTCGCTGCACTGGTCGTGAAACGAACTTCACGTATTGTGAACATAGTTGGAGCTACTACTGTGACTATAGTGACGGTGTCTCCATATCATGTTCTGCTGAACATTCGAAGAATTACGCAAGTCAGAAAATTTAACCGTTGTTTTTTTGTATTTTGTGTTTAATTGTGATTGCATTCTTATTCATCGGCTGTGAAATGCATAATATAGACTTAATGATCACAGTTTTGCGACCTAGTGTGTAGGCCGCGGCGCTATCCATAACATCCATGCATTATGCCACAGTACATGTCAGCACGATATGCAAACTTCGGTCTTTTCGAAAACAAGTTTGGAGTTTAATGGTAAAATAAACGCGCCTTAGATTCGGAGGGTTTTTCACCGACATTATTATATGCTTTATAGATTTATTTATTTACTCATTTATTTGGAAAATTGGCTGATAAGTTATGAATTGATTACAATAGACTACCAGTTTTCAATTGTTTTTTTCACTTGCTATACACATATTTCACGACCAGGCTTTAATGTTATTTGTGAAAGATTTGGTAACAGTACGGATTTTTTCTCCATCAATTTCACTCCATTATCTATTATAGAAAAAGGGCCGCTAACGTGCCATCTTATTTCCGCTTAACTGTATCCATGAACTTCTTCGTTAAGCACATGCTTTTGAAAAATCAGGCTGGATGTGTTTACAATCATTTTCAATTTTAACTTTTTAGTAAGTGTGAAATGCTAAGTCAGTTTACATACACTGTGCAAACGTTGTTACGGCTAACAAAGTGTTTATGCAAACAATTCGATTTTGTTTTTTTTGTTTGTATAGTGCGACTGGCCGGTAGCGGCGAGATATACAAAGGCCGTGTGGAAATTTTCTATAACAGAACCTGGGGAACAGTTTGCGGCAATGGTTTTAGCGATATTGATGCCGGAGTAATTTGCTATATTCTCGGTTTTGGGTATGTTTAATTTTGGTCGTAGTCGTGTGTAAAACAAAATATTTGCAGAAATGTTGTGCAAATGTGCTCAATTGTGTTGTGTATTATTACACGTGAGATAAAAACATTTGTGGAAGGTAGTGTGCAACTGTTCTGTGTTGTAGATAAACCACTTTCTATTTTCAAGCCTTATGGGAACATACAGAAATGCATTGTGCAAGTGTTTCAGACGTAACTTCATGTAATCATGAAGATAGGAAGCGGTTTATATACAACACAGAACAGTTGTACATTACTTTCTGCAAATATTTTTATTTCACGTGCAATCTCGTTAGATCTCCAATTCAATGCGTCTACTGTATGTGGGTAAGAGCATGCGCATGGGCATGTGTCACAAAGGCACAAACATGATCTGGTAGCCACTTTTCTCCTCTTTTTTCCCAACCGCTAGTCTTTTTTTTATATCCTTTTTCCGTTTTCCTTTTTTCATTTGTCGTCGTTTAGTTCCTTTCGTTTTTTCGAACGGGGTTTAGGGTGCGCTCGGGGACGTTGCACACTGTTTCGTTGCAGACGCCGCGGCCGGTACATTGGCAACCGGTACGGATCAAGCAGAGGACCAATCTGGCTGGACGATGTCACGTGTACTGGCAGTGAGACGGATCTCAGACAATGTCGACACGCGGGATGGGGACGACACAACTGCAGTCACTCGCAGGATGTTTCCATATCCTGTCGTGAGGAACCCACAAAGCAATACTCAGGTCTCCAGTCAAAGCTTGTCGTTTTTTGGTGTAGCATTCGTTCTATGACTGACTTTTTATGCGCGACAGCTATGCTAAGCACGTCTTAGCCGTCGTAGAGGCGTCCGTCTCTCTGTCAGTCCGTCTGTCCGTTACACGCTGCAGCTTTATCAAAACGGTGCAAGCTAGTATCACAGAATTTCCACTATGGTCTGCCACGAAGACTCTGTTTTTTTTGCGACAAAATTTTGTGTTGCTGGGTGCTGGGTGGGGGAGTTTCTTTAGAACAAGGGCGTCAAATTGTGGAAGAAATCGCCGCCCTTCTGGTATAACTACCCTCCGGCCTCGGTGGTGATCTCCCACGGTCGTGGGGCCCATCTTCCTGAAGTCCGTGGGCTGTGTGGTGCCATAGACGAGAGACCTAATCAAACTAAGTGGGTAATGTTAATCATTTATTTAATGCACGCAACAACCGCCTTAACTAACAGGCTGACTTGTAAAACCCCCACTTTTTCAGCTAACGCCTGGCTGACCCCGTCGTAACTCGTAACTCCTTACTAACCCCCGTCGTATCAAATAACTTTCCAGCTAGCTTCTGACTTCAGTGGCCGTCTCCTTACAGTCCCACCGAAAGTGGCGGGGCTATTGGCGGGGCTATACTTTAACACAGGATCGAAAATGCGGAGTTGTGGCGAGCCGCCCCACCGCTGGGCAGACGCCCACCTCACCGCGTAATTGGGCAAAGCTGGGACCACGTTATCACGGCAGGATGACCCTACAAAATTGGAGTACCCCCTACAAAGTCGTTATTTTACTGCTATCGACTTGTTAAGCGTGAAAACGGTTCAGACAGGCACGGACTTGCTGCTTTTTATAACAAGCATTGCTGACGAGCTTTTTATGGGTACTAACACCGATGACCTTGAACGACTTTCAACCTTCAAAATAGGAGTTTTATTGACTTTTTGCGATTTTACGTTGTGGCGCACATTTTAGTAGTAAATTGCGGTGAAAAGGTTAGAGATAGACCATAACAACCTGCATATGGAATTTTCAGCATTAAGCGTTTTAGCAGTTTAAATTTCAGTCTACCATGTTTAATAAGTTCTCCGTACAAATTTGGGTATACCTCTTCAGAAAAAGCGATTTCTGCTAATATTCACTAATTTCACTAATTTAGCGTGAGCGCGGTTACAGCTAGACAGTGATTAGCTGCTTATCGTTGCAAGCATTATTGATGCGTGATGCGCTTACATGGGGTACCGACATTAATGATTTTTAAACGACCTAAATTGCGCTGAAAAAGTTGGAATTTTCAGCATTAAGCATTTTAGCAGTTTAAATTTCAGTCTACTATGTTTAAGAAGTCCTTCGTACGGTAGCGTCAAATTTGGGTATACCTCTTCAGAAAAAAACGATTTCTGCTAATATCCACTAATTTAGCGTGAACGCAGTTGCAGCTAAACAGTGATTAGCTGCTTATCGTATTGTTGATGCGCTTACATGGGGTACTGACATTAATGATTTTTAAACGACCTTAACATCTAACAAGTAATGTGAGCAAAGCTCACGTGACGCGCGATAGCAGCGATCCTGCTAGCTTGGCAATCAATGTACAGCAATAGAATAATAATGCGTCTTGAAACAGTACTTAAATTTCAGGCCTCCGTATGGGAAACTTCTTGAATTTAAGAGATCAAAACTTAGATTGTTAAAAATGTACGTTCTGTGCTAAACAAATTCATACCCAGGTTGTTCAAGTCTATGCAGCCATTTCGGCGCAATTCATTTCTAAAATGTGCGACGCAGCCAGAAATCGCGAAAAATTCACTAAAAACTTTTATTTTGAGAGTTCAAGGTCATTCAAGGTCATTGATGTTGACACCCCCAAGAAACTCGTCACTAGTGCTTGTTATGATATGCAGGATGTTTGTGCATATGTGCAACTGTTTTCATGCTAGACGAGCTAATATCAGTAAAATAACCACTTTTTCGAGGGGTACCCCTCTTTGACGTTTGCGTGTGCAGGCCTTCTTAAACCTTGGGGGTCGCCACTTGGATTGCTAAAATCTGCGTTTAATGCTGAAACTTTTTTACGCAGGTTGTCTTTGTCTATCTTATGCATTTCGTCGCAATTCACTGTTGAAATGTGTGCTGCAGCCAAAAATTGCGAAAAATTCATCTAAAACCCCTTTTTTGGGGGGTTCAAGGTTGTTCATAGTTGTCGATGCTAATAAATCTAAAAAGCCTGTCGTTAGCGCTTGTTACGATAAGCAGCATGTCTGTACCTATATACAACCGTTTTCACACTAAACGAGCCAATAGTGGCAAAATAACGTCTTTTTATGGGGGTACCCCTTTTTCACTAGTCTTCGTGGCAGCCCACAGTAAAGATTTCATAATTCTAGGTGTCACCGTTTTGATACAGTGACAGGGTGTGACGGACGGACGGACAGACAGACAGAAAGACAAACAGATGATGGCTAAGACGCGCAAAGCATTCTGCTATCGCGCGTATAAAGCGGATTTTAGTGATTTTTTTCGCGATTTTAGACTGCGACACATATTTCAACAGTAAATTCTAATGCCGGCTTTAGAGAAAACGAAGTTTAGCAGTTATTGTGCTGCTGAGTAGTTTAATATGATTTTTAAAAATGATTTTTGCTTTTTTTGATGTGTTCGTCCTTGAATGATTCTGTTAGCAAATGTTATGAACATTTGTTTTTTTTGGTGAAACAGTAACTTGCGTTGCACGGTTTATACGAACAGCAAATTATAATGTTAGTTTTGTCGTTGCAGTAAGACTGGCCGGCACTGGCTTATCGTACAAAGGACGTTTGGAGGTTTTCTACAACGACACATGGGGAACAGTGTGTTCCGACTCCTTCAGCAACACTGATGCCAAAGTATTCTGCTATCAACTTAATTTCGGGTGAATAAACATCATTATCATGGCTTTGCAGCATAAGTTCATTTCAGACAAGTCGGCCCATACATGCATGGACCAAAGTTCGTTTGACTATTTTCGCCGAACGCGGAGTAATCGCTGTCTATTACATGTCTTTTTCAATTTTGGATACGCCCATCCGTTTTGATTCCGGAGACATTTGCGATCAAAATCTGAAGATGACCGAAATTACGCCGAATTTTGCATGTTAAGGCAAAAATTTTACGGCGATCGGCCGGGGAAACTCGAAGGTTTCGCGCTGAATTAATAGATAAAACATCACCAGCACTACCTAAGATTATTGGAAACTATCATTCCGGGTAGTGATTGCAATCCCGGGATTGAGAATCAATCGCGGGATCCTCTGATTAAAAAGTTTGTAATCGCGAGATTGCAGGATTTCGTTTCCGGATTGGGCTTAGAGATTTGTCGTTATTATGATATCTTCAAAAGACTTATTTTATGCATTGCGTAGGATGTAGTAGCTCTCATAGATGGTATGTCGGAACTGCAGGGAGTGACTGTGACTGTCACAATTGCACTTTAGAGTGCACAGCAAGGAGTATAATAGATTCTAGCACGCATGAAATATTCTATTTATTAGACGGCTAGACGGCTGTTTTTTGTATCATTTACCATTTGACTGATTATTTGATCACTGTCGTATTTAATTTAGTTGTATTGTCATGCACTTACGTTTTTTACGTGCAATGCACATTTTTAATAAATAAATGAAATAAATAAATTTTAACGAAATTTTGTAATCCAGGAATTCCGGATTGGGTATAACCGCCAATCCCATAATTCAGGATTAGCGAAAAAGGCCGGGATCCCGACATTCGGAATCACGGGATTTTAATTCTTAGTTTCGGGCGACCTATAATTTCCTAGGCTAAATTGGATCTAGTTTTGCCCGCGTGCGCCTTTGATTCGTCTGAGACTTTATGGTGCTATACAGAACGTATACTGCGTTTTGATTGATTGATTGGATGTGCTCTGTCAGATACAACGGCCAGTACATCGGTAACCCGTACAGGAAATACGTCGGACGCATCTGGTTGGACGACATCGAGTGTACTGGTCGTGAAGCGAACTTCACGCAGTGCAGACACGCGGGATGGGGAAGACACAACTGCAGCCACGCACAGGATGTCGCCATATCGTGCTATGTTGATGCCTCACAGCAGCACGCAGGTCTACAGGAAGTTACAAGCCACGAACATAAAGTTCTAAAAAAGCTTACTCTGTGACAGTCGAGTTTTAGATATCAGTTTTCACTTTTCACTAAATAAGTGCCAAAGCTGTAATTTATTTGTCGCTTTTGTGCGATGCTGATGGATCATGATACAAAAAGGTGTGCTACTTGTTTTCGCAAGCTATGGGCAGAAGAAACATGCGAGGTGTAAACACAGAATCTCTGGACTTTGTCCCACTTCAACACCAAAGCTTTTCGTGTGCTGTAAACTATCTATTTAAAATACATTTCTCCGAAATGTCAATAAAATATAAGGACTGTATCAGCAGCGTTCAAAAATGTCGCGTGTCGTGTTTCAAATGATGCTAGACATATTTATGCTAAATATGTGAATATTAAGAAAAGACACGTGTATGGCTAAAGTTTTTGCGCTGCTTTTTAAAAATCAGAATTACTTGTATACTGTAGAAATTCAGCGTTTACTTGAAATAGTTATAACTCTTAAATCTAAGTAAATAATGCAATAAAATTTGTTGGTTATGTAGCCTAATTTTTTTTGTATAGTCCTACAGCGGAAAAATTTAGTTAGTTAGTGGAAAAATTTGCTATAGTTTCAGAGACATGAACTTTTGTTTTGGAAACGGTTTTATTTTACTTGCTCTGCATTCTGTATGTCTGTGTGAACAACTTTTTTACAGTCGTTGCGTGGCAGCAGCGTGACCGGAATTCGAACCCGCAACCTTTTGATCACATCTTTGCAATTGCACCCTAACCATTACATATACGTATACATGCACAAGTGTGAAACAGTTCAATGAATTGTTTCACACTTGACTAGTAAAATTCGAGCAATTAAAAAATTCGTTTGATAACATTTGAAAAAATGTATGTAAAAGCTTGTTATTTTTCACAGTGAGACTGGCAGTAGGTCTGACTGCTCGCGAAGGACGAGTGGAACTGCTTCATAACGGAACGTGGGGAACTGTTTGCGCGGACTTCTTCACCAACGCCGCAGCGCGCGTTGTCTGCCATATGCTCGGCTTCAGGTAAATTTCTGTGCTTTTAGCCTTTCACTTTAGTACAGTTGATGTTGGAAAAAGATAACAATATTATCAAAAAGCATATTGACACCTAGTAATCCAGCTTTTAGTTAATAATTACTAATTAACGAGTCACTTTCTGACAGAAACACAAGGGTTTCCCTGACCGAAATCTAAGGGTGTAGTATCGCTCGTGTAACTAACATGAGTTGAATCAAATCCAACAAAACAGCTGTAACAATAAATTCTATAAGTATCTTAGGGCCTACTTCGGTTTACCGCAGCAATATGCTGGCCTGTGTCGTAGATGAGAAATTCTGTGTTTAGTTTTATATTTTAATTTTATATTTAATTTTAATTAAAAATGGTGTTTTTGTATATTGCAGGCGCTCTGGTTGGTTTCGGTCAAACGTGTTTGGCGCTGGGAGCGGTCGCATTTGGCTGGACAATGTACGTTGTAATGGCAACGAGTCGGACATTTTCTCTTGTTCACATCGTGGCTGGGGCGTTCACTCGTGCACTCATGCAGAAGACGTTTCCGTATCATGCACTTCAACCGAGACTCACGCTTTACCTGGTAAGAACATTGGCGAAGACAAAGAGGGCAGGGCAGTCCGGCTCCCCCCATTCTCCCAGATAAGATATAAGCACACGTTTAAACTGCACTAATCTTGCCAATTTATTCACTTGATTATCAGAAAAATAATTATAATGGTTGACACCAGATCTAATATTTTGAGGCCATAATTTACCAAATTCGATTTCAGCTGGAGGCCCGCCCAGACTTCGCTGGAAAAGCTCACAGCGCTCCTCGGACCCCGTAGTTTGGCGCTAGCTGTTCTACATGTAGGTCCATAGAAACGGATGAAAGGGAAAGAGAGAAAGAGGGTATAGAGAAACCAAAGAGTAAGAAGAAGAGAAAAGGGAGGAAAAGTGGGGATAATACGAAAGGGGAGGGAAGGGGAAAAATAGAGGCAAAGCCTTGTAATTCACATTTCTGGCCCATTGCTGGGTGAGAAGTGTTTGTTCTAGAAAAAGGATGTGTTCATATCGCAACAGATGAAAGAGTACGTCAGCGGTTGAAAATCGGGACATCCGGCTGGCCAGTATTACAACAGTGATGTTGATGATAAGGCGAAGATGAATGAAAATAATAAGTTTTACACGTTGTCAAAAGACCGTGTATCATTGCTTTGACGTTGGAATAGCTAAACTATGATTTTATCAGTTAGATTAAATTATTCAAAGGCTAAACTGACCTGTTCTAAACAGAAACACAGGACGCTGAATTGAAGCTGAAGAGATATTCATGAATGCCTTTTTGCGATCTGTAGTGAGGTTGTCTGAGTACGGCAGCAATGTACTGGAGGGACGTCTGGAGGTTTACTACAACGGAACGTGGGGAACAGTTTGCGATGACCGCTTTAATGATACTGCCGCCAAAGTCGTCTGCAACTCGCTCGGCTTCAAGTAAGCCTATGCTTTGTTGTAAGGTGTTATTATGTAAGATGCTTTAAGTAACATAATTTGACGTCACTTTACAACAGTGTTCAAATTCAGCAATACTGAAATACAGAGAGAGGGGGGAGCGAGAGAGTTTATTTGCCAAACACATTAACAATACTGAAAGCCACCGGTTTTAGAGCTACGGACAGCGGCAATATTGTAATGATAGCAGTGCGTAGTCGGGATCCCAACGGCAAAGCTTTTTTTGCACAAGCAATCAGTGAAGTTGATTGGACACCACTGTATAATATGGACAATTATTGCGATTGGATGGTGACTCAGTTTTTACGCGCGAAAGCAGCTACTGCTTTCAGTGCGTCTTCGCCATCGCAATTCACCAAATCTTCACCGTCGGCTGCCTGGAAGACTCTAGTTTCAGAAATCGTAAAGCTTTTCCATAAATTCGAAGGGAGTCACCCCAAATGAGGGCGCTAAATGAGAGGGTGGTGGGCAAAATTTGCGATTTTTAGCCAATAAGTCGCTGTATCTCAGTAATGGTGCGAGATAAGGCCTAGGTTATGCATTGCTATGCATTGCATTGGACAGACAATAAATTTTTTCAGTTTGTCAGCATGACCTGCTTATGTACACTGTGTCTCAAAAAAACGTCTCACTTTGTGATTGTCCATGTCTTCACCAAATATTGACCAATGTTCAAAATTTTTTCACCGGCAAACTCTGTGGACAAGTAGCAGTTATGTTGTTATTAAACATTCCACCACACCATAACTGCGTCGCTACACTACCATGTGAAACTTTAGTTGTTAAAAATCACAAAAATTTCAGTAATACATGTGTAAAAACTATCTTCTGAGACAATTTTCCACTAATTTGCATATGAAAAGTACAGTGTTTAGTTTTTGATACATTTCTTGTATTTGCTAAATGAAAGCAGAGGTTATTATTGCAAATAATAATTTTTGATGCAGTTACGATACACCGGTAACTCAACATGCATTTAGCAGTAAGGACAACGCTCTGCCTACGAACTTATATTCCTACGAGTTCAAAAACTGCAGTTCACGGAGAATTATAGCGAAATGTTTAAGTATAAACAGCAAAAGAGAGGAACGGGACACATGATTGAAAAGATTTGGAAAACAGGAAGCACCGACCAAAGGCATCAAAACGCCAGACTGAAGCATGCTGATACTGAGGAGAACAGGCCCACTGTGGATGAACTGGCAGACCTAGTAAACGACAAAGGCCAGAAACAAACACACCATTTAACACACCAAATATCCACAAAGATGGGTCTAATACAGTGTATCACTCATCATCAGATCATTCATCGCAATTTTGATGTAAAGTCATTCATCTTCCAACACGCCTGTTGCCTATTATTGTTAGTTAATTCTTGCATTTAAATTTCACAAGGTAATGTAGAGACGCAGTTACGGTGTGGTGAGATATTCAATAACCACTTTATTGCCAATTGTCCGAGGAGTGTGCCAGTGAAAAAAATTTCAAAATCGGTTAATATTTGTAAAAGATATGGACAATTACAAAGTGGGACATTTTTTTGAGACACAGTGTAGATACTGTGTCTTAGCTATCGTCTGTCACTGACTGTGAGTCGAAACGACGCAAAATCGTTACTGTCGCTATGCGAAAGAGTCTGTTGAAGTTTTTCAAATGAGTATATGAGACTGAAAGTTTTCGCGCGCATTGTCGCTATGCGTTTGGCAGGTACGTGGGACACGTACTGAGCAATGTACGTGCGCCCGGCAATGGACCCATCTGGTGGGATGAGTTGGTGTGTCCTGATTCATGCCGTACTCAGCTGAGTGAGTGTAATCATCATGGCTGGGGCACGCACGACTGCGACCATTACGAGGACGTCTCCATAGCCTGCTATGATCAGACAGCCAACGATACTGAAGAACCGACAGCGCCCAGTCGTACACCAACCCTCTCTACCTCTAGCACTGTTCTTATCAGTGCATCCACGACCAGTACCAGTACCAGTCGAGCCAAGACTACGCCACCGAGCACTAGCCAACATCTCGCTACCGCTACCCCTACCAATAAATCTCAGCTTACTGTCAGACGTACTGTCTGCAGCACTTATACGACCACTACCGCTAGCGCACGTACGGTCAACATCACCACTACCATTGCCAGCAACAGTACGGAGATCGTCACACCTACTACTACTACACGAACCAGTTCCATTGCCGCTTTCAGTACAGTTAACATGACCCCGCCTACTAGTGCTTTTGCCAGTACCCCTACTAGGATGGCTAAACCGACATTGGCAGCCACGACTATTCAGACAACCCCTGCCGCTACAACCAAGGTCGTGGGCTCTACTTCACAGGGTAAGACACAACATGTAACAGTCATTGTTTGTAACTTTCGTTATCCGTCGCTCAGCGCAACTTATAAGTTAACGGAAGTAGGTGGGCGATCCCCATTTTTCTTCCCTTTTTTCCTTTTCCTCTATGCTTTTCTTTCTTTGTCTTTTTCTTAACTCCTTTTCTTGCGGCCCTCTTTCTCCGTCTTTGAAGCGGAATCAGGAGTGTTACTTTTATTTTTTTAATTTCTACATCGTTGTTGGTAACGCATGCATAACGATAGGCTATGCGAAATTGATTTTTGTTAACGGTTTCGTGGTAAGAAAATATTGAGTTGGTGGGCGATTTGCTCTAGTGATGGGTGGGTTTTCGACTACAAAGTGTAAAATGTTGGCTGCCATAATTGCAGTTTTTTTAAATATGTTTTTCATTGTGAAATGCTCATGTTTTTAACATGTATATATTTTACTGTATTGTACTCAGATTAAAAATGCGAAAAAGGTAATTGCAAAATTATCAAAAATGCAGGTGTAAAAATGTCTTATAAACTTATTTTTGTCCCATTTTAGCGTCCCTTTCAGCACTAGGCTACGTTAGTGTTCATATTTTCGTATTTTGCAATTTAGCGCGCTTAAAGCGACTACAGGTATCATACAACTTTCACTTTTTATGGCATTTCTTTATTAATTAATGTGTCAGTGGATTTGTTAACAGAATCAAGCTTTGCATCAAAGACGAAGATTCATTTGCAGAGCACGATAGCGACAACGATGAGCGACAATTCTATCGACTTACCACAAGGCGACGATGACGATGATGGCATCTCAGGTATACGACAGTGGGGATAGGCTTGTCGGAGCGAACGAGCGTTTTGCTTATCTTTGAATCCAATATTATTTAAACATAATAATTTCTATGTTAGCTTTGCAGATCATTTTTGCGACAGACCTATTAATCGGTTTCTCGCTTTTCACGTAGCCTATAAAAATTAGTCTTGATACTATCGATTGCTTGCTTGTATCTATATCTCTATTCTACACGATCACATTCCTAACTGCTTATCTCTGGCACTATGTCTGCAGTGGTATAATGCTATCAAACGTGACCGAACAAGCGACAGCGTAGGCTTACACGACCGACCGTCGATAACCGTGCAAATTATGTGTTAAAGCCCTGTCTGGAGTAGAATAAGGTCGTTTAATACTGAGATTATCCTACTGCATCATTACACTTGAAATCGTTTACACTTGCTTTTATTACCAGTGATCATATGAAGCGCATAGATACGGAACAGCGGGGGGGATTATTGCTTCGTTCTCAAGAATCCAACACCGCAGAGCACCGTTCAGACGTCGTCAAGATAATTGCTATATTTTTTTTGTACTGACGTTCATCACCAGTATCTTAAACGTCCACGTACAATTCTTACAAAAACGACATCAAGTGCAGCTATAAATGTTTATCTAGTTTTTTGTGAGGTACTTTTTATTGCGCCAAATTTCTCTATTTTTCTTCCCGAACCTCGCTCTGGAAGCTCACAACTTCTCGCTACGCCTAGGCCAGCGATGGACACTGCTGTTGTTTGTTGTGTATGTAGAAAGAAGCATGATAATTATCATCGTCGCCATCGTCGCCATCGTATGTGTCACGCTCATCATCATCGCCCTCGTTATCGTCTGCATCATGTACATCGTTCGCGTCAGCAACAGGTACACAAGCTATACGCAATGCTGGTTTTGTTCGTTGAGCGCCCGTCGCGATAAATCGCAAAATGCGAAAATTCGGAAATTGGTCTAAATTCAGTGCATTTTGCCTACTAATTTTGGGGCTAGTTGGAATAACCTTGCCAAACTTTGTCTACGCGATGTGCTGCAAGACAGAGATAACTAGAAATATGGGGCAGAACCCAACGTGAGGCCGCCCGGCGCCGTAAGTCCGATTGGGGGACAGTTAAGGAGTTGAAATTCCGTTCGCAGCATAGTCACGTGGCCCGAATGCATTATTGCATTATCCTGTATAGCAAGCGCAATGTTGAACTTGGGTGGTTCAAAATGAGACAACAGAACTTTGTTCGTGAAACCAAGTTTACCAGTTTTTTTTGCGTTTGACGTGAAATTGATCGTAGTTGAGAACGCCGTTTTCTTTTTATTGCTATTTTTATATATTCTTGAGATATATGCGATCAAAGTCTCAAGTTGTCTAAAATTGCGCGCACAGTCGATTTTGGGAGGTTAACATCTGCGTCTATAACTTTTTTGCCAGTAGTTCGAAGTTCACCAATTTTGTTTGTCTAACACGGAAAGGATGGCAGTCGATCAGTTTGTTTTCGATTGTTGATGTCTTGATCCGTTCCAGAGATATTCGCGACCGAACTCTGAAGTTGTTCAAAATTGCGTGCACAGTCAATTTTGGGTAGGTGAACATCTGCGTCTATAACTTTTTTGTTTGTAAACCAAAGTTCACCGCATTTATTTTGACCAACGCCCTCAGTGAAGATTGTTTCCTTATTTCGATATATCGACCGATTCTTGAGATATTCGCGGTCAAAGTCAGAAGTTGTCCTAAATTGCGCCGAATTTTGGACGTTTTTTGTCATCCCAAATTTTAAGGGGGCGGTGCCCCCTAAATTTTTAATTTTTAAATTTTTAATTCAATTTTTAAATAGTTGATAATGCCCACTCTATGACATGT
>Ga0209671_1004566_pt1 | contig 13764 bp, 9 predicted proteins | sample WorMetHERISLAND2_2_FD_187401 | JGI IMG/M metagenome (GOLD analysis project Ga0209671, IMG submission 187401) | Marine gutless worms symbiont microbial communities from Max Planck institute for Marine Microbiology, Germany - Olavius geniculatus... | ecosystem: Host-associated > Annelida >... | reverse complement strand
GAGTGACCTTTAGCGTCCCTGCCGGCGGCTGTGCTGGTCTGACTTGTATTGGCGGGTATGTACTGGTCTTTGCGTGCCCGTGCGTCCGATACCTATAGCGACACAACAACATTCGTCTCATTAGCCGGTTGGACTAAATTCGGACGAAAATTAGTAATTTGGCTAAAATTTCGAACAAAATTGCCAGTGATATTTCTGGGACCAACCACCTTCCATCAGAATTGCATCGAGCAACAGGGAACTACAGTACTGTACCGTGCGTGTTGCTAACACAGATTTAAGGCTAAAATGCACTAAATTCGACTTAGGCTGGGACAGGGGTCCTGCTGCGGGCGCTTACAACGTTCCCTAGAACACTAGCTAAATTTTAGGAGTCATACTTCTAAGGAGAATGGGAAGAAGGGAAGTGGAGTGGAAGGGGAGGGGCGGAGGAAAGAGAGCGATGAAATTTGAGGGAAAGGAAAGAGCGGGGGAAAGAGACGGCAACCAAAAGAGGGAAAAAATCTCCAATAATTTTTAACACCCAGCGCCTCAGATTCAGCGGATTTTCCCGCTGAGAGGGTTTTTCCGCTGACATTGCGCGCTATACAAATTTACTTAACTTATTTACTTACTTTAATGCGCATTGAAACTGATAATTTTGGAAGGACGAAAAATGACATTTCGGACAAGGTATTTCTTGTCTCTCTAGCACGCTACCTTGGCGGCGGCGGAGGCATTGACGCCGGTGCTGAATGAGCGTATGTTGTTGAAGTGACTGCTCGGCTCGTGGTGAGAACTCATGCTGTCACCTACACGACTGCACGGCGTAGACGCCACTCTACCGGCGTCAGCGTCCATCAACGCGGAAGAACCTTGCAGCGACACGTGTGAACATTTCAGCATGCCGCCGCCAGTCTGCAGTGACCGGCCTCGTTCTGTTCCGCCTGCAACACGCTGTATTCTCGATAGCTGAAGTTCTGACTAGCAGATTTCTCCATATTCCAGAAAAGCCGTGCTATCGCTGGCAGGCCCGACGAAAGCCACATTCTCGCGGGGCCCCATATGGGTGGTGTCGATCTGGGGAGCGGACTAGAATACTGAACAGGTTCATTCGTCCAAGAAACAGTCAGATTTTTTAGAAAAAAATTGTCACAAAATAACTGACGATTCAAATAATCAGCTCTGTTTTCAATTATAGCAAATACATTTTTCAGCGATGGCGGGCTCCCCAAACGTAGTGGGGCGACGGGGTCCGGGAAAACTGACTGTCCTTCCTTCCCCCTCTCTCGGCTATCGAAACGAAGCCACGCGGTGTCGCACTGATTTATGAGATAGTGTGTCGGTCAAGCCAACCCAAACGTTTTCGCCCAGTGTTTCTACTGTACTGAGCCTATTTTAAATGTACAGCATGTAAGCCCAACAGTTTAGTCACAGATAACAGTTTGAAAAAGACTACTCCAGACTGAGGGGGTGATGCATGAAAAAAGCACGCTTAGGAAAGTTCAAGACTGTTGTGCCCGAAGCCAAGAACACGCTCAGTGGATGCCAGCAATGCAACTGGTTAAATGGATCAATGGTAGGGTAGACCCATAGCTTTTCACAGAAAACTCATCTCACAGCCATGAAACGTCACCTGTCATATCGGATCGCACTGTGTTACCTACCACGGACACAGGTGAACGCTTCGCTTTAATCCCAGCCCGACAGGCCGGTACTCAGTTTACCTAGTTTAAAACGTTAGAAAGCTGAGTTGACCTTGGTGTTGGTTTATCTGTCCGTAGACAGTCACCCAGCCAAGTAGTAACCACTTGACAGCGACCCGACCGGCAGTCGAACCATCTACCTCGCGATTGCACGCCCAACGTCCTAACCGTTCCACTACCAAGTGAGTGACCGGGAATCTAACCTGCGTCCGTAGCAGCGGCATGAGGTTGCTGCCGCGGTGGACATGGAGGCTTCGATTGCCGCGTGGGTGAAGTACGGCGTGCAGTCTGGTTGCTGCCAGACGCAGGAACGGTAATCGGTGGTTTGTGGGTGACTGGTCGGTCGTCAGTCAATTGTTTGTCACTCCCGACTCCACTGAACACAGCCGAGCGACGCTCGCTCACCACCTACAACGCAGCACAGAGTGGGCAAAAATGACACCTTTTGGTTTACTCGTGTTTCCTCTTTTGTTAGACGCAATATTTGCAATTTTTTGTTTACTCGCGTATCACTTTCATTAAGTGGCGTCGTTGTTCGTCTGCCGATGTAAACAAGTTCTGTTCTTATGCGAATAATTAGGCCTATTGTAATTTCGTCACGATGGCTGGACTAACTAACGATGAACGCTGTTTGATTCACAACCTGCGCGTGGAGAAACACTGAAGTTCTGAAATAAAATTTCGTAAATGTTTTCAAACATATGAACACGACCTGTGACCCAGATCTGGACGGCTGAATGTCGACGTCGAGCGTAGTGCCCTTATGCGGCAGCATGGACGTGGACGAGTCTGGTGGTGGTCGCTTGCCGGTGCCTGATGAAATCCCAGACTGAAGCAGCTGGATCTCTGGTCTACCTGTGGAACCCGACCTGGCGCCGCTCAGAACCCTTGAGGACCCGGACACAGCACGAGACCCGGACCCGGCACGGGACCCGAGGGCTGCAGACCCGGTCCTACTGGATACTCGATGACTGGCGACCGCCGAGGACGCCTGCGCTGAGCCGTCCGACACTCTGTTCAATCGATCAGTCGATCAATTAGTCAATCAAAGCACATTTTGTCAAGCGCCAAATGTAGCTACATGTATCAGATCCATGCCTCCCTGCATCGACAATGCTATACCGGCGGGGTTAACTTTTGCATGATTTCAGAGAAAACTTATTCTTGTAACTGAAATTACTTAGCAAGTAGTATTGCAGGCGACGAAAAGCTTCAACCACTGGCGTACTACTTTGCACACGAACGAAACTGGACGGTTAGCTGCTGAAGTCTTTATCTTTTTCTTTTAACTTTTGACCCAAAAATCTAACCAATTCATCTTTGTCCCGCGAAGCAACACTGATAAACGGTTGGTAAACAACTGAACATCCATCAATGAAAACATGCCATAAGACGACAATCTACGACACGGAAACAATGTCCCGACTCTGCACATCCAGACAAAGGGCTGGTGCACAAAAAGTCGGCGCTTGCCCCTGTCTGAAGGCTGAACTCCAGTACTTCGAGGTATTCTCAAACAGCGAGTTCTACAACAAATCCACAACAAAAGGAAATAAGCAGAGTTTGAAATTGAACGTATCGACATACCTGGTAAAGCGAGAAGGTGATGGTTGGTCGTAAGAATGTGAGATGACCATTGACTCTACTCGTTCATCGTCCTCCGCCTGCTGCTGCTGCTGCTCATAGAGCTGCGCAAATTAACGACACATCACTACCGGCAACAACTTCGACGACTACCACGTCACATACTTCGTTACACTTCCAGCTAAAGTCACGCTTTTAGTAAAGTCATGCTTTAGCGCTTCTTAGATGAGTCGCAACCAGAAATGCTTTACAATCTCGGAAATGGCAGCTGATTGGCATGAGCTAATGATACCGCAGCGCACTACGCGGCCATCCAATGCCGCGTCAGCGAACAACTGGACCCACAGTTTGCAGCTCGCAGACAAACCACCACCCGAATCGAAGATACTAAGCCTTCATCCTGTAGCCCGTAAGCTACTACTTATTTTCTGTCCCGCTGAGGGTAGAAAGCTGAGTTGACCTGAGCACAAATGGATTAAAAATGTATCAGTCGTCCCCACCGTTGTCTACGACCTTGTCGTTATAATGGGGTTTAGTGCGCCGAAGACCCGAAAGATTTCTAAAATCCGGAGAACAGCAGCCAACAGTGCAGACTAGCTCTGTATGAGCACACTTTACTAATCTAAGATACTGGTTAATTTTCAGCTTCAACGCAGATTCAACAACCGTTTACGAGACCTTTGGTTACTGTAACTTTCTGGAGATGCGCATTAGGCCAAACTGATACGGCCTCAGTGCTTGACAGATGTAACAGCCTGTCCACCCATATGGTAAGGTAAAGTAAGGTATCGGTCGTTACCAGGTCTAGTTGTTGATCGTCGTCGCTGTGTGGCAGCACTGTAGGGAGGGGTGTACGGGGCGGAGAGCGAGATAGCGACGTGTCGACGGCATGACGAAGTTCCTCCAACTGACGACCTTGACGAGCGTCCAACGCGTCCAGACGCTCGTTCAAACGCTCCAACTCCTTACACTAAACCACGACAGACCAGTAGTAGTAGTAGTAGTAGTAATAGTAATAGTAGTAGTAGCTGGCGTTGCTGTTGTTGTTGGTGCAAGGGCGTTTATCTCCCCTAAGTCCTCGGGGCAAGATTCACCCTGACCGAAAGCGCCCAGAACGAGACGCCATAGGCGTCGAGGAAGTGGGAATTGGAGAGGGTGTATCCCTTTCCTCAGCCAACTAGGAGTCTGGGAAAGAGTCGTCAGCTCCCCCAGCGAGGATCAGGGCGGAGCCCCGGCGAAAAACGAATTTGGTGCATTCTAAGCGTCACAGAACACTTCTGCTTGCAAAATGTCGGAAAAATCACGAGAACAGCGTCTTACAGAAATGAAGGATTATAATATTCAACTTCCCTTCCTAAATTCCCAAAAAACCTTTCCCCTATTTTTTTCTTAGAGCATTTGCTCCAAGATTTATGTGGTGTATACGTCCCTGTGTTGATGTGAACTTGTCAGGCGACAGTATTGTTTCTGCATCATCAAATCTTTGTAAACAAGACAGTTTATGAACCGCTGTATTTAGCTTGATGAAATTCTGCAAGAACGTGTAGCCTGACTATCTCTAAGAGCCTATTGAATATCAAGATAATATGTTAAAAGTCAAGATCACGTGGGTTTTTGTGTGTTTCTTGTGTGTGTGATACTGCTTGAACCAGTCGGCCTGAATTCACGAAATGTTGTTTGCTATGCGTGGCTACTTTGTTACTGCAAGCGACTGCTGCGGCTAACCGCGGACAGTATAAAGCAACTATATTTACCGAGATGAACTGGTTATCGGAGGCGGTGTGCTTGGGTAGATGGATGGAACCGAAGGACATTCCGGGACAGATTGGAACCTGTTTGATGTCTGCTGATAACAGCAGGTCGCCGAACTGTCTCTGTCTCTTGACCAGATCATCGAGGCGTTGTAACGTCTCGTCCGGTGACTCGGATGACCTCAAACTGCAACACGATGTACACATGAGTCCGTTAAATATGCCCCACCGTGTACATAGCGTCGTTGTGGCAGAGGGGTCAGGGACAAGGTGCAATTTCCTGCCCCACCTACTTTTTTAACCCACTATCGGCATGCCTGGTTGAGTTTAAGGCAAGACGGGTTCACCTGTGTCGGATGGCAGGTTGTGATCCCATATGACAGTCGACGCTCAGTAGCCGCTTTGCGATGAGTAAACAGCTACAGGCTCTGCTTATCTTTTATGTTGAGTATAGGACGTGGTTACAGGCAGAATAAAACATCTGCGGCGTCTCCTTTTTTCAGGGCCCGCAGCACTTCAATCTGCTTTGCCTCAATCTTGGCGGCACTGTAACGCAAAAGTTGCTTTGGCAAATTTATCACGCCTTGTGCGGTAGCAACAAGCTGTTGTATAAGCGATGTGCCAAGTCAATGGGAAGGCCGAAATTTCGACCCCCCACAGCTCCCACATTTTTCAACCGATCTTAATGAAACTTGAAACCAAGAAAGATATCCGGGATACGACCCAACACGCAAAATATGGTTGATGTGGGACGATGGGAAGAAAGTCTGCGTAGGGAGGGCATTTTCCGTTACTTGCTCACGCCTACAGGTCACACCAGAAGACCGATCACGACCGTTTATGGCTCAAAACGCGTGTTTCTGTGTATGATATCTCTTTTTGGGGTCTCCATGATAAAAAATAATATTTGGGGTCAAAACTCCCAAAAACATGATTTTGGGGGGCCTGAATAGGCATTTTAAGCCAAATTTGCGAAATTTTCGAATCACGATATCTCGAAAAGTACGCACTCGATCAACACGAAATTTGAATGGGAATTTTAGGTGCAAAAATGGAGTTCGTGGATAGTCCAGCATTACAAAATTATAATTCAGGATGGCGGCAGCCGCCATCTTGGATTTTTGCACAAACATCAATAACTCAGCCGCCGATTGACGTAGATGAATGAAATTTTGCAGTGATGTAGACGGTTGCCACCGAAAATAGACCATTTGACCAAAATGGACAAAAATAATAAATTCAAGATGGCGGCGGCCGCCATTTTGAATTTTATCTATCGCTCATAACTCGTTTACTATTGCACATATTTGCACGGAATTTGGCATGTGTATTACCCTGGAGGTCCTACATGCAGGTATGCCAAAATATTAAACAAAAATTAAATCCAAGATGGCGGCAGCCTCCATCTTAAATTTTTGCACAAACATCACTAACTCAGCCGCTGATTGACGTAGATGAATAAAATTTTGCAGTGATGTACACGGCTGCCACCGGAAATAGATAATTTGACCAAAATGGACAAAATAATAAATTCAAGATGGCGGCGGCCGCCATTTTGAATTTCATCTATCGTTCACAACTCGTTCACTATTGCACATATTTGCACGAAATTTGGCAAGTGTATTACGTTGAAGGTCCTACATGTTCGTATGCCAAAATATTAAACAAAAATAAAATCCAAGATGGCGGTGGCCGTCATCTTGGATTTTTGCACAAACAGTAATAATTCAGCCGCCGACTGAAATAGATTAATGAAATTTTGCTGTTATGTCGTCGGCTGCTACCAGAAGTAGATCGTGTGACGGTGTGACCAAAATCGACAAAAATAATAAATTTAAGATGGCGGCGGCCGCCATTTTGAATTCCGTTTATCGCTCATAATTTAGTTGCTATTACACGTACTTGCACGAATTTTCATATGCGAGCTAAGTTTGACGTTCTACATGTAGTTGTATCATAAAATCGAACAAAAATGAAATTTAACATGGCGACGGCCACCATTTTGTATTTTAACACAAAGCATAACAAATCAGCTGTTGACTGAAAAAGGTTCATAAAATTTTGCAGGAATGTGGTTAGTTGCTACAAGAAATTAATCATGTGACCAGAATCGAGAAAAGTAGTAAATTTAAGATGGCGGTGGTCACCTTTTTAAATGTCGTTCATCACTTATAACTGCTTTTTCACCCATCTGCATGAAATTTGGTATATAAACTAAATTCGCTGTCCCACATACAGGCTTGCCATAATATTAAACAAATAACAAAGTGCAAGATGCTAAAGGTAGTAGTAGTAGTCGTTGTTGTTGTGTACAAAGTAACTGTTCAGTGACCCTTCAAACTTTAATAAAACCGCAAATATTATATATAAAAAACTGCAAGCAACTCATTTAATGTTGTATAAGCGCTGATGTAAAACGGCAAAAATCATAAAGTATAAGCACGAACATTATGCATTAGCTTAGACAATTATATCTGGCTACTGAGAACAGATTAAATGTCTAAGCTAATACATTAGTTCGTGCCTATACTTTTTACTAATTTTTGCCGTTTTACATCAGCGTTTATACAACATTAAATGAATTGCAGCTTTTTAGACTTAAGAGTAGTAAAAAATACACTGAAGACCGCAAGAATGTATTTCACTACAATCACTGCTAAATTAATTTAATTAATTTTAATTTAATTTATAAAGCGCGCAATGTCGGCGAAAAACGAGAAATATTGATCGCATCTGTATATTAGTAGGCATATAGTAACTCGTAGTCGATGTCAAGCAATGATAGGCCTATGCAATGCAATGAATGCAGCATGGGCGCCCGCTGCGTTTTTACGCGCAACAGCATGTACCTAATGCTTCGCGCATCTTAGCCATTGTCGAGATGTCTGTCCGTCCATCTGTCACACTCTTGAGCCCTGTCAAAACAATGCAAGCTAGGATTACGAAATCTTTACTGCAAGCTGCCACAAGGAATCTTACTATTAGTTTTTTTGTGACAAAATTTCGTGCCCCTGGGTGAAGGGGTTTCCCTTGAACGAGGGAGTCAAAAAGGGGTACCCCTTCCGTAAAAGACGTTATTTTGCTGTGGATAGTTCCAGTTCAACCGAATACTTTTTGATTTTTGTCGTTTTACATCAGCGCTTCTACAGCATTAAATGAATTGCTTGCAGTTTTTTTTAGTTATAATCAATGTTATAGCTAAATATTATTCAGAGTGACCACTTTCCAAACCACATGAAATGCCCTGACTTTCCCATTAGAGCAGGAAAAGATTCATCGGTATTATGCCTACTGTTTAACGCTATGGTTTACAGTCATTGCTTCACGTTGTGTTTTTAAAATAAATCACTTAAGTCTTAATGAATTGCGTCTGCCGCTGTATTTTGTATAACGGCTGCAGAATGGCATGCGAGCGTTCGAGCGAAATTCTTTTTAATATGAAATTATGCATTTTTAACACAGCTTTTGAGCAATTTTCATGACAACATTTTCCAACGATAATTCCCTGACATTTCCAGCTTTTTTCAGACAAGTGCTCATCCTAGTAATTGTTATTAAATAAGTTGATATTAATGAAAAATAAACCGCTTTGTCGGACCGCAACAAGTCGTTGTCGACGCGAAGTCGCTCAAGCTCGGCTTCCAACGTCAATATTCTGTTATTCAGCTGACACTCCTTCTGCGCCCAGGATCTCTTCTTCTACAGTAATTAAAAATGTTTACAAATTATTATCAAATCAATAATTATACACAAATTATACTTTGTCAGCATTCTCAGACTTTTTTCGTAAACGGCGATCTACATTTCGAGGCGAGTGACATTTCTACACATCTTAGCATCCCGCACCAGACCCCCTACGTGTAAGACCACATTATTATCACCAAGCCACAAGGCGTTACGCTGTATGCTGTATCGTGAGTGCTTGTGTAGTTTTGGTCAGTTGATTCTCAAGAAAATCAGTGAAAACGTTTCCATCAGATGTCGGCTTTCAAGACTAAAATGCCTCAAATTCGATTTCGGCTAGGGCTCCGCCCCAGGCCCCATGCACTAGAGAACTTCAGCACTCTCCAGACCCGTAGCTGGATTTCAGAAGTCCTACTTCTAAGAAGAGGAAAGGAAGGAAAAGCGATGAAAGAAAAAGAAAGGGAAATGAAAGGAAAGACAGGGCGATGAAAGAGAACAGGGGGAGGAAAGAAAGTGAAAAGAGGAAACAAAAAAAAGAAGAAAAAGGGGAAAGAAGTAAGGGAAGCCCCTCCCCTAATTATTTTACACATACCCCAGTTTCGGTCTTTTAGCAACATGTTTGGTCTCTCTATTAACGTTGTTGACAATAGCAATGACAATGATTTTATTTCGCACACTTGCGGTTATAAAGATAGCTGAATAGCTGAATAACAGTGCAGTGCCAACAGTGCAACAAAATAATAATAGCACAGTCCATAGGCTAAATGCAAAATAACAACAGGAGTTGTTGGATTATTGTGCATGAACCTGTTGATAGATGGCGAGCACTTCAGTCAGCTTGGAGCACGTTCGACGCAGTTTATCTCTATAACACTCGACTTGTCTCTCGATTTCTCTTCTCACTCGACAAAACTCGCTCTTCTGCACACGTACAATTCAGCCAGTTGAAGGTTAAATGTACAAGGTCGTGATTAGCTCTCTATGGGAAACTCACCACATAGCTACAGAGCGTCACCTGCCATATGGGATCATGGTGTTATCTGCCACCCAATAGGCCTACAACTGAACACGCCCCGCCTTAACCCCAACCACACTGACCAGTACTCGATTTACCTACCCCGGAAAAATGAAAGGCTGAGTTGACCTTGGTGTTGGTTGTATACCGAGATAATTTACCTATCCACAGACAGTCCACCTATCACAAGCAGTAACTACTTAACAGCGACCCGACCGAGAATCGAACCCGCGACCTCTCAATCGTAAGTCCAATATCCTACCATTACAAGTTATAGGCGACAAAGAAAACGAAAATATGGCACAGTTTAAAAGAAAAGCAAAGCGTAAAATGCATAATAATTTTGTCAAAACCAACAGTTTAATGTACGAATCGTAATAATTTCAATAGATCTATACTCACTGTGGTCCATCCAACCATTTATGTATGGGTACCGTCTGCCGTCTTTCTCGCCTACCAACGCGCTGAAATTTGGAGCTCTGTCCGGTAGAAATATCTTAAATTGTCGTGTAAATAGTAAGCTTATAATATATACGAGCATAAACTTGTTAAAAATCACAAAACAGTTCAAAGCAATTATAATCGACAATAATAATTAGACAGCACTGGACGTGTATAGCCGACAAACAGAGATTTTTTTGCTGTCGGACGATGGGTCAGCCAAATGTTGTTCTTCCATGTCTTGTAGACGCGCCTTTAGATCTTCGTTAAAAGCCCGTTCACACCGCAGCTGTTCCTCCAGCCACTGTATATGATCGCTACAAAACACAAAAAGGTATAGGCTTTCATACAACAAATAATAAATTACTAAAAACTCCGAAGCTAATTGAAAACATCAACATTTAAACAGCAGTCTACATGTAGTAATGAAGTCACGGTCATCGAATTTTGCTCTGCACAGTAGCTTTCTATCATAGCAAACACGTGTTTTACATAAATTCTCAGTCTACTTTTTAAGTTAGTAATCATTCGACAATTATTAATACAAGAGTCCAGCTGTCGTTATAAAAGCCGACCGTTCCTGTCAAATGTGAACGTAGTTTCTTACTCAGTGACTAAGCCAACATAACTTCCGATATAACGTAAATTTCCGGCAACGCCGCCAAACACGAGCGTTGCAAATTGCGACCAAACCGCTGCAGATAGCTACATGGTTACCGTTGACAGCATATAGGAACTTAGGCCTACCAACTCCTTATCAAACGTTACCTTCATCGCCGACTCCCTACGACGTACCGTTTAGCCACAATATTCGTACATACGTTACAGACGACCGACAGCGGACAGACGAACGACTGGTCGTATCATAAGGGCGACCGTTACGGCGTTAGTACGGTCCGGTGGACTAATAAAACTACATTAGCTTTTGCATGCGTGTAATATGTTACAACGTATTTCAAAAAATATAATTTCTTTTGAGCGCGCAGTAGGTTATACAAGCGTACGTATTATCAACAATTAATACAAAAACTTCTTACGCGTTGGCGGAGTGTTTATCGGCATTATGTTGGCGTGAAACTATATCATCATCAAACAGCCGGTCGTCTGCACGCTGGTGGCCGTGGTGGTTGTTCTTAGTACGGCAACAGTCGACGTCCGTGACGCTGTCACATGGCAGCTGCTGTAGACGACACGGGTCGTTCATGTCATCATCATCATCATCATCGCACGACGAGCTCGCTGCTACCCGCACCACTCCACCGCCGCCATCACGTTGACAAGCCTCCAGACGCGACTCCAGCTCCACGCTGCATGCACGCGTCAGCATCATCCATTTGTCGATTTATTGATCAATTTATTAATATTAGTAATATCAGTACAAACTGGCTGGTTAGTAAATTGATTGGTTGATTGAACGTTAATGTTTAACTCTTTCGATGCTGAGTATTTTTTTCCCATAAGCCTCCGAGGCGGAGTACTTTCTGGGTTAACGTCGTGACGTTGCGTTGTAACGTTGTCAACGTCTGGCGACAGATCAGCTATACTGTCAGACTTTTATCTCACAAAACTCACAATGTCAACTTTTATAGACATCATCCTCAAAAGAGATAAAGAATTAATCGCAATAAAAATTAACGCCGTCAGAAATTTTAACGCAGTGACAAAAGTTACAAAAATTCACTGAGAATACATGCAGAAGTTTTTAGCAACCTAGTATAGGCTAACAAAATATAACTGGAGTACATTTCGGAGCGGAGCTGGCGAATCTTGCAGAAATCTTCGGCGCGCGCCTGTTCAAGTTTCTGACAGAAATCTCGTTCTTTGTCGATCAGCGCTGTTTCCTGTCGGCAGATCGTCTCACGGGCGCACTCAAGCTCCGCGCTCGTGTCTGCAAAAAATACGCACATAAATCTACAAACATCTTCAGACAGCCACGCTGTTGCAAAGACACCGCGCGATGCCGCAATTATTTTGATCACCCGAAAGTCTGATACTGGGTAAAGAAATTCATGGGCTACATTTCATGGCCACTACACCGTTCTTTTTGATTGTTTTAGTCAACAGTCGAAAATGTTTTTATTCTGCTAATATTCATAATTAGCACTACTTTACAGCGCTGCACATTTGATTGACTGATCGTCTTAATCTTTTCTTGTTTCACAGTTAGCATTAACTACTTTCAAGAAGCGACCCATTAATGTCCTATTGTAACGACTCAGTTTCCGATTTGCTTAGCAGACTTTTTTCGTCTTGCGCCGTGACTAAAAATTTATTATTGGCAGAAATTATTCGCCTGATTTACTCGCCCTTATTCAGTTACTTATTTAAACGTTGGCTATTAGCAGGACATTTCTAAGTAAGTATCTAAGTTGCCTTTATTTGACGAGTGACAATCGCACATGAAAACATCAGTGATACAAACACACTATAGAATAGACAGGTAATATGCAAACATATGGAGGCAAAAAATGCAATATCTACAACACCATAAACGCTACTCGTAACTTAAAGACTCTTGGTAAAACGGTTTACAAAATCGGCTGTTAGAAATTAGTTTTCATAGAGAAACTGACCTGCGCGTACCAGCTAAGTTGGCGTCGAGCTGGCGACATTTCAGTTCCAGATCTGCTTTTTCTCGCATCAGCTGAATCACGTTGTCGGTGGCGGCCAGGCGCGCACACAGCACGTCCTGATCGATCCTACTCGACAGCTCGATTTTCTCCTTCTCCAAGCATTGGATCTTCGCCGACTGCTGTCTGGAGTAGTCTAAGGCGGCTTCCAGTTCACGCTGGTGACTCTCGCATTGCTGTCGTATCAGCTCTTTCTCTTGCTGGTTCAGAGCACACAGAGGCAACCATGTGGCGTTGTGGCACGGGAGAGAATAGGGGAGGAGCCAATTACTCTTCCCAAATTTTAACCCGTCGGAAAATTTTCGTCTCGTCGTAAAATGTTCTTCATTAATACAAAATTTGGAAAATAAAATTCAATCCTCCATTTTGTAAGAATTTAAGGGCAAAATTACAATTATGAGCACCCATAATCTTTTCTGTCGAAAATTCACAGCTATATGTCGGAAATTTCTGCATTCCTCGTACTCTTTTAGCTGAAGACGTCGTTGGATGTAATAATGACCGCGTTTAACAAACGAAAGAGAACAGTTTCTAAAACAGTCAAAACTCGTTTTGTCTTAAAACAAACTAAAAATACATGAAAATTTTTTTTAGAAATCTAAATAAGCGCCGTTTGCAAGCGAAAAATAAATATCGTGACCTCTTTTACTTGGCGGATTGGCTAGCTCCATCGCTTCATGGTAAGCTACAACTTCGTAAAATTTTAGTATTTACACGTGAATATTATGATAAATACAAAAGTCGTTGTTATTTCAGTCTTATTGTCTGTCCAACACAATATGAAATCTCTTGAGTGTCCGAGCGTGCGTCCGTCCTTCCACCTTCCCTTTCCCTTCCCCTTTCCCTTTCCCTTTCCTTTCTCCTTCCCCTTTTCCTTGCCCTTCTCCTTCCCCTTCTCCTTTCCCTTTCCCTTCCGTTTCCCCTTTTTTTACCTCCCGCTTCCCCTTTCTTTTACCTTCCCTTCCCCCTTCCCC
>Ga0209671_1004565_pt1 | contig 13766 bp, 10 predicted proteins | sample WorMetHERISLAND2_2_FD_187401 | JGI IMG/M metagenome (GOLD analysis project Ga0209671, IMG submission 187401) | Marine gutless worms symbiont microbial communities from Max Planck institute for Marine Microbiology, Germany - Olavius geniculatus... | ecosystem: Host-associated > Annelida >... | reverse complement strand
GGTGCCAGACCCTGCTAGGGAGATTACATTACTTCACCAGATTTCCTAGATGTATTCAAGGGGCCTACATCAAAAAGGAGGGGAAAGAAGGGAAAAAGGAAGGGGGAAGAGCAAGGAAAAGGAAAGTAGAGATCGCCCACCTCTTCAATCCTACTTTGACCACTGCTTGACGAGCACTCATCATGCCGGCTCATTAAGCCAGCTGGGTGAATGCTTGCAATATCAAACATGCTCGATTTCATCTGGCTGCCATGATGAGTGCTCGTCAAGTGCTCGACCAACCAGCTTTTCGAGCACTTGACAATTGTTCGACGAGCTGGCTGTCTCGTCATTTAAATGGCATAAAATGGCAAACATATATGAAGTTGGCTTGACGGGCGCTCAACAACCCAGCCCGAGAAGCCAACTTGTTGAATCAGCTTCATCGTTAAATGGAAACAGAGTATTAGTGAAATAAGCTATTCTGTCATACTGACTAATAACATGAACAACATCCACAACAAATAGTGCTGTCGTGGCGGGGGCGGGATAGATTGGCTGCCGGAAAATCTTCTTCTTGTCAGAAAATTTTCATCTGAATATATTTCATCCAAAAGTGCCAAATTTGGGGCTAAAACCAAAAACTTTAGGGGAAAATTTGAGGGCAACATTGAAAATTTGAGCACATGAAATCTCATCTGTCGGTAATTCGCAATTGCAACAACTTGCTGCCCCGCCCCCTGACACGTCGCCATTAAAGGCAGGGCGCGTCGCCAGCTGTCAAGCTGAAGCAAATGTTTACATGGCTGCTGTAAATGTCTCTCAGTAGAGAAAGGCAGGGCGTTAGCTGGAGCCTGTGTTCATCACATCACTGTAGATATCTCTCAGAGCCGTGTGCTGATGTTTTTCTGCCAAACGTATCAGTCTCTACGACGACACACAGACACGCAACATTATATACACCATCTTTGAACAGACTTATACCATTATTATTATAGCTTGATTCTTCATCGTATGCACTGGAACTGGTGCCACAGCCACTCTTCGGTGCAAGTGAAAGCCATGTGAATGGGTGTTAGTTTACGGTCTGGTAAGTCTTAGACAAAAGCCAAGCAAGCAGGGGCTTACAACACCCACACGATGCACACGACAAGTGCTGCATATTCTGTTCTTCTGTATTGTATGCAGTTCAGTGGGCACAGCCACTCTCTGGCGGTGTGCAGACCACTGCATTATGTGTGACATAGACTTAGTGTAACCGTAGATGTCGTCAGCATGACCCCACTAGTGAGGCTGCATATTGCCGAGTGCCTGATCGCAAACGTTTTAGCAGCACTACTCACGACGTCTGGGTGGATCAAAATGAGGAACCCGAGCTGGCTTTGGGTCGTCAGTGATGAAGGACAACAACCCCATTATCTGATGATTAATGACAGTCAGCCGCAGCGACACCTAGTAGACAGTCATTCTGAGAAAGGCAGCCTTTGGTTTTAGAGTTATGAGTCAAGACAGGACAAACAGACGGTCGGGTGGACAGGCAATACCCATAACACAGTCTATTAAACAAGCCACAAGAAACAAAGCAATCAATCAGTTACTTCACTACGAAAACTTCACGAGCGATCACGTACCATGACATCAGCATTGTCTTTGGAGCTGGCGCTGAGAAGTTTCAACACAGAGATATCAACGAGCTTAGCCAGCGACTCTTTTACACTGCAAAACAACAAGCATATTCCAGATTCCAATATGGGGCAGGGCAGCCAGTCACCTAACTGATGGCACGTAATGCCATATTCTGTATTATTCAACACAACCCTTCCTAGTCACCTTGCAAAGGGCTTCATTAGCCAGCCAGAGGGCGTGCCCCTACATGCTGCAGTACCACAAAGCAAACAAGCACTTATCACTGAAAAAGTGCTATCAAGCTAAACTCAGTCAAAGGTAGGAGATAAAACTAACTCGAATGTTGACCTTGACCTTTCATTTTTTGAGCTGAAAAGTAAGAAATGCTCACAGCTATTATATGTTATACTGTGCTGTTTTGTTTTCAAGTTGGCTGGTTAAAAGTCAAGACAATGGCAGGCCCAAGCTCTGAAACCTGAACAGGCATGCTTTTCGGACATGCTGTGTGTGACCTTGACCTTCTGACCCTCACGTTAATTCCGAGATGCATTATTGGCCATTCGCCGCCTGATACCAAGTTATCATACCGTCAATGCGCGCGATAATCATTAATCCCCATTAGAACTAAGACCCCTGAAAGACCTGTATGTTTGTCAATGCCTTTGTACTTGCTTGACTAAATAAATGATGTGAAATCCAGCTATGGACTGGAGGAGTGCTGTGAGCTCCCCGAGCAAAGTCTGAGGCAGAGCCCCAGCCGAAATTGACTTGGTGCACTTTGGCCTCAAAGTAAAACAGCTAACGGCAACAATTTTAATTGTTATCCCGAGAATCAACTGATCAAATTTGATGCAGCTTAAACAATAAAGATAAATCGAGACCAAAATGGGAGACATTAATCGTCGGTGGGTGATAATTGACTTAGCACGGGTGAGTGGGTGACAAGGTTATATTATGGGTGTCATCCGCTCAATGCAGGTGACGTTGCAGGCCTGCTAACAACGTGAGTGAAAAAGCACGATATGTTAACAAATGTTAAACAATCAACATACAAGTTGTCATTTCTCCATCGCGAGTAGAGCAGAAAGAGCTGATCTGTTGAACCAGAGACAAGGCAGCGAACTATGTGCAACTACAAGCACATAACATTGCCATTGTCATCATGGTTATGGTCAAATGTTATCGCTCTTCACAGGAAACCCATCTCAGAGCTACGCAGCATCACCTGCCATATGGAATCACACAGTGTTACCTGCCACCAGACACAGGTAAACGTGTCCCATCTTAACCCAAGCTGGCAGTTGATTTAGGCCTACCTACCCCACAGGGATGAAAGGCTAAGTTAGTGTTGGTTACATACCAAGAGGGTTTACCTGTCTGCAGACAGTCACCCGTACAGGTACTAACCACTTGATAGTGACCTGACCAGAAGTCAAACCAAAAACCTCATGATTGCAAGTCAAATGTCCTAACCAAGACATCGAGTTGTAGTTTTAGTTGTCATCATTGTTGCTGCCACTGTCGTAGCTGTCGTTATCATCATCATCACAGCAGCAGCAGCATAGCAGAAGCACTATATCACCATAAAGCGCAAATTCCATTATGCTGACTTTCACTAAAACTTCCCCACAAGGAAAGTCGTGGACACAAATCACGAAAGTCGCGGACACAGACCATCTCGACATGTGAAGATGTTTGCGACAAAGTACGTGACAACTCCGTGACAAACCGTGACCATGACTCAGTGACAACTCTGTGTCACGTTTGTGTCACTCTAATGGAATTTAGTCCATTACAATGCACCGACACAAATCACGAAAGTCCGCAACACAAATCATGAAAGTCGGTGACATGATTTGTGTTGTGGACTTTCATGATTTGTGTCCGCAACAAAGTCCGCAACTTTGTTGCCGACATTGTCGCAAAGTCGGCATAATGGAATTTGGGCTTAACCAGGCAGCTGGCAAGTATGTGTGTAAGTTGACTAAAGCAATAATATTAATACACATACACACTGAATCACAACTTTGGTTTACTTATACAGCATAAGTTGCACCTGGCAAGCTGTATAGGATGAGCTGTCGTCCGGAAGTGACTTGAAGTCATGATTCAAAGCAGCTGAAAGTCCAGTCAAAGCTTCATCGTCTTCATACAGCCACGTAGCCTGCCAGCCACAACACTGAATAACACTTCACTAGAAAACAATATGATTTTAAGTAGTTGTTGTTTCTATCAAGTTTGACCAAAAAAATCAACAATTCTACTCCAGACTACCAATGTACTAGGCTCAGCATTTTTAAAATTATTGTTTTGCTACATTTTATAATTTCAGAAAATAAATTTATTTCTGTCACTTGTCACCTTTCACAAGACCTACTGACAGTGACTGGAACAATAATGTCAATATCTAATGCTCGATCCACATGACAGTAAAGGGCAGATGTCTGGGTATCACAGAACTGGGAGGAGAAAACGTCTGGTGGAAAAATGTCTGGGAGGGGAAAATGACTGTGGGAATATCTCGGGGAGATGTCCTACAGCTGCATAAACATAGAGACCAACAAAAAGTGGATGATGCTAAAAAACAATACAGATTAAGCAGAGTCCTTATTCTCATAAATTCTTAAGACAGATGAAATATTACATCATTGCTATAAATATTGCAGCATGCCATGGCGGCTACTGCGAGAGGTTTGACAGTCTAGTTTTATTACAACCTGTTGAAGAAACTGTCTGGCCGCCTGCAATCGCCCGTCTGCAATGAGTACCAGCGTGTACTGCTGAGCACACCACATGTGTAGGCACTGTAGCACCTGATGGGTTATTCCACTGGGATTTCCATGCGTCAGCTCAGCCTCCACTGCCAATACACAGACACAGACACTGCAACACCTGCACCTGGGGATTCCTAACTTCCCGCACATCAACTCCACCGTCAATACACATATCCAGCTAACATGTACAATGGGTTATTCCACCAGGATTCCCGAGTGTCCGCTCCATCTCCACCGTTAATAAACACAGCTGATAATCATAATCTAACTCATATATAACAAAGTACACCAATTTTTCACAAGAAAGCCTGATTTACTTTTACCTTACAATGATAATCCCAGGCGAACTCAACCTGGCCAATGGCAAGTTCTGCCTAATAATAGGCCATGTTACCAAAACTGCTGGCGCAGTCAGTGGTTAAAGGCGCTGGCTGCTAATAGAGCCAGCCATCCAACTGACTTGAGCTTAGCTTAACTGGGTGTCACCCTCGTCAGCTCAAAGCACTGAATAAAAGGATGAGCTCCCACGCAATGGATCTAGATGTCTACGTGAAATCTTTTTCTTCTGATGATGATCAGGCAATAATTCCGTCAACTGTCAGATGGCAATAGTCAATCAGCGGATGCTTGATTACACCGTTTCTGACAGCGCTTTTTAACCGGTCGCTGTCTCTTGGTGTCGTGTCGTGCTGGAACAGTCTGCCGAAGTCGGTCCGGTTGTCTCCATCGTTGCAAGTTTTCCACAGCAGACTGAAAACCGAACTTTTTGCCTGGTCTTACAGTCATGACTAACAAAGTCTCACTGCACTGACTACTATTACGTGACTTCACTGTTTAGGCTTATTGTTACGTGTTCTTGTAGTCTTAGGACTTAACGCCATGCTAAAGTTAATTCGTCCTTCATCATCATCATCATCATCATCATTCACTAGAACTACAAAGGCAGCACTGTTCACACTGGCATACATTCTGTTAAAAGATGCGTTCAGCAGGCTGATGTAAAGCTATCAAGATCCCCATGTGTGGAGTAGTAGAGTTATCAGCAGCAGTAATCTAGTAGTCGTGTATTAGCAGAAAGCAACATTCAGACACAGACCTTTCGTCAGGAGATGAGTTGAGTAAGCAGATGTAAAGCTATCAAGATCTTGATGCGGCAATGACTCGACACATCTGTTGACATTTTCAACGTGTGCGGCGGCCAGCAGAATGCACCAATTACTCACACCATCTACGCATGCACACAGCAGCAAGAGCAGTAGCAGTAGTAATGGTGGTGACGATAGTAAAGCAAAAAGATTACAAACATTGTCCCTAACTTTTGACTATTTTTACCAAAGCCAATCACAGTTTTGGCCAAAATCAAAACTCACTCCAGTGCATCTGATCGAAACTGAAATTCAGTCGTCTCTTTCATTTCAAGCAAACATCTCAAGCGGCAAATGGACAACCCAAATCTAACTTTCCACTAACACAATCCAGAAAATCACATCAGATGGAGAGTGATATAATTTATATCATAGGCTTGGTGACATAAAGGTTAAGACGTTGGACTCACCATCAATAGTTAAACTCTTGGTCAAATCACCATCGAGTGGTTACGACTTGGATGTGTGACTGTCTGCAGACAGTAAACCATCACAGTATGTAAGCAACTACCAAAGGCAACTCAGCCTTCCATCCCTCCATGGCGAGGTGGCAGCTAACACTGTGTGATCCCATATGGCACGTGACACTCAGCAATGAGATGGGTTTGCACAAACAGCTATACAAAATATTTAACTTGTACCATTTAAACTGTGCAATAAATAAGTTAAAAATGAGCAAAAGTAAACATCATTACCAGGATAAAGATGAACAAGTTTCTTAGCTGTCTGAAACGCTCGCTGTGAAAGCACGCCATGTCTCGCATTCATATCACTCAGTGCCAGACAACTGAAACTCAACTACAACAACACACAGGCACATACTAGAAGTATTATCAGCAGCAGCAGCAGCAGCAGCAACAGCAGTAGCGGTGGTGTTGCAGTGGTGTATTAGTTACCGAGTGAGTTGTCAGGTCACTGCTAGACATAGCAACTTGACAGCAACACGTCACTTGGGACTGGTGACTATCGGCGAACTGGGACAGTAACAGCTGTGACAGACGAAGCCATCTTGACGTCATGTCAGGATGATAGTGTACATGACACACAAGCTGCTTTATAGCTGATCGCTCATCACCCTGACACACAAAACAAAAAATACCAGTCTTGAAAAACTAGCATCTCTAAGAAAGCCCAACCCCAGTTTTATTGCATTTTGGGTTTTTTGGGGGTTAAAGCCAGGTGTTTAAAGACCAAACTTCATAGCTTTTAGGGTTTTCGTTAAGTTTAAAAATACTGTCCACATCACAAAAATATCCAATAATTTGCAAACTCAAATGCTTAAACTGTAAAAACTTAAACATGATGAAAGTCATGAAAACGTCTCATTAACACTGTAACAAGATACAGAAAACGAACTATGTTTGGTTTATTTGGGAGGGAGGGTTTTTGGTGTTTTCAGGCAGGTTCACACAACGTAGTTCTAGAATTGTCGTGCAACAGGGAGCCTAACTTTATGCTGTTTGCATTAGCACTCCAAATCGTTTCTGTTTATAACACTTTATGATGTCAAAAATTAGAATGACATCGGATCTGCTTTAACCTTGTATGAGTAACGCAGCAAAATACATTTCACCAGTATATAGATTTTGAATAGCTTTTCAGTCTAAAATTTTAAACAGATGTAAATCACTGCAGCAGAAACAGGTTTTTGCCATCCTGCCATTTTAAACCTTGATTTCAACTTTCATGCATTTTCATACAAAACAAATGCAAAACAATACAGTTCTTTTGTTTTTGAACTTTTCGTGTTCATCTGTTTGCAGAAATTCTGTAATGGAGTTGCAATGAGCACTTTCAAGTACCAATTCAACTGTGATAGTTCAAACCAAGTTTTTGCCACTTTAAATCAATTTAAACCACTTGAGTGGCAAAAGCAGGATTTTGCTGACCAAAAACCAACCCTGCAATTAATAGCAGCATCATCAAGTCAGACCTGCAGCAAATGGCAAAATGCAGCAAGCCAGGCTAATTCAGTGTCTTCCCTGGCAGCTACCAGTGACAATGGTAGAACCTCAGCCACTAGAGCAGTGTCTTGTAGTAGTATACCCAGGCTTAACAGTGTCCTTAGCGCCACTGTGCACCCCTTGTCAACACTACAACAGACAACAAACTACAACAACAACAATTACTACTACTACTAATACACACTGTACAGTAACCACACAACAGAGCACTAATTCGGCTCAAGAAGAGGATGAAATACAAGCAACAAAAGTTGGATGGCCGGCTCTATTGGTCTCTGGCCAGCGACCTTAACTGACTGGGTCAGTATGTCAGCAGTCCTGCTGGTAACAAGGCCTCTTGTGATACAGAACTCACCACTTCTTCCACAGCTGTGGTCATAACCATCAATAGTATTTTACCTACACATGGAGGGATGAACAGGCAGAGTTACTCTGGATAGCTTGGTTGAATACGAAAACAGTACACCCACGAATGGTCACCCATCTTGGTTGATTTGGATGGGTCAGAGTCCACCTCTAAAACTGCATTTTTACCGGACCGGTGTAGGCCTACACTAAACTTTTCTTTTTTTTCATCAAATACGGAAGGAAACACTGTTGATAAACAAGTCTTGAGTCTTCCAACTTTGGATATCTACATCCATTCCTGAGATATTTGCATTTTACAATCAAAGTCTCAAGTTGTCCGACAATGCCCTAAGTACTGCAAATTTTTGGCCCATGATTTTTTTGGGGGAAGAGCAAAGTCCATTAAACTTTGGTACTTGGATTATAAAGCTAAACATACTACCGATCATGTAGTGACAAAAAAAACTAAATAAAACATCGGCACTAAAACATACGATTTCTGAAAACTACCATTCCAAGCAGCCTAATAAATTAAGCAGCAGGACTCACAGTGGAAGTAAGTAAAACTTTGCATCATCATAATCATCAGCAGCATGACAGCACATTGCCAACGCCACACTGACCAATGGACGCTGAGAATCATTGGTGAGAGACAATGCCTTCTCATAGGCTACCACAACACACAGTACCACTAAAAATGTTTAAATGCTACAGCTCTTCAAAGATAATATATCTCAGGTACGGAGCATCACCTGCCATGTGGGATCACACAGTGTTAACTGCCACACGACACAGGAAAACACGCCCAACCATAACCCGAGCCAGACAGACCAGTACTCGATTTACCTATCCTGGAAAGATAAAAACTGAGTAGACCTTGATGGACGGTATATACCGAGTTGGTTTACCTGCGATGGTTGACAATCACCCATCCAAGTGGTAACCACTTAATAGCGACCAGACCGGGAGTTGAACCCACAACCTCATGATTGTAAGTCTGACACCCTAACATTACACTACCAAACCATCTTATAGACAGTACTACAGTGTCACAGAAAAGGGACCCCAACATTATTGATTGTAACAGACGGGTTATCAATTTCTAATAATTTCTGGTAGAAATATTCCAGACACAACTGGCCAGCAAATGACCATTCAAGTCCTCACCTCACCCAATGTGCTTCTGCACTACCTAGTGAAAATGGAACAGACAAAATAGCATTAAAATAAACTAAATAAACGTCAAAAAACATCCATGACATTATTGATTGTAACTTGGAGAAGTATTATCAGATCATAATAATTTCTGATAAGAATAAACCTAACACAACAGGCCATCAAATGGCAGTTCAAGGTCTCACCTCACCAAGTGTCTGTTTCTGCACTACCTGAGCAGAACAAAAAAAGTCAAATATGCACTAAAATGAACAAAAGCATCAGTAAATTTTATCTCTACAGATATGTGGCTCCGAACAGTCCTGACCTTGGTCTGTTCAACAATGTTTAAGGTGCCATGAACCAGTGAGTATCAAACACGGTTCAGGAATGTCAATAAACTTGAGAAGCAACTGGTTAAACTCTGGAGCAGAATATCTGCTGTCAGCAGTTGCACAACTAGACACTAGACGAAATGTCGGCCAAAGTGCTAGAAATTTGCACACAAATGTGCTAAATGTACGTTATTTTTAACAAATAATGATACTGCCGCGCATTGATTAAAAACGTAAAATTTTTTTCGCTTGTTCTGTCTGCCCCACATAGTGCAGAAACAGACGTTGGGCGATGTGGGAACTTAAATGGGATTTGATGGCCAGTTGAGTCTGGAATATTCGTATTAGAAATTATTAAAATCTGATAATCCTTCTTCAAGGTACGTTCAATAATGTCAAGATCTTTTTTTGAGACACAGTGTACTACAACAACTACACTACAACTACAACATTCTCAGAGCCACACTGACCACTGGATGCTGAGCATCATTGGATTCTCATAGACTATGCAACAAACACAACTAAAACAACTACAACAATAACAACAACTAATAATGACTCATGCACCTTGACGGCTGTCGGCCAGGCTTCCAGTCTTGAAAAGACACAAGGCACGACCGCAGATGACAGAAAACGTCTCTCTAGTAGTATTTGGCAGTAAGTCATATTGCTGCAGGGCACTCTCATACTGACCTGATGCACTGTAACAACAACAACAACAACAACAACAACTACTACCACTATTACTTAAAACCAAGTTTCTGGTTCTTCTAGTTAAATCATCAGTTAGGTAACCATAGATTTAAGTAAACTGAACAGAAAAACATGTTTCTGAACATCTTGACTGACCATCTGCTAACTGACTGATAAACTATCACTGCTTAGGAACAAACCGCACTGCACTAATCACTAGCTTAGCGCAGGCAAACATCATGAATATTGATGAGTGCACAATGGAGAATTCATGGGAAGTCGCCCACAGCGAGTCGAATGGTCACGTGACCGATGACGTCACGACCGAACGACTGACCTCCCTTCCTGGAAGAGCCTTCCTCAAAGAACTTCAAATGGCCATATTTCCATAACGGTGCCAGTCATCAGTCGGTCGGTTGATTATCAATATTACACTGATCTCATATACTCCTCTATGCTACATTAGGAACGTAGCATGCAAGGAGTAAAAATTCCAAAAACATGGTGACTGAAATTACTGAAAGTCGCTGCTTCTGAGCATCTTACTGTCGTTTGAATCCCGCTTGCCATGGAGCCCCCACAAATATCTGCACGAACCTAATACTGCCTGAAAGTAGAGTTCATGGCATACATTTTTGCTGCTGACAGTATGAGTATCATTTTTCAACTTACTGTGATAAGCTTCGAAAGACATATCATTTGTGCACTAGAGTGGTACAACCATTAAAGGTCATCCAAGGTCATTGGTTTTGGTAGCAATCGAGAGCACTTTCTATTAGTGACCAATAGTAACCTTGGCCCTATCTCAGACAGTTTCTCAGATACGGCAATAAACTTACTGGTAAAAATTGCAAATTTTCCTTATGTCCTCTCATTTAGTTCCTTTGATCAAGGTGAACCCTTTCAAATTTTAGGAAACCCCTTAAAAATCCTGATACTAGAGTTCTTCACGAAGCTGCCAGTGAAAATTTTGTGACTCTAGCAGTTTAGCTCCAGTCGTTTTGGCACAATACAGCAGTGTGACAGACACACATACGAACAGACAGACGGACAGAAACCTCTGGCATGACATGCTTGACAAGGCAACTACATAGTATGGTGCTACACTGCGTCCAGAGATCTGCACAAAAACATAAACTAACTGAGCCCCATCCTACCCATCCCCATGAACAATGTCCCCATCCCCACCCCGTTCCCACAACATATGTCCACATCCCCACTCCATGCCATAAATGTAGTCCCCATTACCAGTTTTCCTGCATCTACCATAGTATTTTCACCGTCATCATTTCTGCACAGACCTCTTATGCTGACGCCCTGTAATAATAGAAAGTAAAACAGACCATTGGAGTGATGCGTAATTCTGTCGAATCAAAGTCTTCCATTTACAGTGTGAAGACACAGAAGAATCCATCAGCTTCAAGCATCTGTAACCACATCACCAGGGCTCATCGATCCCGTTCCATTCCATCAAAGATGGAACAGTCTGAATGCAAATGGTCTGCCACTGCACATCTCCATTCTGAAAATTTGCAAAGCTACTTGCTGTTTTATATGGTACTCAAAAAACAGTCATGTGATAACACAATTAGATTTATTGATGCTCAGTATGAGAACGTCACTGAGCGAAATAAAATAACAGAATAACAGTGGTAATAGTACAAGTAATAGAAGTACCTGTCGAGAGCAGCGGTAGCTGATCGGTATAGGCCGCTGTGCGCTAACAGAAGTGCATAAGTATTCAACATCAGCACATCATCCGGCTGTCGGTCTAAAAACAACAATTATTACTGTAACTGGGTACATACCACTATTTGAAAGACCCTAATGCTAACCAGTTTTGTCAGAAAGCTATGCAGAATTCCGCAGAAATGTCAAAATTCAGTGGAAATGAGCAAATTCTGCGGCTCGGCCCAAAAATCCTAAAGCATGTGAAAAAATAGTCCTGGAAAAACCTGGAGAACAAATTTGAGTATTCTGTGTGCAAGGTCGTGTTTTCAGATGGACCCACAGCAGCTATGGAGACAGATGTTTCACAGCTGCAGGTCCAGGCTGTGGAAGAAGCTTCCGGCTCATCTATGACAAACTCACAGTTTAGATCGCTGCACACTGTGCCTAACTGCTACATCAGAGCATCCTTACTTACTCACTTACTTATATGTGGCTTAGTAAGTTAGACTTGCGATCACGAGGTCATTGGTTCAACTTCCGGTCAGGTGGCTATCAAGATTAGTACTTGGATAGGTTATTTTCTGTACACAGGTAAACCATCTCTGTATATAACCAAACACCGGCATCAACTCAGCCTTCCATCCCTCCAGGGTAAGTAAATCAAGTACTGATCTCTCTGGCTCGGGTTAAAGTGAGGTGGCGTTCATCTGTGTCAAGTGGCCAGTAACACTGTGTGATCCCATATGGCAGGTGATGCTCCGTAGCCTTATGATAGGTTTCCAATAAAAAGCTATACCTTTTAAACCTTTAAACCTAAACCCTTATTGCTTATTAGGAACATTTCTAAAATTAAACTGTTGTGAACAAAGTTCAAACAGACCTAAGTATCTGCTGAGAGCATCAGTAGCCGCGGTGACTGCACTCATGTCAATGATAGCATAGTGATATGATGGCAACGACATCTTTGATTGGTCACGCACTGTTTTGCACACCCAGTCTCCGTAGCCAATCAGAGCTTGAGTCTACAACAGACACAGTCAACGTGGTCAATCAAACAGCATTTCTGTCTACAACACACCCAGTCGGCGTAGCCAATCAGAGTGTCCATCTACAGTAAACACAGCCTCAATAGCCAATCACAGCCTCTGCGTACATGTACAATAAAACAGACTGCGTGGCCAATCACAGACTCCATCTGCAACACACCCAATCAGTGTGGCCAATCAGAGATTGAGTCTACAACAAAAACAGTCTGCATAGGCAATCACACCCTCCATCTACAATGAACACAGACTGCATGGCCAATCACAGCCTCCATCTACAACACACCCAGTCGGTGTAGCCACTCACAGCCTACATGTACAATAAACGCAGTCAGCGTAGCCAACCAGAGCGTCTGTCCACAACACACCCATGGACGTGCACAACCTGCTGAACGACGTGGCATCTGCCGAGTCATTATCCAGCATGTCAAAACTCACCTGCTCGCAAAGTCCTTTCATTGACCTTTCCTGAACCGGACTCCATCTATGACCTCTCTCTAGTGGACCTAGCAACAGTTTGTACCAGTTAGGCCATTACAAAAATCCTCGATTGACTGACTGACTGATAAGATACATACGTGGTTGCCGAGCTGAGTGCAGTGTCTGAACAAATCCAAAGCCTCCTCATCTTCAGACACTTTCTCAGCCACCAGCGCCTGAAAACATGCATGATGTCAAATCTCTAGTCTCTAGTTTTAACCCTTATAGCATTTAATGCCCAAGCTGGCCTGATTGACCAATCCGCTGAGCACGAACAGACAGCAAGACATCGAAAAAAACAGCATCTCTGCTATTCACTCTTTCACTTAACAGAGATAATAACAATGAAACACAATGTAACATAGCAAGATAGCTTACACTATCTGAACAGCACCTTTATTTTAGAACGCTAAGGCACTATAAAAAATCTATTATTAATTTATTTCAACATATTATTATTATTATTATTTTTTTTTAACCCCCGGTAGTAAAGATCCCGGGGGTTAAAAACTAAACTAAACGTTAAAAACTACTGGGATGACCAGAGGTCCGA
>Ga0209671_1004563_pt1 | contig 13768 bp, 5 predicted proteins | sample WorMetHERISLAND2_2_FD_187401 | JGI IMG/M metagenome (GOLD analysis project Ga0209671, IMG submission 187401) | Marine gutless worms symbiont microbial communities from Max Planck institute for Marine Microbiology, Germany - Olavius geniculatus... | ecosystem: Host-associated > Annelida >... | reverse complement strand
ATTTTATTTCATTTCTGAATTTTATTTTTATTTTAAATTTAATTTATTTTATTTTAAATGTTATTTTAATTTAATTTGCGTGTTCGACTAATGTCAGCAATCAGATGTGAAATATATGACCAGGTTAACACTAACCCTAACCCTAACCCTAACCGAAGTTCTTGCTGACAAGCGATTTAAAGTGGCCCGGTGTACCGGGCCACTTTAAATCGCCCGTGAACAAAAATTAAGCAAAAAACCGCAAATTTTGTTTTAGATATCGACTAATAAGACGAAGTCGTGTGCAAAAAAGTAATTTAGAACGCAACGATCCAAGAACAGGTTGGTAACCTTTGGCCAAAAATAAATATTCTAGGTTGTTTACATCGTTGTTAATGTCGTTGTAACGTTATGACAGAAAAAGAAGTCGGTATTTTAAACATACGCGAAATGAATTGACATGCGTGGTATTTTTTCTGAGATGTACTCGTGACGTGGAAACTTTGTACTGCACTCGTACCTAAGTTTCTGTACCTCAGCGACTCAAAGGTCTACCAATCAAGCCTTTTGTTGTTCAATATACGCATTAAATCAGTTACCAATTTTTTTAAATGCAGTGCTTGTTCCTCGTGGTAATCCAACTTAGCTAGCGATGTCGGACGATGTTTATCTAGCCACAGACTCATTTTGTTCCAAAATTTTATATCAAATTACGATGAAAACATGTAAACAATACACGCGCGCCAGATGACTGTAACGTAACGTAGTCGTAGACGTAATTCAGTCATAACGAACTTGAACTTAAAGGGCGGGAATTTGGTCTTCTCCAAATTCACGCGGGAATTCCCGGGAATTTAGCGAAAATGCAGATTTTTTTTGTATTTTAAACCATTTTTCACTCGAGAAACGGTGTAAATTATCGTTTTCAGGTGGATCGTTGTTAATGTCGTTGTAACGGTAAGTTCAGCGGTTTATGACAGGAAAAGAGGTTTGTATTAGCAAATCACCGCATGTATTAGCAAATCGAAATATAATGTGTTAATTGTGTCGGGATTCGAGTCACCACAACAGCGCAGTTCTCTCGTAGACTGCGTTATTTGAGTTATCTGGACGTCAGTGTACAAAATCTTGAAGTCATGCAGTAGGCCTACAAGAAAAATCAAGCAAAAACTTAATGCAAAACAAGACTTACTAGTTACTACATATGCGTCACTTACGCTCCGCCAACATAGGTCGTGGTTTTACATGCTACAGCCATGCTGAATAGCGCGTCTATGACACGATTGTCGTCTGTCTGTCTGTCTGTCAATCTGTCTGTCGGTCTGTCTGTCACGGATGTATTGTGGTTAAACGGTGCGAGATAGGGCCTAGCTGGCTATTGATACTAATAGGAAGTCGCACATTGGCTTTTAAATGACATGAAAATCATTGGCCTTAGATGATATTGGAAAGCCATAACGAACTATAGTATGCCAATCGTGCGGTATTGTGACAAAACGGTAAGTCGTAGAGGGTCGGCGATTGTACTATCGGATAGGACGCTGGCGACCTCCTATAGGCTGCAGCGGTTTGGCCGCAATTTTTTAATGAAAAATTTCAAGCTATAAGTAGCCGTATCTCAGAAACGGTGAGAGATAACTCCAAGTTACCTATTAATCACTAATAGGAAGTCACATTTTGGCTTTCAAATGACATGAAAATTATTGACCTTGGATGACCTTGAAGGTCAGTAGTGCAACAGGAACTATATAGACTAGCGCATCTTCCCTAGCGATAGCTGGGCTTTCTTGTAAAAACAAGCAACATTCAATTTTAGTAGCTTTATGCAAAACGAAAGTTGCAGTTTATGAATCACAACTGTTCACAGAATAAGTTAATATGGTTGCCGTGCCACGTCTTCATGAAATGAAGTATTCAGAAACACGACAGTCAGCGAAAATTATTGAACTAATGAAACATTGGAAAACAGATTCTGTCTTCAATTTCCAGCTTATTATAAACAAATAAACGTAATAAGAAGCAAACTGATTTGGACGTCGTGACGTCCACATCTTAAAATTTGGGCGTACGGGCTGAAATTTTTGGGCCTATTTACGCCCAAACGTCCGCTATTGAAAACCATGCTCTGCACAGTGCACACAGCACAGTGACACACATGACCTGGGTTTACGTAACGCTAACCCTTAAGTCAGCGCTTCAGGCAGTCAGTCGGTGGGTGATGCGGCAGCTGCGCGCGTTGCTGCAGCACCGGGGGACAAGTCGGCACTCGGCATGCACCCGCAGTCGCGCCGCCGCCGCCGCCGTCTTGCGAGCTTAGGCCTACATCCTGGCTGCAGTAGCTCGTCCTCACGCTTCATGCAACATACATGTAGAGTTTGTGGACTGACGGAAAGTACGTAACAGCGGCCCGTTCGTGTGTCGGTCGCTCCACGGTGCGGGGTTCTGGTTCGAACTGGCAGATCTGCGTGGTTCAATGTTGAGATTGCTTGCTGACTGATATTATAGGCTTAATACGTCCAGGAAGAGGCTGTAGTGTCAGCCGGATCAGCTGTCAGAACTGTTTGCGTTAGCATCATCATCATCATCATCGTCAGCAGCAGCAGCAGCGGGAAATGGATTTGCTTTTACTGATACAGCTTAGCGCCGTCTACGTACAACTCGGTACGATTGCCAGTATTATTTTATATAAATGTACAAAACATCAGTTTTTACACTTGTTAACGGCGACATGCAATAACTGACAGATAACGTTTGTTTCCTCAGACTGTTTCGTCTGATAACGTTTTAGATAGGCTACCGCTGAACAAGTCAGTTTGTATTCACGCGAAAGTAGAGTTTTTACTTATGTATAAGACGATGCCAGTTTGTAATCCATGCGCCCCACTAACGCACGAGCTTTGTCAGTTAAAAAGGCGTTAATAACTGTGCTTGGTAATTTGGATGCGCTTGTATGTCTTTGAATACACGTTCAGCATTGGTAAGTCAGCAAGATCTGTCGGCATACGCCTAAGAACATCGCCGTAACGTACGGACGTGTCGCTTAGCTAAAGCTGCTGGACTTTCTGAAATCACAGTTTGCAGACCTAAACGCTCACGCTCTAATTCTAGTTTTTAACTTTCTAGTCGCGTTTGTGCAGTCTGTGCTGCGAGTTTGTCATTTTCTAGCTTCAATTCCTCTGCCCCTTTGCGTTCTTCAAAATCCATACGTCTCTGCTCTGTTTCTGGATCGGTTAACGGGCCTGTGTCTCCGTCTTGTGAAGGTCTATCACGACCACTAGCTACTAATACACCGTTTACGCGATCGAGCAAACATCAAGCAAACATCTAGCAATTATATATGTTAGCTGGATGAGCCAACTCGTCGAGCCAACGTCATCGTGTAAACGGGGTATAACTCAGCATAGGTCTCTAGCAGAGCTGGCCTGTAGGCAAGCCAGCTGTAGGGCTGAGTTTCTGTCGTAAACGATCATCGCTCATTTTCTGTATGAGCTCTCGTTGTTGCTCTGAAAAATTCTCCCTTTTTACGATTTAAAGTTAACCGTAATATACAGGGTGGGCCAAAAAATGGCACCATTTTTTGCACACCTTATAATTTCACGAAATATTAGCCGATTTTCAGAATTTTTTCACTGTCAGAATCAGGAGACAATTTGTAATAAAACTATTATTATATATTCCACCACAGCCTAAGTGTGTCGCTACACTACCTTGTGAAATGTCAGACGACACACTCAAACCGGCAACGCCACTGACCAGTTGCGTGATCAACGTAAACGTTGATCGAGCCTGGCATGTGGCTCCCAAACAGCCCGGACTTAAATTCGGTCAATTATGCTGTTCGGGATGTTCTTGAACATAGATGGCCTATCAATTTTGACGATTCACAACAGTTAACCAGCTGAAGCAAGCGACTGTCACTGAGCGGGGCAAACTGCTGCAGCGTTTGGTTAATCGCGCCGTGAATGTAGGACATTCTTTCCCCCGGTCTTAACTCCCTCTTTCCATTGTTTTAGTCAGTGGTAAAGTAGGAATTGTGAGGTGGCGGAGCTCATCGGCGGTCTTTCGTCACGTCTTCAATCGTAGCTCTAATAGTTATGATAGAACAACGTTGCCGGTTACAACTCCCGTATAAGCGAACAATTATCTAAACACTTTTACAAATAGTTAATCACTCATCAACTCAATGCACTGATACTAACCCAAATTGTCGAGTCGTTCACACCTTCTCAATCTCTTCTTTGAACTTCTTATTTTGTCTTCAGCTCTACTTGAGCAGATCTGTTGCTGTTCACCGGACAAAGAGGAGTTGTAACCGGCAACGTTGTTCGATTATAACTACTAGAGCTACGATTGCAGACGTGATGAAAGACGGCCGATGAGCTCCGCCACCTCACAATTCCTACTTTACCACTGACTAAAACAACGGAAAGGGGGAGTTAAGACCGGGGAGAAGAATGTCCTAGGGAAGTAGTGACCGAGGAGAAGAATGACTGGGGGGAATCGTGACCGGGGGGAAGAATGTTCGGGGGGGAGAATGTCCGGACACCTCGCGCCATTGTCAGTGGCGTCGCAGTCTTGGATGTGTCGTCCAGCAGCAAAGCGGACACATTAAACATTTGATGGAAAAACTGTGAGATGTGACTTTTTAGACAATAACTGAGACAGCAAACACGTTGTTTCTGTTGTTAATTTTATAAAATATGTTGTAGCAGAAGTTGTTATTCTGAAGACACTGACATTTTACAAGGTAGTGTAGCAACACACTTGAGGTGTGGTGGGACATATAGTTTTATTACAAATTGTCTCCTGATTTTGACAGTAAAAAATTTTGAAAATCAGTTAATATTTGGTAAAATTATAAGATGTACAAAAATAGTGCCATTTTGGCCAACCCTGTATACGCATTAGAAAATCACAAAGTGATATAGCAAGTCAAAGTAGGCAGAAGGCGTTAGAGTGTCGAAATCTGAAAGAAAATCGCCTATAGCGAGCCATTGTAGGGGCTCTAAAACCCCAACTTTATTAACTGTGTTAACTGGGCAAACTTATATATCGTTGGAAAGGGCTATGAATACCCTATTATGTGTTAAAATATCGTCTCGTCGATCTTCCGCCTATCTCAAGAAAAACAGGTTTAAACATTATTGAGTAAAAGGTTAAAAAATGACAAAAATTTTGATTCCCAAAATTTTGAGTAGGAGAGGCAAATAAAGTAGGTATCCCGATTCCCGATCGGATGCGATAAGCATAGATGTGATAAACGTCAAAAAATTATAATAAACGTTAGTAAACGCGTTTATTAGGAAAAAAATTGTAAACGTTTGTAAACTAAAAGTAAACGTACACAGAGCGTAAGTTTGAATATTAGGCTTATTATTTGGATAATTCCAAATTCCAATAAAAGTTTTTTCATTGTCAAAGAATGTACTCCAGTTCTGTGACAACCGTTTTACAAAAGTGCCCAGAATTCACTCACTTTAATCTTATAGCTACCGCAATGCACTATAGCTTGGCTTCCCGTCATAATTTTGCTTCGTTTTGTTCATGTGATTTTTATTGAGATAAACGTTGACAAAATAATAAACTCGTTTACAAAGATTTTTTTGTAAACGTTGTAAACGTTTATCACATCTATGGCGATAAGGACTCTCAACTTTAGTCCACATAGCCTACACACGTAGAACTTTCTGGGCCATCCCTTTAATTAATTACAATTTTTCGAAAATTTGCTGAAAATTGACAAAAAAATCGGGTGGGACAATTTGGGTGTTCAAAGTACCCAGATATGTTTTGACCATCCTGCAGGCCCGTCTTTAGGGGGATGGCACCTTGGCACTGTGCCAAATGCCCCTCGCCCCAAAGGGGCCCCGCGCTACGGTGGTGATCGCTGCAACGGACGATCAATCCAATCCATTTTTATCGCCTTAAGAGAATGACGCATGAAATTAACTTTAATTCAACGTATTATATAAAGACATTGCACCAACTTTGACACGCGTTTTGCAAAATAGCAGAACACAGCAGTATTATATAAAACATTCCATAAAAAGCAAAATCAGTCAGTTTAACATTGAGTTAACTCTGACACATGCACGTTTAGTTAGGAAAATATTAGCAAAATAACACAATACAACAGTACTACATAAAACATTTCATAAACTTTGACACGCGCTTTGTTACGAAAATAACGGCACAAATAACAGCAAAATCAGTCAGTTCAACATCGAATAAACTGTGATACGCGTTAAGTACAAAATATATCAGCAAAATAGCGCAATACATCAGTACTATATAAATCGTTGCATAAACTTTAACACGCGTTTAGTTATGGGGTGTTTACACGATCCAGCAAACGTCCAGCGAACTTCCAGCAAATGTATTCAAAATACACGTGCTAATGCTGGACGTTTGCTGGATCGTGTAAACACCCTATTACACTGCATAACTGCACAGAGAACAGCAAAATCAGTCAGTTCAACACTTAATAAACAATAATAGTATAGGATAAAAACATTTCAGCAGCAAAACGTTAAATATCTCTATCGTACGCTGTCTACGAGAAAGTACGCATAACCATTGTAATTTCGACACGACAAACAGGGCATTTAGCTGCAGGCATGTTAGACACACGGGTAGCACTAGATTCGCAGAACCGTACATGTCCGCAAGGCACCAATATGACGCGAGCACGTGGCGCCATGAAGCACACAAGTTTGGCAGCAGTCGTCAGAGGCTGATGTGCTGCCGCTGTTGCTGATTTCGACGCCGATGACGTCGTCGCTGCTGGCACGGGCGCCTGACTGGCTTCATCCTCATCCTCGCTGCTGCTGCTGTCGACACGAGACTGTAGGCACTCCGTATGAGCGCCGACAGAATGGCTGACGACACGCAGAAACTGCAGGCGACTGTAAGCCCCGCTGTCAAATCTGGACAAGCAGGACTTAACTCGTTTGTCGTTCATCGTGTTTGTCTTTTTTTCGGCCGACGGATGTTCAGCCCACTGCGAAGACGAGCGACGTCGTTCAACTGATCAGCGGTTAACTGTTGCAGATGAGCGAGAAACGAATAAAGGTTCGGGTGGCTTACTTTAATCCTTCGTCTTAAAGCAGCTGCGTGATAGCTCTCCAGAACGTTTAGTGAAATGACGCCACTGACAGTACAACACTGACAAAAGAACACAGTCAGACTTCATGTTCAGCAAATTTTATTACAATTTTTTGCTTAGTTCCCAAAAATAATTCAAATACAAAAGTGCATTTTTGCAATGTAAACAGGTGCCGGTAATTACTATCATACTGCTATTTTGACCTAATTATTGTGCATATATATTCGAGGGGGTTGTTTTTATTGCGTACCCTGCACGTGTACGTGTGCAGCCAAAAGGTGCGTAGGTTTATTCACTCTGAACATTCCCGACAGGCATCAGTGGTGGTGGTGGTGACGTCATCCTATACGTCATCAGTGTAAGTCCGTCGCATCGCATGACGTCATTAGTCGCAGCAGCAGCAGCGACGGCGGCGCGTTTGATCTTGTAGAGAGGAGCTGTTAGCACTCGAGCTGCCGCAAACTACTCGTTAGCCCGGCCAAATATAATTAAGAGCGAGTGAATCAAGACTATCGAGATACTCGAGCAATCGTTTTCATTGAATCAACTGATACCATGACATGACGTGCTGCCGAGCATGTGATTTGAGTCGTTTTCACAGCGTTAAACCGAATTTGCGAAACCACCGGTCACCGTCAAAGTTTGCTGAAAACTAAAAATACGTTCTGTGGAACGAGGTATCTGTCCCATTGCCACGCTGTATAGCCTAGCTGTCTTGCCTAGCAGCTGCGTTTCAGCGTTTGACGCTCTTGTGGACCTACAGTTCCATGGAGCCTGGCTTGCCGTGGATATCAAAGTTCCCATGCATATCCATATCCATATCCACAGATTTTTCGTGGATATCCATGGATATATCCCTATCCACAGACGCCTATGCCGCGTAAATGTAGCCCACAAATTTTTGCAAAATACAGCAGGGCAAAAGCGTCTATTTCCTCCCACCCCAAATATGACGCCGACATTTCTTTTTTAAATTTGTTGAATAATTAATGAAAGTAAAAATAAACACACATTTGCATTGAAATATTCGATCTTGCTTAAGTATGTCTCACCTTTCGTGAAAATCTACGTAATTTTACTGACACTGTTTTGGTCGACCGTTAGGTCGAGCCTTCGGTACTATATGACGTCTGTCTGTCGTCTGTCTGTCCGTAACGCATGTATTGTGGCTAAACTATACGCAATAGGAAGTCGGCGACAGTACAGTTAAATAGGGCGATCGCTAATTCCTATAGGCTGTGAAAAGTAACCATGTCTCAATCTGCAGCGGTGTGGCCGCAATTTTTAAGGCAATGTTGTTGCCTGCAGCCGTCACCCACGTGCGCCGAATTACCGCGTCGTATCTTAATATTTGTTCTTGAATTCGATATAGCAGCGTCACCGCAGCGTGTATGAGACTCCAGTCACTATGGAAAATCGCTTTTCGTGACCCGAAGTCGGACGATGGCCTTGGGTCATAGGCGGTACGGTCGGCACACCCCAGCAACAGCCGGGATTCTTGTTTTCTCAGACGCAAGTTGCATTCGTGTACGCTTTTCTACGACCTAACACTTAGCCACAGTACATCCGTTACAGACAGACGACGACAGATAAACGGACGACAACGATGCCAAAGATGCCTACAGCATAGATGTAACGCGTCAAAAAACCGGGATGGTCTACAGAGAAAGGGTGGAAAGAATGAAGAAAGAAAGACAAGGAAGAAAAAGTGAAAGAAAGGAAAGGAGGGTAGGGGATGGGGCAGGGGACTGGACTTGATCTCACGCATTTCAATTTCCGGACCTTAGCAGCTATATGCGAACGGTATGTCGGGTTTGCGTCGCATTGTGTTCGGCTGCCAGTCTGCATCCGGCAGATAGCGACGCCGGAGTCAATGTTGCATGGCGTCGCAGCGAAATCCTTCAATTGAATGAAAGAATTCATTGGCCATGCAGATGCCATGTCGTCAAGCCACTTGAACCACACTCATGCCTCGCACTGCTACTGGTTCCGTTTCGGCTGCAGTCGTGCGTCATCAAGCAAACGGCTGTGTAGTTTATGCCATCTTGGGTTTTGCCCCAAATTTCTAGTTTAAAGCTATCTTTCTCCCACTTTCCTCTTTCCTTTCCCTTTCCTTTCCTCTTCTCCTTTACCTTCACCTTTCCCCTTTCCAATTTTTCTTTCCCTTTCCTTTTCCTTTCCCTTTTACTTCCCTTTCTTTTCCCCCTTTTCTTTCCCTTCCCCTTTTCCTTCCGCTTCCCCTTCCCTTTACCTTTCCTCCCTCTTTCTTTCCCCTTTTCTGTCCCGTTTCTTTTCTCCTTCCCCTAACTCTTCCCCTTTTCCTTTTCCTTCTCTTTTCCCTTTTCCTTTCCCTTTCCTTTTCCCCCTTTCTTTTCTCTTTTCCTTCCCCTTTCCTTTATCTTCCCTTCTTTTTTTCATTCCTTTTTTCTCTTTCCCTTTTACATCTTTCTTTCCATGTCCACGTCCGTGCGTCCAACATTTGAGGCGCCATATCTCCATAACAGCGCAAGATAGACGCACGGTGACGATGGACCATTCATAGTAAAGCCCTGGTGACGAATCGAATGGTCTCGTAACTGACAATATTAGTTGTGTAGTTATAATAATAGGGAAGGTTGACAGGAACATTGCTACTGTACAATTTCAAATTAAACTTTTTGATTTTTTTTTCTACCAGTCTAAACAGCTCACTGATTACCTCCGCCAAGGAGGTTATGTTTTTGCCAGACTTTGTTTGCTTGTTTGTTGTCGTTTTTAAATTTTAAATTCTTATTTTTGTTATATATATTTTTAAATTTATATTTTATTATTGAAGTAACAAAATGTGTTTTGATTACAATATTGTAAAAAATTCACTGCGCGGTGATAGGCACTCTCACGGGCGCCTTCTAGTATTTCAGATGAATTTGCGAGTCTAGTGGTTAGCGGAGTGGAGTAGTATACAGCAGGCTGCATGGCAGGCGGACGCTGTATCATTAGGAGCGGCGGCGCGGCGGTTGTCAAGGTAACGAGTATTTGGTTGTCATGGTAACGAACGGGTGCCCGCCGCAGGCTGCAGTAGCTGTATCGGCGGTAACAAGTCAACTAATCGATGTTTTCCATGCGTCAGTCGTCAGTCGTCGTCCATCAAAGATTTCGCGCTAACGTTGCCGAACGTCGCACGGTAGCCATGGCGACGGCAGACGCTCGCGTTCAGCGGAGCAAGCGGTGATCGAGAGCGCGAGTTGAGTGTTCCGAACGAGCGAGCGAGCGAGCCAGCCAAGCAGTTACGCTTCACTTGACTAACTGCAGAGACTCTCACAGCATAGCCTAGCTACGGTACTGCAGGCTCCCTTCTTCACGAACGAACCTACAGTATAATATAAGCTACCCGGGCCGTTACCGGTACCTCGGTCGACTCTCTCTCTCTTTCAGTCTCTCGACATGGATAATTATAATCAACCCTTCAGTCGTCGACTGGCGTTCATTTGTTCGCACCACTGCGCAGCGGTTGACAACGAACTGCTTTTGTTGAGACATGCAGCTGCATGAATACGTATTAGTTACAGCACTGCAGCTGAAGTGGGTAACCTACAGGCTTGAATATGAATGAATATGTCAATTTGTATAGCGCCCAAGTAGAGAAGACCTCAAGAGCGCTCGCAGCCAAATAAATGAGTTTTGAGTTTTTTTCGCAAATGTATCTCTGGACAGTGATCAAGTCCGCAGGTCGACGGGGAGGCTGTTCCAAGTGGCCGTGGATATATATGGATATCCATGGATATCCATGTCTGGATACCAGACTTCAGCCATCCTGTGAACTGTGGATATATCTAAGAAACTTATGGATATTATGCTGGCGCAACTCCTAATTGAACTGATTACTTATATGCTTTGTCTTTCTATAGTATTTTTTGTCTGTCGTTTTTAGTCTACATTTTTTTGCGTTTATTTTTATTACTAAGTTAAATAAATGATCAGTGACATCAGCATAACATCATTCAGTTAGCCTAAATTAATTTATTAGCACTATAGCAGCAACAAATCAGCGCTTTGAGACTGTTGGTTGGGCAACAAAAGGTCTATCCGTTTGTGAGTTTATGTTTGATTTTTTATATCAAATTTTAACATAATTACAAAAGGTTTTTTTGCTTACTAACATATTTAATGCTAGTAGGAAGTACAAACCAAGTGTGCTTCAAAAGCGTTCACTGCACTTGTATACTCGTAGGCGTAGGCCGCCTACATGAATACAACCGGCGTCTTGGAAAAAAATCCCAGCTGTTGCTTGAATGCGCCGATCGTACCGCTAATATCCGTAGGCCAGCGTCTGACTTTGAATCTCGGAAAGAAAGCAATTTTCCAGTGTGTGCAGTCTTATACATGCTATGGTGACGCTGCTATATCGAACGCTACAATCAACACCAGAATACAATACGGTAATTTAGCGCACGTGGGCGACGGTTGCAGGCAGCGTTAGATACCGCACTGCTGGAGTGGGTAAGCGAGTACGAGGTACCAATAGACAGTTCGCATTTAAACCACGCAGCTCGGATCGCATAGCGACTACACCACCGTTTGCTTTATGGCGCATGCGCGACTGCAGCCGAAAATTGTGAAAACAGAGAACCGGTGCGAGCTCAGTGTGGTTTACAACATAGATGTAAAAACATTTTTATGCTTTTTATATAAGTGTAAAAAAACAGGTTTTTATGTTTTTTTTATTTTTCAATTTTCAATTTTTTTCCACTTTTTGTTATGTTTTTTATTTTTTAAATGTTTTTGTGCTTTTTAATGTCATGTTTTTTGTTCTTGTTAAATCGTTGGAATAAATTGCTACATATCTGTTAAAAACTGTTAACGTGACTAGTATAGGCCTACTTGGTATTTGTTCTGACATTTGATTGTTTAGTTCATGTACCATAATCACGGTTAGCCTACATAAAATATTTAAAAATGCTCAAAGTAAAAAGTAGCAATAATTGGAAACATCTGCACTTTTATGTTTTTATAATGTTTTACAATGTTTCACACAAGTATAAAAAACATGCTTTGTGTTTTTTATTTGCAAATGAATGTTTTAACATCTATGGTTTACAGTAAGTGAAAGCTGGCAATGGTTGCTTGCGCTGGAGAGTACAGGTTCTTGTTGCTTAGCTGAGTCGATCGCTGCTCGGTAGGCCTACGTACGGCATATAGACCGCGCATTAAAAGCGTGCCAGTAAATCCGCGCGCGACACAGACGCTGGATCATAACCAACCGATCGGTGGACTGGAATGTGACTGAGCACGTGACGCCGGATGACCGACGAGATTCCAAATACACCGCCGAGACCTGCTGCTGCTGCTGCTCTGGACTGCTTCTGTTGTACATTGTGTGACGGCGGGCGCTACCGCTACTGTGATGCGGTCTCTAGTCGCTAGGTGGCGCTCTAATCGCGTCGCCAACACGCGCTAATACTCCGTCCGCTCGGAGGGAGTGACGACGTAGGCGCAGTCGGGAATTTGTCTTGAAAAGCGGGGGAAGGCATTGGATACTCCTGATGCGGAAGGGCTGCTGTGGCCTTCCTCGTCGTAATTCTGGATGAAAATATAAAAAGTGGGCGCAATTTAAAAAACGTATTTCGTAAGAAAACGAGATAACATTATTGGTAGCGTTCGATGACGTTTCTGCGAGAATTGTACGTGGACTTTTAACGCACTCGACGATCGACGGCGTGTTTTGTCTGGACGCACGCGTGATAGATTATACAAACGCGAGACGTTGTCAGTCGTCACGCTTAAGAGAGTAAAATTATGCGCACTTGTAACACTAACTTTTAACACTAACACCAAGTGCCTCAGATTCGGCCACTGGCTGACATTGTGCACTTTAAATATTCACATACTTACTTACTTACTTACTTAACACTCCAAGTGTTACAACTTAAAAGTGTTATGGGGTGTTTACACGATCCAGCAAACGTCCAGCAAACTTCCAGCAAACGTATTCAAAATATACGTGAATTGCTGGACGTTTGCTGGATCGTGTAAACACCCCATTAGGCCTACTGTCATTATTCAACGCAGTGCGTTTGTTGCGCGTGTGTAGGTTACTGTTCAACGTGGTCTGAGTGGTGGACATACGAAGGCATCTCCGGTAAACATTCTTCATTGGCTTCTCCTCGATTTATTCAATGGCTGTCGAAAAATTATCGGAAAATCTTCTTCTCCTGGTCGGTAAACGTTCGTCCAAAAATGCAAAATTTGGGATTAGAATTTGAAACTTCCATTATGGGAAAATTTAGGCGCAAACCTCGCAGCCGCAATCTCTCTTTGAAAATTTGCAGCTGACTTTCGTTAGGCTACCTCCCTGTAGCTATGGATGCGGCGACTGTCTCTGCTGCAGCTGCTGCTGCTGTACGCGACGCTAAGCGTGAGATGTGCAGCAGTAAAGCATTACTACCGCTCCAGCGACTCACTTGATGGACTGATAGAGCTATATACACTGTGTCCCAAAAAAACATCCCCGACATTTTCGACTGTAACTTGAAAACAAATTACCACATTTTGATAATTTTTGGTAGCGATATTCCTGACACAACTTGCCAACAAAAGACCATTTAGTTTCCCATCTCACCCAACGTTTGTTTCTGCACTACCTGGGAAAACACAACCAGCGAAATATCACTTTTTTATGCAATGCAATGTGATTGCTTACTTAAC
>Ga0209671_1004561_pt1 | contig 13769 bp, 6 predicted proteins | sample WorMetHERISLAND2_2_FD_187401 | JGI IMG/M metagenome (GOLD analysis project Ga0209671, IMG submission 187401) | Marine gutless worms symbiont microbial communities from Max Planck institute for Marine Microbiology, Germany - Olavius geniculatus... | ecosystem: Host-associated > Annelida >... | reverse complement strand
TTGACACACAGTCAGTGTGATGCGGACAATATCACCTTTTGTAATTTTTGCTGTTTTCGATGTGCAAGTCCTTAAATGTTGCCGTTAACAAGTGTATAAACTAATGTTTTGTACATTTATTGTATATATGGATGTAGACGCTGTTGGAGGTGGTGCATGACCTGTTCGAGGAGCAGACGTCAGTGCAGGGCGTTGTCAGTAAGATCATGCAACGAGCTCAGACTCTGCTCAACTGTGAGCGATGCATTGTCGTCCTGAACAGACAGCAACCGGCAGCAACTCTCTCTCTAGCACCAGCACCGGCGCCAGCATCAACGTCTTCATCAGCATCTTCATCAGCATCAGCTGCTGCTGCTCCTGCTAGCAGTCAGTTCATCAGTCCGTCACCGGTACGTTCATTGTTTCCGTTCTCGTTATCGTTCTCGATCTGAAGCTGTTTCTTTTTGTCTGTCGAATGCAATGCATAGCATTGGACGGAGTATAAAATCACCTGAGCGTCCGTGCGTCCGTCCGTCCAACTTTTGAGGCGCCATATCTCCATAACGGTGTGAGACAGACTCGTGGTCACAATGGACCGCCCGTAGAAAATGGCATACCGCGAGTCGATGAGGTCACGTGACCACGAAAAGTCAAGGACGTGACCCCATTATTTTTAAGGCGGCAATTGAACTTTTTTTAAATTTTAACCACTGCCCTACACAGCTCGCTGGTTTAATTTATACAGACTTTACTGTAAGCTATCGAGATGCATTCGGCAGACTCCATGTTTGTTTGAAAATTATCATGTTTACTCTTTATTCTGAAGTTCGTTTATTTGTTAGCTATTTTTCTGTTGTTTTCATTTTCTTTTATTGAACTGTGTTTGTCATTAGTTAGAAACGTCTTAGTTCGCAGCCGCAAGTAGGCTGATATAATTAGTGCGCATTCGTCAGAGATAATTGGCCACCTGAGCCGATCGAATGTTTTTTGTACTTCACCGGTAGATAGAGGCTCATTTTTGTCCAACCGTTTAGATGTTGTTTCTCTCCTCTTGTCTGCTAGACAAGACGGTATAGACACAAAATCGGGCGATCGTCTTGTGAGCCCCACGACCGACGTAACCCAATTAGCTTCGCTTGGCCAATCACGACAAGCTAACGCCGTAGCTGAAATAGGTCAACTGAGATTTCGTTGACTTGTATATCGACGAATGTGTGCGCTTGTTGGATCATCGCCCCAAATGCAAATCTGAACATTGATAATTGTTCACTTCAAACAGTTTTAACTTCAGCCACAACTTTTAAAGCCTATCTTTCAGGTAACTTTTTTAAACCGACATGATTAACTTCAGCTGAAACAGAAATTTGCTAAATTCTGTAACGTCGCCAATATTTTAAATACTAAAAATCAATAGCAGTTTGCAATCCCAATTTATTGTGCAGTAGTGGTATTTATAGTTGTATCAGTAGTGGTAAGCCTAAAATGGATCAAATCTTCTGAAAGAATACCGGCAGAGAGAAAGTTGATAAAAGAATTTCCAAGCAACCGCTGGAATTATGCAACTCAAAGTGATGCAATATTGATAAAATAATCGAGCTGGAGAGAGATTGTATCTTTATTGCAGAACGTGTTTTGCAAGACGAGCTGTAGTGGGTGAGAAGCATGTATCTATGATGCATGCAGTCAGTCACTTGAGGTTAGCAATTGTTTTTGAGCGGTTTCGACTTGTGTCTCTATCATGCATAAGCCAGTGTCATTACCATTTTTATCAGCTTATCCGTAGTCCGTGGACGTCGTCATCATCATCGTCGTCGTCATCATCATCATCAGCAGCAACACTCACCAGTGGTCACAGCTCACACAGATCGACCGATAGTCAGTCGTCATGGAGTTTTTTTTGTCCCGGTGGCAGCTTATACCCTATCGGTAACGTCGTTTTAATCGCCTCAACGGAGTTACTCGACATTGAGCCGGGTTAGTACTGATATGGGTGACCGTTTGCGGGTGTAGATTTCTGTCTTAAAGTGCCTGAACGCAGTTTATTCACTGGCACGGTGGACGGTGTAGTCTGCTACTCTCCTTGGTTCGGCGTCTGCTTTTCCGCCGGTTCGTTGCGGTATATTATGCCGTGGCTACACGCACCGATTTCATCGTTTGAGGTTCTGATGGGCGTCTTTTGGCTGACAGGCAAAAAACCTCGTCGAAGGAAATCGAAAAGAATGAGCATGCACATTCCGTCAGATTTTCTCGGACGAGGTTTTTAAACCTCGGAAGGCTCGCCGACGTCGGAGGGTCACGGCATTAGAGTCTCAGTTAACTCTAATGAACTGCTCTGTACCGCATTCGGTCATGGCGGAGTTGAACTGATCCATGTGCACTGATTTCTCATTTGCGCTTCTTTGCGTCCGTTACGATAGTTGGAAATCGCGCGATACTGGATTGCTCAAATGGCCGAGAGTCGGAAATGCAACACTGCATGCAACATACCGTGACGTTCTAGTCCATGCAACGATAAAAATCACCATAGCTTCTCATCTTGGCTTCATCTCATCGCTCTTCTTGTCGTGTCTGCCAGTTGTTGCATTTTATCTGACTTTGCTCTAAAAACCTTTTTCTTGTTCTCTGTCTTGTCGTCAGTAGACTGTAGTTTATAAATATGGCTATCATTCAAATAAAATAACGACATGGTGGACCGAAAGGTCCACGCTTCAACTCCCAGCCGGTGCACTACCAAGTAACAACTCTGGACAAGTTTTTCACACCTATGTGTCTGTGAGGGGCAATTGGTCTGGTGGTTGGTGTCGACACGTAACTTTCAGCTTGCGGTTCGATCCTCACTGCCGGTCATTTGTAAGCAACCTTGAGCAAGTTGCTAATCTACTGTGTGCTCAGGCCAACTCAGCCTCCTGCTCCCAGTGAGACGGGAAATAAGTAGTACCTTACCGGCTATGAAGTGAAAACCTAGTGTGGCTGATTGGGGCGGTAGTATGTCTGCTAGCTGCAAAGCGGGTCCAATTGTTCGTTAATGCGGGCAATAGATGGCCGCATAGTGTGCTGCGGTATTATTAGCTCATGCCAATCAGCTGCCACTTCCGAGATTGTCAAAGCGCTTTTCGCCACGAGTTCGTTTCATGTAAGAAGCGCTATAACAAGTACTGGACTTTACCTGTTTTACCTTTTTACGCGCGAAGGCAGCTACTGCTTTAGCGCGTCTTAGCCATTGCAATTCTGTCTGTCCGTCTGTCCGTTTGTCACACAGGTGGATCAGTCAAAAACGGTGCAAGCTAGGATCACCAAATTTTTAGCGTCGGCTGCCTAGAAGTTGCTAGTTTCAGGAACCGTAAAACTTTTCTATAAATTCGAACGGGATCACCCCGAACGAGGGCGCTAAATGAGAGCGGAGTGAGAAAAATTTGCGATTTTCAGCCATTAAGTCGCTGTGTCTCAGTTAGCGGTGCGAAATAAGGCCTAGGTTATTATTAATGACTAATAGGAAGTCGTACACTGGCTGTTGATTGGCGCCGGATTTAATGACCTTGGATGACCTTGAACGCCAATAAAGGAAGTTTGAAAATATATTTTGGTGATTTTGGGCTGCGACACAGATTTCAAGAGCAAATTGCACTGACATCAACTGAGACAGACATGGAGAAGCTTCGTATGAAATTTTTGGCATTGAACCTAGATTTCGATGGTCCGAGTTTCGATTTTCTACGTTTAAGAAAAACTGCGCACGAGGGCATCAAAGATCGGTACCCTGTAGAAGTCGTTATTTTTGCCGTTGTTGGTCAGTCTTTCGTGAACACGGTTGCAAATCGGCATGGGCATGCTGCCTATCACAACAAGCACTATTGACGAGCTTTTCAGTCATATCAACATCGATGTCTTTGAAAGACCCTGAACTTTTAAAATAAGTGGTTTTTATTGATTTTTGCGATTTTTGGCTGCAGTGGACAATCCAAGAATGAACTGCATCGAAATGGCTAGAGATAGACTGGCAGTTTGCGAACAGTAACTGCCATAGGAGTAGATGTAAGTTATTGGTGTGGAAACGAATAACTTACATCTACTTTCGCGCTTACATCTGCTTTCGCGCGTCTCGTGAGCATTAGCTCAAATTTTTGTTAATTATGTTAGATCTTCACAGTGGTTTGTGGCTTGAAACGGATCTGGCTAAATACAAAATCAATCAGATCTGTTTGTCCAACAAAGGCTGTAGTACCTGACGCATTGCAGTATGTAATTGGATCAAGTTGTATTGCCCTATTCTGTTTCTATTGTTTTTTTTTCGCTGTAGGCATATATCCTGCGTGTCAGACCACCTGTGATCATCGCCCATTAACATATGACTATACAAGACTCTGTCAGCCTAGTGCCGACATAATGTTCGGCCGTCCGATTGACCATCGATCTTTTGAGATGAAGAACGGTTAATTTTCCAAGCTCCAGTCCTCGAGAACGTTCACACTAATGTCAGGATTTTCTCGTCTTTTTGTTATCCGTATATGACAGCGCGATCTCGGTATTTTCATTGACGCTGACCTGACGATGCGTACCCAAGTCACTCCGACATGTTCGAAGTGTTTTGCTGCCCTTCGACAACTACGAAGCATACGCCGATCTGTGTCAAACGACGTGATGCAGTCGCTCATCGTGGCGTTGGTGTTTTCCAGGCTTGACTATGTATACGGCTCCGCAACTCTTGCCGGTCTTCCGAAGCAACTCATGGACAGGCTCCAGTCTGCGCTGAACGCCGCTGCACGGCTGATCTTCAAAGCTTGTCGTCAGGACCACATTCAGCCGTTACTGTGCAAATTACACTGGCTTCGGATGCCAGAACGCGTTTAGTTCCTGCTGGCAGTGCTAATGTATCGCTGCCTCCACGGCTCTGCACCTGGCTACCTGGCTTCAGATCTTCAGCGAGTGTCACACCTCAACGCACGTCGACGACTGCGCTTTTCGACTAATCGGCGCTGGTCGCTCCACGCACTGTGCGTTCTACCATTGGCGACCGCACCTTTCCAGCGACTGCGGTATCGGTCTAGAACAGTCTGCCGGAGTCGGTCCGGTCGTCTCCGTCGTTGCAAGTTTTCCGCAGCAGACTGAAAACCGATCTTTTTGCCCGGTCTTACAGCCATGACTAAGAACGTCTCATTGCACTGGCTACTATTACGTGACTTCACTGTTTAGGCTTATTGTTACGTGTCCTTGTAGTCTTAGGACTTTACGCCACGCCAAAGTTTATTCGTCCTTCATCATCATCATTATCAAACAGACAGAGGAGCATATAGACAGGCTTATTAAGACCGCTGCATTATAACATCTGACATATTGCAAAAACACATCAGTAATTATTTTGTTTTAATGTAACTACGTAATAAACAGAGAATCTTTAGTTTAACTGCACATCGTCGTCGTCGCAATATTTTTTTAAATTCGAAAACTTAATTAATGCTGTGAATTGTGCACTTACAGGGAACCAGTTCTGATAAACGCGTTCAACTGCCGCACTCTGCTGGCCAGTAAGATCTTTCAATTAATTTCACTGCTAGTAAAACACAAGACTTCTGCAGCGTATTTAGAATTAATATTTTAAGGAGTAATAAAAAAACTGCTGTCTCGTCAGCATATAGGATATACTGTTTGCTACAATCGAGCGTGATAGAGAATGCTTTATAACAGCTCAATCGTTATGATATGAAGGTTGCTGTTATGAAGCATTCTCTATCACGCTCGATTGCAGCAAATAAGCGTATTATGATGAATTGGTTGTACGTTAAATCGCACACTGAGCGACGTCACTGAACTGAACTGACATGGTTTAATTTTTGACGAACTGACCAATGGGCAAGCAGTAATGCATCACGGCGTCATTGGCCTACTTGACTACACTCACGTACGCGTCAGCTAATGACCAATAGGCTTGCTTTGCTTACTTATTGGTTAGTTCGTCAAAAACTAAACCGTGTCAGTTCAGTTCAGTTTAGTGACGTCGCTCTGTACGCGCTTTACCTGTGTATTCTGTTGGCATATGTTACAACATGAAATCCAATATTATTTTTTTTATTTTGTTGTCAAAATGCAAGACATACACATTATCTGTTTTAACTTGTCTCTGAAATTTTTACGTCTGAAGATATGATACAAACACGACTGCGTGCAGTCAAATTCGGTAACGAGTTTCTTTTACTGAATTTGGACATATTTTCTTTTTTTCTGTTTTTGGAAAAAACAGAAAATGTGCTTAAAGTGATGGGAGATAATAATATTGTTACTTTTGTCACGTGACGTGATTCACGTGAAGGAAACGTCACTGCGCATGCGTGAAACATGTGCCGGAAGTTCTCTGCTAGCAGCAAGCCGTACGCTAATAGAGCTCCCGCTAGTGGCTTGAATGAGTTTGTCGTAACGGCATTTGACCCATTTTTTTAAATGCCGATACTGCAATTACGTTGTCTTCAAAGATATAGTCAAAACACAAACGCGTTGCTACATTACATTGTCAAATAGTCTGCTTTGGAACAAGTGATTTACTGACTTTCCAACTTCCGTATACAGTATTCTAAATTGCTGGTGTGTTTCACGACACGATTACGATGCGACGGATAGTGTATTTCAATGTTACCACAACCACAAAATGTGGGCAGGGGCGTCTACACCATATAAACTTAAAAGCAAATGATCCAAGAAAAACATAGGGGCAGGTTTGTTGAATAAATGAAAGAAAAAGTTGATATAATATCATAATATGGCATACTGCACCTCAGCTTGTAAGACGCTGTTCTTATGATTAACGATATCTTGCAAGCAGAAATGTTTTGTGACGCTTAGAATGCACCAAATTCGTTTTTCGCCTGGGCTTTGCCTCGGATCCCGGTTGGGGAGATCATGACGCTCCCTCTCTCAGACTTCTTAGTCCGCTGGGGAAGCGGATACCCCCTTCCCATTCTCCACTTTTTGACGCCTACGGCACCTCGTTTTCGGCGCCCACAGCGTTTCATTTTGAGTTAGAGGGGACTTGCTCCAAAAGACTTAGAGTTAGATCGACGCCCCTGAAAGGCCCTGAATGTGGCTAATAAAAGAATATTTAGAAAAAAATCGATTAATATTTGATGAAGTTATGAATACGTAATAGGTACAGGCCCTGCGTTCTATGGAGCACTACTACTCGGTGTGCAGTTTGAGCTATGTTAGCGGATCAGTGTTGACAGTGTGATCTACCGTTGACTGATGACAGCGTCAGTAGCGAGGATCAGTCGCTGACGACATCGTCAACGGTGTTTCGATTCGACACGGATCAGATGTCACCACCAACGCCATCTAGCGTACTACGCCGTACTACCAGTCACCAACAGCCGCAGCAGCCTGCGATGTCCGCTGAATACAGCGTACACGATGTCGTGGTAATTACCGCTCGCACACTTAACACGCTTCGTCAACAAGAAGCCCAGTTGTCGCTAAGATAGCCAACCGTACTGGTTGTCAGTGACCTTCAAAGTCATCCAAGGTCGATGATTTTCATTTCATCTGAAAGAGCGTATGCGATTTCCTATTAGTGATCAATAGCAATATAGGCCCTGTCTCTTAAGTGCTGTTTCCGAGATACGGCCACTTATAGCTTGAAACATTCTATTGAAAATTGCGGCCAAATTGTTGCAGATGGAGACATGGTTACTATTGAACAGCCTATAGAAAGTCGTTACCGCGTCCTATCTGATGGTATCATCGCTGACACCCTACGACTTACCGTTTAGCCACAGTACCACACAATTTCATACCATAGTGCGTTATGACCTTTCAAGGTCACCCAAAGTCAATGATTTTCCTGTCATTTAAAAGTTAATACGCGCCTTTTATTAGTGATTAATAACATTTTGCACCGTTTAGCCACAGTACATTGTGACAGAGAGACAGAGAGACGACAACTCGTACCATAAGCTCGACCGTTATGAAAGTACGGTCGGCTAAAAACTGACTTGGTGTGTTTGAAAGCGGCTCTGAAATGAACCTTATTATTGTTGTCGTCGTGAAATCGTACACGAGGTACCAAAAGTACATGCAAAAATCAATATTATGCATTACACAAGCTACAGACTTTGCGATATCTTAATCGTACTGATTTGTCTAATTTTCTGTTAAATTGTGTTGATTAGGGTGGATGTTAGTGTTCCTTCTGGAGCCTTTCTATCCTTAGCTGGCATTTTGTTGTTTTTATTTGTGTTGCTGGTGTTGTCAATGTCAGTGCTGAAATAAATAAATAAATAAATAAATAAATATCTAGGCCTATCGCGGTAAAACAGATGATCCATATGGTGTGAATATAGCATACTATCAGTTCAAGCAAACAAGCTCCAAACAAACCGATTGATTCTGTCTTTACGGTCGATGGAAATGCGGTCAATAAACTGAAGAAGAAAACAGAAAGTATCAGTTTTCCATGTAACATTTTAACCGGTTTTTTGTTGGCCTAAGAGTAGCCTAGATTGTGTGACATTCTATCGATCGGCCACACTGGCGACGTAAAAAGTGTTAATCGTTTGAACCGGCTATGTCTAGAATAATTGTTGGAGCAACTTTATGGCCGAATACTGTAATAAGGCATGTCATATTGTGCAATTCATCAGCCACATAATGATATATCAGAACGTTTCGTGAGATGTGGCTGAACAATGTTGCAGACTGAGCGATGCGCCGGCTACAATGCTGGACGAATACTCTGCAAACCGATACGAAACAGCGACTTTAAAACTATCGGTTCGTTTCAGTATTCTTTCGTTATAGAGATCGAACACTAGAACCAACCTACGTGATAATAGTAGCAGATGTTAAAGTTATTTGCCACCATATGCAGTATCACTCGAGACGCAACTTAGGTTCAACCGTAAATAGCAATACAAGTTTTGACTCGGAATTACCACTCCAAATCTTTTTTTCGTATTGTAACCGGTGCTTTCGTATAACTTTGGCCACTCGAGTGTCCCTGCTAAATGGCATTTCATTCTGTCCAACGGTTTTAGCAGGGCGCACAAATGTGATAGACAGACAGACATACAGACCACGCACGCCACGGCAACGCATCTTTTGCCCGTCGCTTTCAGTGATGCCGCCTACTAGTAATAGCAACAACATAATATGTCAACGGTTTACCCAAGTATTTTCTGAAATTCTGACGAGAAAGGTTGTAGAGCATACAGAGCAATGTTTTGTCATTAAGGCGACAGTGATATGCACTTAGGTGTCATGTAATCAGTCCAAGGTCCAACATGTTAACACGGTCGTGCCACGGCCGTATAGGCCTACATGTAGGCCTACTTTTGGTCGCCATTTCATAGTTTCATTCAGTTGAACTCGTGTAATTAATGTTCGTCAACATAATAGGGTGTTTACACGATCTAGCAAACGTACAGCAAACTTCCAGCAAATGTATTCAAAATACATGTGAATTGATGGACGCTTGCTGGATGTTTGCTGGATCGTGCCAATAAGTGAACGGGGGTCCGAGTTTTTTAGCTCTCTATTTATTTTACGAACCTAGCGCAAGAGTAGGCCTAGTATATGACATCGGCATAATGAATATTGAGGACCGACGACCGGCACACCGACCTCGTGTCCTGGGAGACTTGAAATGGTTATACATCTCTATCCCTAAAACTAATCATCCTATTTACTTTCTGTTTCGTTCTAGAGTACGGTTTTCGGGGTCGGCGGATCGAATGGAGCTGCTAGATTGTAGTTGGGAGTTTTCGCTATCGGCGATTAGTACGCGATGAGTAGGCCTACATTAGATTGGTCACAATTATAAAACATTTTTGCTAAGTAATTTGGTGCATGCTGCGATGCAATTTGTGCAGTGCAGTCGTAATAAAGTACGAACTGATTCACTTAACGGACCAAGAATTAATCAGCACGCTTCGTATAATTAACGTTCATTACACGACCATCTTAATAGGCCGCATTACGGGTCTTGCTTGTCTGTGTGTTTCTTTTATCTGTCTGTCTGTCTGCCTGCCTCTTCGTCCCGTATATACGGATTACTAACTCGAAAACGAAAGGGCGTAGGAAAAAATTCTGTTAACATTTTTTAGGGCTGGTTGTTTGGTGGCTCAGCGGTTAGGGTGTTAGATACGAGATCGAAAGATCCATGGTTCAATTTCCAGCCGGTGCACTGCCAAGTAACAACTCTGGGCAAGTTGTTTACACCTATGTGCTTGTGTAGGTACAAGTGGTCTAGTGGTTGGCGTCAACTCGTAACGTTCAGGTTGCGGTTCGATTCTGACTGCCGGTCATTTGCAAGCAAGCTTGACCAAGTTGCTAACCTACCGCGTGGTCAGGCCAACTCAGCCTCCCACCCTACGTGGGACGCGAAATGAGTAGTAGATTGCGTGCTAAAGGGTGAAGGCCTATTGTGACTGATTGGGGCGGTGGTATGTCTGCTAGTTGAAAACCGCGGGTACAGTTGTTAATTAACGTTGGCAATGGATAGCCGCATAGTGCGCTGCGGTATCACTAGCTCATGGCAAATCAGCTGCCACTTCGGAGATTGTCAAGGCGCTTCTGGCCACGAGTTCCTCTCATGTAAGAAGCGCTAGAGCAAGTACTGGGCTTTACCTTTACCTTTAAGAGTAACCAATGTGGCAACCTGAAGTTCAGGATCTAAGGACAGTGGGACGGCCGCATAATATGACAGCACAGGGCGCATCACGTAGACCCTACGTAGCTCGTTGCAGACGAACTCTAGATGTGATAGCACACGGATTGACTGCAGCAGAGCATCGGTCGTTTTAGCTGCAAAGGTTGAAGTGTGAAGCTGTGAAGATAGTCTTCGTCGTGGTCGTCAGAGCAGTGATTGCTTCGAGGCGCTATCACTAGCTGCGGGTTAATGATGTTGCCAGTCTGTTCACGTCGTCGACGGCGAGTAGTCGCGGTGTCAAGCAGAGACTATATGTCAGACTTACATTATTAATTGTCAGTAATTCGCCACCGGATAGCGAATAGTCGAGACGCATAATTGATGTTCAGTCTGCACTCTGCAGTCTGGGTCAGTGGCCAATTCAAACATCTGCCGCTCCTGAGCAATTAAATCTTTAAAAAATAGGGCCTATGTGCTTTCGGTCACAGCACAGGATATATTTTTTCAAATTTTTATTTTACGACATTTTGTGTGATGTTACACAACAACTCATAAAAACAATGTGACACGATAAGTAATGCAAAAAATGTAACTTAAAATACCGCAGCTTAAAAAACTATTGCAGAGGCAAACAGTAGTTTTCGACAAAGATTTGAAGGAAAACAATGACTGCACCAGTGTTTTGAGGCGTCTGATACAAATTTTAAAGACGAAAATTTTTAGAAAGGGACAACAACTGGAAGCACAAGATTTTTTTACGTTTTGTACAAAATTTTGTTTCATTACTCTGTCCAATAGCATCTATATGTCTTTTTTCTTCCAACATTATCCTTCTTTTACCGTTGTTTCCTCAGCGCGTTTTTCCAGTGAAAGTGACCGTTAGCAAAACAACTTCAGGCTAGTGACCAATTATTTTTTGCATGATTTTATTGGTGGAGTGAAATGAAGGGATGGCAGTGCATGTGGCTAATGTTGATTGTTGATGGCTCACGTTACCGGCAAAACTGCATAAAATAGTCTACGCAGTATAGAGCAGGATTGTTTGTATTGTTTCAAACTCACCGTACACCAATTTTGACAGCAACTGTTACAAATAGCGAATATATTTCCTAAATTACCCCCCTAGACTATGCCGCCTTAGATAGCAGCTGTGTATAGTTCGTGTAAACCGGCCATTGGCCTGTGTGCTGTCCGCTGCTTTGCCTGCGTTGGTTACGTTACGACACCCAAAGGTGACATTCTGAGATGTGCGGACTGCGGACCCGTCAGTCCGCGGACCCAGATCCGCAAGATTTTTTGCGGTCGTAGACTGACGCGGATCTTGTTCTGTGACGAGTGTATTTTTTCTTAATAAAAATTAAAAACAGAAAGTGGTGTTGTGTATTGAAATCTGCGTAGCGCCGAAGCACTTAAACAGGTAAATTGTAATCTGTTATAGGCCTCGGCCTAGCCGTAGTGGACTACCTTACGTACTAATAACTAAAGGCCTAGTCAGTGCGGACGCAGACTGACAGCGGATCCTTGGTCAAAATCTGCCGACTGACGCGCACTCAAAAATTATAGGATCCGCACGTCTTTGATTCTGATCGCGTTAAACATTGATTCCTTGCACCCGCGCGACCGAGCAACAAATTATTGCGCGCACACATAGTTTTCGAGGAACATCAATAATTGAATACGTCGTTTGTCTAGGACCCAGTGGTGTCGGAAGGTTTTTGACGTAGAAGCCTTAGGGCGCACACAAGCGGGGTACCAGGGCGGAGGCGTTGATAAAGTTGAAGGGGGCAGGAAGTCGTAATTTTTGACAGACGAATGCAATTTTTGGGCAGAGGGGGTTAAAATTTTAATTTTGTCTTTAAAAATTCCTTCCCAAATAACTTAAAAGGCTTTTAAGCCCAGATTTTGTACTCTAAAAAAATTTAAGACAAGCTAAAAATTAGTGTAAGCAGATATTCAACGCCGCTTGTACGCTACTGTACAGAGAATCTTCGCACATTCCAAGGTGCAGGCGAGAGACGAATGGACCGACCGCACAATTGTATCATCTGTCGCAGTAGGTAAAATGGCGTTCAGTGATGCCGCCCAAATACAATGGTAAAGCTTAAAGACATTATGATTTATTCTTTGTAGCGTCGCGGCAGGGGAAAGAAAACGGCAATTGCCCCATTTCTCTCTCCTTTCTAAATTATAGCCTGTTGGAAAATCTTGTACTTGCCGTATTTTGTTTCCAAAAAAATACGAAATTTGGAGCTGAAAATCTCAATTCCATGGAAATTACAGAGTAAAATTAAAACTTTTAGCATCCATCATTTTCTACATTGGAACTTTGCAGCTGTCTGTTAGAAGATTGCAACTTTTTATCATCTCCAGACTTTTCGTTCAAACCCACGACGCCATGATAGCTCACAGCATTAACTCTGGTGATGTGTGCATTTTTGTTTAGGCGCCGCGCAGCTGATTAACAAGTTGAACGGCGAAGATTTTAACGAAGCTGATGAACAGCTGTTCGAAGTACGTATAAATAATACGATCAATCAGTCAACTAGAAGGCGCTCGTGAGAGTGCATATCTCCGCCAAGTAACCCAAATGATTTTTGCTGTTTTAGAGGACTGATATCATCACATCGTCCTTACATACAGTTGTAAACTGGTAAATTTTTTTTACATGTATTTCCATTAATGTTCACTATGTTTAGCTTGGCGGAGATAATCAGTCAGTCGATCATCATCATCGTCATCGTCGTCACAATCAATCGTGTCTTTGCGTCTAGTGGCGCCTACATCCGCTTAACGATCACCAACACGCGACTGAGTTTATCTTCACAAAGTCTAACAACTTTCTTCGGTGCAGTCTATTGCGTGCAGGCCACATTACGCATCCTGCCTGTGCCTCTGTCCCTCACCGTTTCATAACTCGAAAACAAAACATGTATTAAAAAACTGAGAATAGCGTGAACGTTCCAAAATGCGCGATTAAACTTTGTGCAAATTTTTGGTTTAAAAAATTAAAGATAAAAGTCATCGGACGTCAAAGACCTCAAGAAAATGACGCTTATTTGTGTAATAAATGTACAAAACATTAGTTTATACACTTGTTAACGGCAACATTTAAGGACTTGCACATCGAAAGCAGCAAAAATTACAAAAGGTGATATTATTC